>OFRO01000052.1_pt1 | contig 38737 bp, 63 predicted proteins | sample 1543091 | NCBI WGS metagenome assembly OFRO01 (sample SAMN07774217, study PRJEB24372) | wastewater metagenome | isolation source: Exp Tend NO 10WW | collected 2016-02
TCAACATGTGGCTGTTATGTGACTCTGCCCGCAGTTCTTCCATGCACTGCCACAGCCGACCGTCGCCGTTCTTCTGGAGCGTCGTGGAGTCCCATGCGGAAATTGCGCGATTCATGACATGTCGCTGTTTTTCAATGGTATTTTGGAAGTCGTTTATCTCGTTGCTCAAGCCTTGCATTTGAGATTCCAGTTCGTCTATGCGCTGTTGCTTGCTTTTGATGCTTGCGAGCAAATCAAGCAAATCGTCGGGTTGTGTGTTTTCACGTTCGCAGCCCGACTTCCTGCAGAAACCACCACATGATGAGCATTGGCGGGTCATTCCGCACTCCCCAGCCTATCGAGGCAAGTCGTGGCTTCCAAGAAGTTGATGCGCGGCGACTCTTTGCGCAACACGTAGTATTCAACCTGCACCTTTGCGCTGCCGATCATCTTCCCGGCAAGGTTTGCCAGTTCTGCGGCTTCGCTCGGTTTGATTTCACCGGCTTTTAGCTTCGCAAAAGTCAAGGCCAGTTCTGCCCTTAGTTCGTCACAGTTTTGCATTTCCATATCTCCCGTTTGAGTTTCAATAATTCACGGTGCGCGTCTGCCAGTGGCTTCGGTATCTGCGCCGCAGGTATTGCGTACACCTGCGCTATCTTCTTTCTCACATAGCCATCGGTCAGCGTGTCGCGTTCTTTTTTGGATTGCGCTACCACCTTGTCAGGGTTTGCGGCCTTGTACTTCGCTTTTATTGCGTTGCTTCTGGCTCTGTTTTCCGTTCGCCATGCAAGCTGTCTCTGTCGTTCCTCGTCAAGATGCGCAGCCCTGTACGCGGCGTTTCGTGCGTCTATGCGCTCTTTGTTGGCCGCGTAGTAGGCTTTCCCATTCGCTGACTTTTCCGCTTTGTCTTTGTATGGCATGGCTCTCCCCGTCACATAACAGGTCAATCAAGGCCGACCTGCGGCGGCTTATCTCCGGCGTTGAAATAGCTTCACGCACTCCTCCCGCATCTGCTCCCGCGCCTCTGCTGCGCGTTGGTCGCCGTAGGTGGTGGCGTCAGACAGGCGCACGTAGTCCTCTCGCGGCGTCATGTGGGTGGAGCCGACATTGCTCGTCATGACGCTGACGCTGTTCAATCGAGGCAGTTCAATCATGGTTTTACCTTTCTTAATCCCCATTAGTTTTTTATAGCGTTCCATGTGCTTCTCCACTGTTAGACGGGCTTCACGAACCGAAGGAAAGTCAGAAGTCTTCATGGCTTACCCCTTTTCTTTACCTTTCTGATCTTTGGTCTGAAAATCGGCATCGTCTAGTAGCGTCCCGCCATCTAAATCAAACATGGCATTGGACAATGCATTGATTGGTCCACTATCTGTAGACACTGAACCTTCACGGCCAACGAAAACAAGTAGGTTGTTTGCTGCCGTGTATAGGTTAGCCACCCCCTCAGCCAGCTTTACGGCTTCAGTCTGTGCCGCTTGTAGTGACTCAATCTTTGCCTTGGCTTCAGCAAGTTGTTTCCTGTAGTGTGCAATATCTTCTGATGCTGCGGTCAGCCACTCGGCCAGTTCGGCATCTTGTTTGGCAACAATCGCATCCTTCTGTGCCTTCAAGAATTCGTAGGTGTCGCTCATGGCTTACCCCTTACTGCGTCGATGGCGGCGTCAATTAGTCTCAGGGGTTCTACCCACACCCCCTTTTTCTCAGCATCTGGATACGTGTGTTTCACGAATGTCTTGATGGAAATAAGCATGTTTCTTTGTCTTGTTACATCAGCCTTAAGCCTCTCGCACTCAGCCAGTGCCAGATCGCGCTCTTGCTTCATCTTTGTTGCGTCGTCGGTCATGATGGTTTCTCCGGTGTTGGCACTATCATGTGCAGGTCGCTATCAAGCAGCTCCGACCAGACGGAATCAGGGTTGTTGACAAGCGCGAACTGATACCAGTCCCTACGATCACCAGGATAGCGGTGTACGCCTAAGTACACCAATCGTTCTGGCTGTAGCCTGAAGTTATAGCGTCCACCCGGTACTAACGTAGATGGTGTCATGGTGTTACCTTTGCGGGTTCTGGCAGCGTGTAAATGGTGAACTGCACCATCCTGCCAGGTATCCAATTGGCGGCATCGCTCTTTGGAATATTGATTGAAATAGTGTCTTGCCCGCACTCGCTTCTTTGCGGGGCGATTCGCACAGTTAGCTTTTCGCCTCTGAAATGTGCGTCTAAATTGGTGATGTGCCCTACGAATTGAACTGTCATTTCTTCCCCTCCAGATATATGCGGGCAATCAATTGCTGAATAGCATCAGCAGCATCCTCGATTGCTTTGTCGTAAATAACGTCATCATGGTGGCGTGGCGCGTCTTCCGTAAACCCCGGCAAATGTTCATCAAAAAGGTATGTCTGAGTCCATATCATCGAACCCGCTACCCTGCGGAGCTTGTTTCGGTGCAGCCTGGCGCGGTGGTGGTGGCCTGCGCTGCTCTGGTTTCCCTGCACGGGCTTTCTGAATCACCGCCTCATTGAAACGATCAGAGCCGTACACGTGATTCCAGTATTTCCCGTTATCCTGCTTTCGCGCTGGATAGCTGATAAATGGCCCGTTCTGGACTTCGATGATCTTGCATCCCTTGATGACCAAGAACGGCTCTGCATTCTGCCCGTTGTGGAGCATGATGTTAAAGGACGGATATTGGCCGTCGAAGTGTTCAATTTTGATTTCCATTACTGTGGCCTTTGCACGTTACGAAGCGCGGTTCTAACTTTTGAATCTAGATGGCGCTCCATGTAGATCAATTGTTCGTTGTCGAGATTGCTTTCTTTAATCAAGTCCGCCGCCTTGTCTGCATTACCTGCATTGCACAAACTGGCAACATCGTCAGACAAATCCCGGAGCCATGTTTTCCAGTCTTCCGGCAAATCGTCGCCAATTCCCTCAACGGCTCCGTTTCGGAGTTTCCGCACCTTTGGCGCGTCGTTGTCGTCATCAGAAACCAGCCCAATCAACGCAGACAGGGCATAGCGGCGCTTGTAGGTCACTTCCCCACCAAACCCCTGCATATTCGCGTGATCGCGGTTAAGGTGTGTTTCTGACTCAATCCATTCTCCCGATGTGTGGATAAGGCGGGTTGTCAGGCTTTCCTTGTCCACAGCTTGCACCACTGCCAAACCACGCGCTGCAAAAAGCGGTTTGATTTTTTCCATGATGGAATCCAGGGGCGCATACTTAAATGAGAACTTGCCCTGACTCACGGTCTTGTCCCGCGCTATCGTTTCCATTTCGGATTGAAGCCCAATGATTGCCGGGTAAATCTCTTTCGTTGTTTCACTCGTTTTCATATCACTCTTTCATTCAGGTTCACTTACATAATCACAATGGCAGCATTTGAAGATTTCATACTCAAGGCCGCTTGCCACGCCTTGAAGCCTGTCAACATAATCGCCACACTTAGGGCATTCTGGCTGGTCGATAAAGTGCGCTTCACCGCAGCAAGATAGCTTCCCGTTACTCTCTTTCCCGCAATAAATGCAGACCTGACGCCAGATCGGGTTCATTTCTTTTCCTTCGCAAGTTCTTTACGAAGCGCAGCCTCAACCGCACGCCGGATAAACTCAGCTCTAAGCACGCCCGTGCGCTTGCAGTGCTTTGCCAGAGCTGATAAAAGCTCGTCTGTGAAGTGGATATTTGTTCGTTTCATGATTAGATTGTATGCATACTGGTGTGTATGTCAAGGGTTAATTGATTTACCAATTTCAGCAGCGGCGCGGACGATTGCGCGACGGGTTGCGGCGTATGGGTCGCCTTTGTAGTCTTCACCAAGTCCGTAACTCATATGCGCCCACGCCTCTACTTTTTCCGTAACTGGAAATTGGCTAATGTCAATACCCAGCTTCACAGCCAGCCGCAGGGCGTCGCCATCGTCTGTTAGTGGGTTCCAGATATATCCCGACCTGCGCCCATCATGCGAAACCCTCAGCCCTGTTGCGCCAGATGCAAATGCTGACATACCCGCAGCCTTAGCCGCTGCCTCAAGTAATTCGCGGTCTGTCATTTCGTCACCCGCGCAATGCACCATCCGACGATAACGACAACGAAATAGCAGATCAGCACTAAGCCGAGATATTCCAGTATATTCATGTCTGATCTCCCATGATGATGACGGCAATTTTCATGATGACGTACATGCACGCCTCTTGAATGAAATCAATCATGCCAGCCTCCATACAAGTGCAACCGTAGCCACAGCGCAAAGGGCCATTGCAATCCACCATGCTCGGGAATAGCCGCTCATTTTTGTTCCCCTGCAATAAGCCACTTCCCGCCAAGGAAACGCACTGAGCGAATCCATGCGCGAATGTTGTGACGGTTAACGTGTGTCGGCACCAGATCGCTGTTAAACAGACGACGGGCGCGGGTTAGAAAGTGCGTGTTCATTTCAGTTCCTCTTCATAACGATTCTGCGCAAAAAGCCGCGCAATGGCTTGACTGTAGGTAACGTCATCTTTGACAGGAGCTTGTTTGACGGGCTTGTAATGCCCTGTCTTTTCGTCAAGTTTGTACAGGCCAAATGGTGCGGGTTTGTTCATTTGATGTCCTTGGTGGTGATGATGTTGTGCTTTCCGTAAAGCTCTTTGCTGACCCATCCGGCAATAGTTTCTTTGCGCAAGTAGTCAAGCCAATCGCCTATGACTCCAGGCGAAAGTCTTAAAAAACTCACCGCAGTTTTCGCATTCTCAGAGACAATCTCAACCAGATCATCAGCATCAAACGCCGCAGTAAACCGCCTGATCGACTCTTGCACCTGCGCCTCAGTAGGTGGCGTGCCGTAGAACTGATCTAGCTCACGGTCTGTTGCACTCTCTTCAGGATTCATTGCTTGCCTTTCGTTGTTGATGTGGTGTATCATAGTGCGCACTTGCAGAAAACGCAACCTATCGTAAACCCTAGGTAGCAAAAGGACTGTGAGTGTGATATATGGCCGCAGCCTTGCAGTAGGCTTCATGGGCTAGTTCTGGCGTTGGATAAGCGCCAAGATAAAACTGTTCCCCATTTACAGCTATTTCTGCAATGTAGGACTTTTTATGTTTTAGTTGATTGTTAAGGCGAACGCCTTTTAGACCTATCTTGTTTGTCTTTGCGACTTTCTGGTTTTGTTTATTTTGAGACCTATTTACGTCTCGCAGATTACATATTCTGTTGTCATCACGAATGCCGTTGATGTGGTCTATACAGTCTTTCGGTAGTTCGCCATGAAAATGAAGCCAAACAATGCGGTGTTGTAGGTAAATCCTGCTATTTATTACGACCATTAGATAGCCATACCTATCCTTGTATCTAGGGCTTAGTCCAATGCCTTTTCCGTTCTTCGATGTAAGCCTAGTTAAGATTCCGGTATCTTGGTTGTAATCAAAAAGTTCTCTGACTAGTTTTGCCGTCAGTGGGGTAGAATTCTTTTCGCTCATGTCGTTCGCTCCTGTAAAGCAATGATGTGGGAAGTTACGCCTCGGGCCGGCAAGCTCGGGGCGTTGCGCCATTCTAACATGCAACGTGTTGGAGGTAGGGTTTTCACCGATAGACAAATCAAAAAAATGCGGCATCATTTACGCATGACCAAACAAAACCCCGAACAGATAGAGGCCAATATCGCGAAATTCGTCTATGACGAAGCGCTTCACCAAGCCTCTTGCTCTAGTGCCCCGCAAGACGTAGCCGCAGCAACTGCCGCGATACTTCAAGCGGCTTTTATCATGGCAACCGCTGACCTATCGCCAGAGCGTAGGGCTGGCATGGTTTATGGAGAACAAATGAACCAATCCACCGGCAACGCTTTCACAGCGGTATCGCCCATCAAGCTGCGCAATGTAACGATACGCAGGACTATGCGCGTAAACCGCAAAACTGAAAGGCAAGATATGAAGATTAGCGATTTCAAGCCAATTGCAACGATTGGCACAGGCCCCCTTGATTGGGAATACTTTGCAAAGGTTACTGTTACGACAAGGCCGTGGCTATTCTGGAAAAAGTCAGAATGCAGGAAGGTGTATCGAAAGTATGCCGACTTATGGCGCTTTGCAGATACTGGTAAATTTTGCCCTGATGAAGTTCATGAATTGATGGCTGCTTTCAATGCAACACAAAATCTGAATCAGAGCATGAAAGGTAAGCCATGAAAGTTAAATTCTTTGTTGAAAACGGAGCCAATATCCATAGCTGCAAGACAAGCGGCGTAATGGATACGGTAAAAGACCTTGGATTAGATGACGGTGAATGGGAATCCATGTCAGAAGATGACAAATTCAAATGCGCGATGGATTGGGCAAACGAACATATTGAAGTCTGGTACGAGGAGCAATCATGAAAACCCAACTCCAGCGCCTGGAAAAGCTACTGCTCAAAGGCTGCACATCAATGGACATCATCCGCGTGTGCCGTACCACGACACCGACACGCCGCCTAAGCGATTGCCGCGACAAAGGCTGGACGATCACGAAGGTGAAAGTGGCCGGCAAGAACTATCACAGGTTTTTTGGGAAGGCTCCGAAGCGTGGCTGAAAAAGTGATCATAGGAAACGCGACTTTGTACTGCGCTGATTGCATGGACGTGCTGCCGACGCTGGATAGGGTTGACGCGGTGATTACTGATGGTATAATTAGCCATGAAAAATCAACAAACCGGCAACATCAAGCGCAGCACGGAAGCGGAAATTCTGTGGGAGTCGAGACGCGAGGAAATACAGCGTCTTTACCATCAGGAAGGGCTATCGCAGGCGAAACTTGCGGAGCATTACGGGGTGGTGCAACCAGCAATATTCAAAGTGTTGAAGCGACTAGGGATCAAATCCAAATCGCAGGGCCGCAAGGGGCAGGACAACGGGCGATATGTTCACGGCATGGCGAGTACGCTTTATCGCAAGATGGTGAAGAAAGACTACTGCAATGCCTGCGGGAGTGTGGAGAATCTTTGTGTGCATCACAAGGACGGAAATCACCTGAACAACAAGAAGGCGAACCTGGAAGTTCTTTGCTCGCCTTGCCATACAAGCCATCACAAAAGCGAGTGGTGGGCGGAAAAGAAGGAATTGCGCTAATCACAGATCCCCCGTATGGGATGAATTACAGGCCTGAGAAGTGGAAAAAGTACTCAGGCGAAAAATCTGAATGGTTGCCGATTCATGGCGATAACGAAAAATTTAATCCTGCGCCGTTTTTGGATTATGACGATGTAATTTTGTGGGGTTTTAACTATTACAGCGACCTGCTCCCGGTTGGTGCGCTGCTGATATGGGATAAGCGTTGCAGCGAGTCCGCAGACAAGATGTACGGGTCATCCATTGAATCTGCATGGATGAAAAACCAATCAGGGACAAGAATTAAACGGCTGCTTCATGGTGGCGTCGTAAATGCTGATTCTTCTTTTGGTAACAATGAAAAGAGGATGCACCCCACGCAAAAGCCAATCGCGCTAATGGCTTGGTGCATAGAGCAATGCACTGCCGAAACCATCCTAGACCCATTCATGGGCAGCGGTACTACTGGCGTAGCGGCCATTCAGCTAGGCCGCGCTTTCATCGGCATAGAGCGCGAAGAGCGTTATTTCGATATTGCCTGCAAGCGCATAGAGCAGGCAGTGGCACAAGGCCAATTATTTGCACCTGAGCAACCTAAACAGGTGCAGGGTGATTTGATTTAGGATAGAATAATGATTACTAACGCTTGGTCGCGTATCTTGGGCAAGGCTTCACATGCATTCTGGCGGTGCCCACCGTTCGACCAACCCCGAAAGGGGAGAGTGCAGGTGAAGCCTTTTTTATTGGGTTTATGAAGTATTACCTTCATCACATAGGCGATTTTGACAGGGCCACAAGGCACCTGAGCAGAATTGAGCGCAGCGTTTACAGCGACATGATCGACCTGTATTACGACACTGAGCAACAATTACCCCTAGACGTAAGCCTTATTTGCCGCAAGATTCTTGCCCGTACCAACGAGGAGTCAACGGCCGTTGAACAGACGTTGAACGAGTTCTTTACGAAAACTCCAACGGGCTGGTATCACGAACGCTGTGAAACCGTGATTGACGAGTACAAAGCCAATACAAGCCAAAAAGCACTCGCAGGACGGGCTTCAGCGGCTAAAAAGGCCCTAAAACGTCAACAGGCGTTGAACGGCGATTCAACGGGCGTTGAACGGACGTATAACGGCACTTCAACTAACCTAGAACCTAAAACCATTAACCTAAAACCAAGTTCAGTACCTAAAGGTACTGCCGGCAAACCGGCAAAGATCACCGAACCAGACGAGATCATTTTTGGATACGGTCTGCCAATGCTGACAACTGCGGGCACGCCAGAAAAACAGGCGAGATCATTTTTGGGTGGATTGAGAAAACATCACGGCGATGACGCCCTGATTTCTAAATTGCGCGATTGCGCCAAGGCGAAGCCGCTGCAGCCCCTTGAATGGCTTGCTGCAGCTTTGCCGCCAAAGGGCACCCTGAACGCCCAAGAAAAGCTCGAAGCTGGTAATTCAGCGGTGCTGAAACGATTTATGGAGAAAGACAATGCGCGACTCTGAAAAATACGATTGCTTGGCAATGGTGTCAAACATCCTGGATTACTACCGACAGCCGGTTAGCGAGTTCACTTTGTCCGTGTGGTGGGAAGGATGTAAGCCGTTCGATCTGGAGCAAGTGTCAAAGGCACTTACAGCCCATGCGACAGACCCCGACAAAGGCCAGTTTGCTCCCAAAGTGGCGGACATCATCCGACAGCTTGCAGGGACAAAGACAGACCGCAGTTTGATGGCATGGGGCCGCGTTCATGACGCAATGGGCCGTGTTGGGGCTTATCAGGACGTTGATTTTGGAGACTCAGCCACTCACGCGGCGATTCTTGATATGGGCGGGTGGCCCAAGATGTGCCGTACCGAATTGACGGAAATTTCCTACCTGCAACACCGATTCTGCGAAAGCTACAGGGCCTATCAAGCACAGGGCGTGACAGATCAGCCCGCGTTGACTGGCGATAGAAGCCCGGATGAAATCTACCTGAAAAGCGGAATGAAGCCACCAGCGCCAATATGCGTAGGGACTGGAAAAGCTGCTCCTATCCCGCAAGCGATACGTGAGCAAATGGCAAAACTTACCAACATGGTGAAATCATGACAAAACTGCAAAAGGTTCTCAGGGTTGAAATACGCGAGACTGTAAAAGAAACAGTCATCAAGCAAAAACGCCACGACTATGCACGAGGCGGGTTTAAGTTTGAAGAAACAATTCGCCGCGAAACAATCGCACTTCCAGCGGCTTTACTTGAATGCGGACACTGGAGAAATGAGCATCACTGCGGAACCAACATCAGCAAGGCGAAAACGCTCCAGTGCTTCGAGTGCGAAACCTTGGAAACACTAACCAACATGGTGAAGCAATGACCAAAACCTACGCCGCCCGTCGATTACTGGAGCATGGCCCATTGACAAGAGGCCAGTTCACAGCCATAACAGGATGGCCATCCGCAACATGCGGGAAAGTATTATGGAGACTTGTTGCGTACCGAATTGTCATTGTCACTCAAGACGCAGACGGGCAGAATGTTTGGAGATTGAAATGATCTGTAAACATGGAATCGACCTCAACCAGCCCTGCAGCCTCTGCGCTACACCAGCGAGTCTTATCGCATCTGGTGACGATGGCGAAGTGAATAAGATTTTCAGCAGCGTTTCATACAATCAGGAAACTGGAATATTTACACATCTAAAGACATCTGGAAAAGCGATAAAAGGATGCTTGGCAGGATCACGGCATAAGCAGCTTGGTTATGTGCATATAGGAATATGTGGGCGAAAATATTTCGCTCATAGATTGGCTTGGTTTTTTGTCTACGGTGAATTTCCTGCTGGTGTTATAGACCATATTAACGGCATTCGTGATGACAATCGCATATGCAATCTGCGCGATGTATCTTTCGCCGATAACGCTCAAAACATGAGAGGCCCAACCAAGGCAAACAAAATTGGTGTAATGGGCGCATACAAGAGGCGCAATTTTTTCGAGGCCAAAATATTAGTGAATGGTGTTCTTCATAGGCTTGGGAAATTTAAAACTCCAGAAGAGGCGAATGCTGCTTATGTTTCAGCCAAAAGAAAGCTTCACAGGACATGCACGATATGAACTATGGAAAATCTAAGAGAAAGAGTTTTGAGGCATCTAGTTTTTCTAGCCTCTTTGGATCGTCATTACGCCTGGAGCGCCGCAAAGAACTACGCCAGAATCGACCCCTGGCAACTGGCGACGATGCCGGACGATCTGACGCGGGAAATGCTTAAATGTTCACCCTCAACGTAACCGCGCCTAACGGCGATACATACGCCCTTAGCCTGACCGATGACAACGACGTAGACGCTCTATGCGATGCCGGGTTTGAAGTGTGCGAAATAGTGGAAGTGATCGAGGTTGACGCATGGGTGATGGGCATACTCATGGGAGGGAAAATGCAGTGAGATACGCCCTTAAGGTTGACTCAAATCAAACATCCGTTATCAGCGCACTGGAGGCCGCTGGATGCCTCGTAGACGTGATTTCACAGCCGGTTGACCTGTTGGTAGGCATACGCGGTAAATTCATGCTCATGGAAGTCAAGAACCCCAAGGGCAAGAACAAGGTAACTCCACAGCAAACGCGATTTTTCGACAAATACGAGGGCTATCCGTGGGCGCTGGTAGACGGGCCAGAGGCTGCGCTTAGGGCAATAGGGGTGGTGAAGTGAAACCGCGCAAAACTGACGCGAATGAAGCAATCGACTTCATTTACAAGAACGCCAAGCCATTTGCACAGGCAAAGGCTAATCGCATCTATTGCGAGGAGTTCCGTAAGTCAAAGAAGGCCCTACTGATGGCGCAATCGACCGCTGAGGCAGCAAACGCTCGGGAGCAGTACGCATATAGCCACGACGAGTATTTGCAGCTTCTAGAGGCTTTAAAGCAGGCGGTTGAAACCGAGGAGCTTCTAAGGTGGCAAATGGTAGCCGCGCAAGCTCGGGTTGAGGTGTGGCGCTCAGAAGAGGCCAGCGCAAGGGCAATGGACAGGGCCGCAGCATGAATGAGAAAATGTTTCCCTTTTATTGGCAGGCTTATGAGGAAGAGCATTCGACTGACCATATGAATCAATCAGAGGTTGATTGGACTAAGTACAAGGTTATTTGCGCTAAGTGCGGAGTTACAAAAATATTCAGCGAAGTAAGGAGTGAAGAGTACTGGTACGGCACTGGATGGAAAGTCTTTGGAATGCCTAACGAGTTACCTGATTGTTTTCTTTGCCACGTGTGTGCTTCAAGTTTCTACAAGTACCACGGAATATATGAAGATTTGGCAGCTTTATCCACTTGCGTTAATTACATACAGAGGGCTTATCAATGTCGCAAACATTACCTAAAAACAGCGGAGAAATCAAAACTACAGGACAGCTTAGACAGATGCTTGTCAATGCGGCAAAAGGAGTGCTTAACGGGGATATGGACCTAGACAGAGCGTTGGCACTCCATAAGTTAGCAAAGAACATTTCGGAGTCACTTTACTCAGAAACAAAGATTGCAATGTTCCGAAATGAGGTCGGTGAATCAATCGCCGAATTTGGGAAGTTGCCGATTGGTGATGACTAAAGCCGAGTTTTCTTACCTATGCGGCTACGGAGCAGAGCACTGGCCCCTGCTGTATTGGCCGTCACTCCATGACGCTATCAAATGGCTACACCTGATTCAAGAGGACTGGACATTTACAAATGACCCGCCCTAAATTCCCTGCAAACTGGAGAATGAAATGAAACAATGCAAAACCTGCAAACATTGGGAGGCATACCGGCCCAACGAATGGACAAGGTGAAACGGTTCAATCCGGCCTTACTTCTAATTCCCTCGAATCCGGGGGAATTAAAACTTGCGTGCTTAAAGGTGCCGGCATCTGCCACGCCGCCCGAGAACTATGGACTGTGACGGATGAGCAGGAAGAATCTGAGCCGTATGCTTATCACCTCGCGCTGCTTCCTGAGCATTCTGGGGTTCGTTCAATGGTGATGGACGGTAGCCAGTACAGCGCCAAACTGATAACGATGCCTGATTTCGGTTGTGTAATGCATGAGAGCTAAATTTCCATACATCCGCAGCCCTGCCCTGCTAAAGGCTTGCCGTGAGATACCCTGCCAGAGTTGCGGAATCGAGGACGGTACGGTAGTTGCCGCACACTCGAACCAGGCCAAACACGGAAAAGGGCGCGGAATCAAGGCGAGTGACATCTACATCGCCGCTTTATGTGCGAAATGTCATACAAAAGTTGACTCCAGCTATTGCCTGACACAGCAAGAACGCACGAAAATATGGACTGACGCTCACCATAAAACCGTGCAAGAATTAACCAACCGTGGGCTATGGCCTGCAAACATAGGAAGACTGAAATGCATATATTTTTTATGTCAGAGCGCCGTGGGGGCGAACAAGACAGACGCAAGGCTATGGGTATTGCCCGAGTAGAGCGGCCATTGCGATTCATCGCGGCCAAGACGAACACCGTAGGCAAGGACGAGAAGGGCAATACGGTTGTCACTGAAAGCGGTGAATTCATCTACGCTAAACATCAGGCATCACGCGGGCAGGGCCGTCATGTGCAATCTATGGCGCTGCTGGTGGCACAGTCATGAAATACTACCTCCTAGCCCTAATCCTCGTCGCCACACAAGCGCAAGCCACCCGACAGCACTGCGAACCTCGCGTACCGACGCCACGCGAACCCATGAGCAAGCCAGAGCCGAAAGCCCCTGATCGCGTGCAACGTGACCGCAGCGACCACGACAGGCCATGTGACCGCACTATCGGAGCGCCAGTCTGGTGTAGGGTGCTGAAGTGAACGAATACGAAATCCTGGCAGAACGGCTGATAGCCTTGAAAGAGCGCACCAAACGAATGGAGCGCATCTTGGTTGATCTTCGTGAAATGTTCCGCTTTGACGACGAAGAGAAGTGGGAAAACACCATTAAAGCGATTGACGAGGTGCTGAAATGACGCCGACGAAACATTTTGCCGCCCCGCCATATAAGGCAATGCCGTCTGGTGGTAAAAATGACTGGTGGTATGTCGAAAACGCGCATGGATTTAACTGCTTGTCGTTCCATGAAAAGCCCGGTGCGAAGTTCACAAGTCGAGATAATGCGTTTGCAATAGCGCAAAAATGGAACGAAGATGGTGCCATTCTGGTGCCCAAAGGCTAAGTAAATGGCACGTCCCATAGGAAACACCGTCCTAGCCGCCTGTGCGGTAGGTGAACGGCTGGACTGGTTCAGGACAAGAGAACTACGCAGCCCGCTGATAACAGGCCGCTATTACGACTTTTGCGTAAAAGCCGTATCTTTTGGCCTGATGGACTACGATGAAGCGACAAACCGCTACAAGGTACGACACAACTGGCGGCAATTGCTCATTGAGCGCAATATGGTGCTGAAGAAGCCACCAGAGCCCGAGCCGGATGAAGATAAACCATTGATGAGTAGCGAGCAAAAGCGTAAACTCGCACAGACAACCGTGCAAAGCGCCATGACACACAGGACGGCGCTGGAAATGGCTTGGCGATGAACTGGAAAATACGCGCTGAGGTAGACGAAGCTATCATGCAAACCATGCTCCCCGAGCTATATCAGATCATCAACGACCTGACAGAATGCGCCAGGAACGGCAAAGAGCCAACAAAGCAGACTTTGAACGACGCCCGTAAATGGCTACCGGCACAGTACAGCCAGTCATTCGGGCATAAAGCTGGAAATATCGCATAATATGCAATAATCGTGCCATTGTTAATTACCACCAAAGAGTGATTTTGCATTAGAATGGTCTAATGCCTAGAAAACACAAGCCGGTAATTGATCGCATCATGGCGAAAGTATCCATAAACGATAATGGGTGCTGGGTTTTTATGGGATGCAAAATCGCTACTGGCTATGGAAAGATATCATCTGGCATACGAAACAAGCCAATATTTACGCATAGGGCGTCTTATGCGGCATTGGTTGGTGAAATACCAATAGGTATGCGTGTGTTACATAGGTGCGACAATCCATCATGTGTTAACCCAGAGCATCTTTTTCTTGGGACTGCTAAGGATAATTGGCTTGATGCCAGAGAGAAGGGTAGGAATTATCCAAATCCGCAGCAAACGCCAAATTATCGTTACGTCAATCATTGGCTAAATCAAAAGTAGATTTTATGCCCGGAAAACCAAAAGGATTGCCAAAAACAGGCGGCAGGGTGGCTGGAAAGCCCAACCGCGTAACAACGGAGTTCCGTGATGTTGTTAATGCGCTGCTAGAGAAAAACGCCTCAAACGTCGAAACGTGGCTTTCTGCTGTAGCTGACGGGAATCCTGAGTACGATATAAAGCCAGACCCTTATAAGGCGCTCGATCTTCTGCACAAGTTAGCTGAGTATTCGTTTCCAAAGCTGGCCCGGACTGAGGCGGTACTGGAGCATAAGGGCGCGTTCACTGTGACTATGACCGACAAAGACGCCAAGCTGTGAAGCTGACCGAAAAGCAGGAAGAGGCGCAAACCATCCTTGCCGGTGATGCTACTCACCTGATGCTGGTAGGCGGCTCACGGTCAGGTAAGACGTTCTTACTCACTCGTAACGTGGTCGCCAGGGCACTGAAAGCCCCAAAGTCTCGCCATGTCATACTGCGCTACCGCTTCAACGCGGTAAAGGCGTCTATCGTGATGGACACATTCCCGAAGGTGATGGACATAGCCTTTCCGGGGATGCACTACGATCTAAACAAGTCGGATTGGTACGTCACATTCCCGAACGATAGTCAAATCTGGTTTGGTGGGCTAGACGACAAAGAGCGAACCGAGAAGATTCTAGGCACTGAGTACGCCACGATCTACCTCAACGAGATTAGCCAGATACCGTATGAATCGCGCAACATGGCGCTATCCAGGTTGGCTCAAAAGGTGAGCCAGTCAATCGACGGGAACGAAACATCGCTTAAACCGCGTATGTACTATGACTGCAACCCGCCCAACAAGGCGCATTGGTCATACAGGCTATTCATTGAGGGCCGCGACCCTGAGACTAAGCTGCAATTGAACAGGCCAAAGGATTACGCATGGTTCAAGATCAACCCTGCAGACAACACTGAGAACATATCCGACGACTACCTCGATACGCTTAAAGGTATGTCCGCCCGTATGCGCAAGCGGTTCCTTGATGGTGAGTTTGCCGACACCAACCCGAGCGCCCTGTTTAGTGAAGAGGCGATAGACAAATGGCGGGTGACGGATGGCATAGTGCCTGACCTGATACGGGTCATCGTAGGGGTTGACCCATCCGGCTCGGGTGACGTGGACAACGCTGATAACGACGAAATCGGCATCTTTGTAGTGGGCTTGGGGACAGACGGTAACGGCTATGTACTGGAAGACTGCACGGTTAAGGCTGGCCCGGCGACATGGGGCAAGATCGCCACAGATGCCTATGAACGGCACCAAGGCGATGCAATCGTGGCTGAAATCAACTACGGCGGGGCTATGGTTCAGGCCGTCATCAAGGCCGCAAACCCTAGGGTTAACTACAAACAAGTCACCGCCTCAAGGGGCAAAGCAGTGCGGGCAGAGCCATTCAGCGCACTCTATGAGCAGGGCAAGATCAGGCATGTAGGCCGATTCCTACAGCTTGAGGACGAGCTAATGGGCTTCTCGACCAACGGCTACACGGGGGATGGAAGCCCTAACCGGGCTGATGCTTTAATATGGGCTTTGGCTGAGTTATTCCCCGGATTGGTCAAGAACGGCCAAAAGAATAAGCCCATTCAATACCGAAATAACGGAGTAATATGACAATTGCCGCTAAAATGCGTGAGGCAGAATATGCCAAAAGACTGCTAGAATTAGAAAATCTAGTCGCTGACCTTGTGCAGCGTATTGCGTCGCTTGAGAAAGCCCGCCCGGTTTTGAAACTAAACCCGAAAGACCGCCATGAAGATGGAAGACAGCCAACTGATAACGGCAATCGAACAGTATGAAAGCCAGGCTGTCAGCTATACGGGTCTGCAAGATGACCGCGAAGAAGCCCTAGACTACTATCTAGGCGAGCCACTAGGCAACGAAGTCCCCGGACGCTCCCAAGTCATCGCCCGTCAGGTATGGGACACGGTGGAATGGCTGAAACCTCAATTAGCCGACATTTTCACCAGCGGCGAAGAAGTTGTATCGTTCTCGCCACGCTCCCCCGAAGACGTAAAGGCCGCAGAGCAGGAAACTGACTACATCAACCATATCATCACCCAGCGCAACAACTGGTTTGAGATTTGGTATAGCTGGACACACGACGCACTGATTCAAAAGAACGGCTACGTTAAGGCGTATTGGGATGATGCCGAAGACATCACCTGTGAGAAGTACAGCAATCTAACAGATGACGAGTTCGCCCTGTTGTCCATGTCGCAGGACATCGAGATCACAGAGCATGAAGTGATTCTTGGCGGTATGGGGCCAATCCACACGGTAGAGATTGAGCGCAAAAAGCCCCGTAACACGGTCAAGATCGACAATATCCCACCCGAGAATATCAAGGTAGACCAACACGCAAGAGCGTTGAGCCTGCAAGACCCGCGTACTTCATTCGTTGAACACTCCGAAATGAAGACCATCAGCGAGGTGCGGGCTGAAGGGCTGGAGGTAGACGACGATATTAACGATGGAGGCGTGAACGATTGGGAAGAACAGCGCCGGGACAAGGAAAACCCGTGGCGTGACAACGAGGGCCAGGAGTCAGACCCATCCATGAGGCGCGTTCGGGTGCGTGAATGCTGGATTCGCTGCGACTATGACGGCGATGGACGGGCAGAGCTGAGACACGTAATCGTTATCGGCACTACGGTACTGTATAACGAAGACTGCGATTCAGTCCCCATTGTGGCGCTGTGCCCGATTCCACTCCCGCACCAGCATAACGGCCTGTCACTGTCCGACGCGGTGATGGACTTGCAGAGAATCCAGACCGCGCTATTGCGTGGTGCGCTGGATAACCAGTATCTCGCCAATAACGGGCGCTACGGTATCGACGAGAACACTGTCAATCTTGACGATATGCTGGACAGTCGCCCCGGTGGCGTGGTTCGGGTGAATGGCCCGGCTGCGGCGTCTATCATGCCGTTGACGCATCCTACCAATGGTTCTATCGCTATTCCAATGATGGAGTACGTCGATAACCTTGCACAAAAGCGCACCGGGGTTAATGAGCGCAGCCAGGGGATTGACGCTAACTCGCTGAACAACAATGCTGGCGTGGCTGCGAATAACAGCATGATCTCTGCAAGTCAGCAGCGCATCAAGTTTATCGCCCGTATCTTTGCCGAAACAGGGGTAAAGCAGCTATTTCAGCTAGTCCACGAGCTAACCCTCAAGAACAGCCGTCAACAGGAAATCATCCAGCTTCGTGGCGAGTGGGTGCCGGTAGACCCGCGCACATGGACAAAGCGTAATGACATGGTAATCAGCGTTGCGCTCGGCTCTGGTGACCGTCCGCAGCAAATCGCCTTCCTGTCTCAGCTTCGCATGATGCAGATGGAAATGGCTCCTATGGGGCTGGCAACACCGAAGAACCTGTACAACACCGTCACCCGCATGGCACGGGCCGCAGGTTACAAGGACGCGAACGAGTTCTGGAATGATCCGGCCAAGTCGCCACCTCCACAGCCACCACAAGACCCCAAGCTGATGATCGAGCAGATGAAGCAGCAGAACGAGGTACACAAATTCCAGGCTGAACAACAGATGACGGCCAGCATTGAGCAGATCAGGACGCAAGCCAAGCTCAAAGAGACACAAATGCAGCTTGAGCTACAAGCCAGTAACGACGCCCGCGACGCTGAGAGGGAGCGTAACAAGGCTGTCATGGACGCTCAAATGGAGCAGTTACGCATTGAGAGTGAGCAAAAGATGGCGATGCTCAAGGCGGAAGTGGACAAGTACAAAGCCGATCTTGACTCACAGACCAAGCTCACGATTGCTGGCATGAACAATGAGCAAAGCATGACGCTTGCCCGTGAGAGCAATCAGAACACCATTGACGGCGCGGCCACTGAGAAAGCGGGTGGATTGCGTGACGACATCATCAACAACGTGCATGGAATGGTTAGCGATCTAGCGACCTCACTTGGAGAGGCGCTACAGCAGCAACTCCAGCACGTTGATAAATCTACCTCAGCAATCATCGAACAAGTATCCAGAAAGCCTGTCAAGAAGGTGATTCGGGAGAACGGCAAGATTACAGGGGTAGAGATTGACGGAGTTTTTAACCCGGTAAAACGAGGCCCTACTGGGCAAATCGAGGAAATCTAGGAGTAAATCATGGCAACGTTTAACAAGTACAACAGCTTCGCCGAAGCGATGACAGAAAACGCCAATTGTGGCACGGACACTTGGCGGGTTATCCTGTCCAACACTGTCCCCGCTGTGACTGATACCAATCAGGCCAGTGCAGCGGAGCTAACCACATCGGGCGGCTACACGGTGAACGGCAATACCTGTGCCGTGACAACCAGCACGCAGACATCAGGCGTCTATAAGCTGGTGTTGGCTGACCCTGCTGCATGGACGGCCTCGGGTGGCGGATTCACGTTCCGCTACGTTATTCTGTGGAATCAGACCATTGACACGCTCGCTGGCTGGTGGGATTACGGCTCTTCCGTGGTGATGAACGGAACGAATGCCGACACCTTCACCGCTGATCTGTCTGCTGCAAACGGCGTCTTTACGGTGACTTAATGCGCTGGCTGCTGTTCCTGCTGTGCTTTCCCGCCTTCGCAGCGCCCCCGTGCCTGCCTGGTGGGCCTTGCCTGCCGGGATACAGCCACGTTCCGAACTCGTGGCATTACGAAGAAGTGAACGAACCAGACTGGAAAAGCCGACACGGTTACTGGAAGGTTGAGGACTCAGCAGGGGCGAGAAAATGGTACATGCTGTCATGCTCCGAAGGTAATGATTGCTTTACCGTTAAATGGGCGGTGTATCAGATCAGCATGTATCTAGCCCCGGAAGCCGACAAGCGGCGCATTCAGGAAGTGGCTTATAACGAGCAGGTCACTTATACCTGTGACGCGGACGCCTTCAAGCGTACCGATTGGGTGGGCCGGGTTTGTCGTGAGCAGAACAACATTCTTTTTGCTAAATACGTGGCATGGGACGCATTGTTACCTGCACAGGCTATCTGGACTGTAAAACCTTTGGCCGGTGGCACGCGACCCGTGCAAAAGATCAGCGCAACGAATGGGCTGACCTCAACCACGGAGCGCATCGCAGTCGGCAAGCCCTGTTATCCAGCGGTGCGCAGCTTCCAGAGCAGCTCGGCTAATACGTACATGGCAATCGACCCGCTACGCCCTGACCGCGTGGCTGTCTGCGCAAAGGGTTGATATGCCCACGACGATACAGCTAGGCCACAACACCGGGGATGACTACACCGGCGGCTTGACCGTCTGCGCAATGTACGCCTCCCAAGCGACAACGCACCAGAGTCATACAGCAAACTTTTGCTACATGAACTCGTATGCAGCAGCAGATGAAGGGAATGTGCTGATTGTGCTGGATACCGCACCTTCTCTTGGTGGCACTGTTTACGTCACAGCGGCTGATCTTGAAATGTACGTCTATGATGTTACCGGCGTAAAGGACTATCGAGTCTCAATCTGTCTACAAGCTGCTGATGCAACGGCGGCGACATGGAATAAATACGATGGCGTCACCAATTGGGCTACTGCGGGTGGACTTGGCTCTGCCGACATTGGTGGCGAAGGCTACATCTACGATTGGGCCACCACAACGAGCCGGACGGTAACGCCAGAGGGACTTGCACAAGCCGTGCAGGACTGGCTGAATGGCGTCACATCACAAATTGGATTTGTGGCGCATCAAATTCCGTGGAACGTTGATGATGGTCAGTCTACTAAACTGATGATGCCAGCGGGCAGCACGACGCTCGGCCCTAGACTGAATGTGACCTACAGTTTGGTTCCTGACGGCACCTCACCAAATTCGGACATCACCACAACGAACTGGACTTCAACGGGTGGCAGTTTCTACACTGAAGTGGACGAAGCTACAGCGAATCCGGCTGATTACGTCACATCACCCGACATTACCGACGACACAGGCTCTAGCCCGCTGGTGCTCGGTCTAAGTGGCACATCAGATAATGGTGATGTGCTGGTGCAAATAAACAGCAAGTGCGTGACAACTGAGGCATGGCAACGGGTTTTACTGTTAGACAGCGGAGGCACCGCGCAAGCGACTGGCGATTGGTTTGCGCCATCCACAGGTAATTACACAGATAGTATTTTGTTGACCCCTGCGGCAGATGTTGTCAAGATAAAAATTGAGAAACGTCTGACAAGGCCAGTCCCTGCGTATTACACCGCGCTGACTTCAGCAGAGTGGAGCCCGTTACCTGACAGCACTTTCTATTTGTCCCCCGCGTGGTGGAATCAGACGGACACCAGCGTCAGTGTTGGCGGGTCAGGATGTGAATACACCTATAAAGCGTGGAACGCATTTGTGGTCAACACGGTAGGCTGTTACTACGATAGCCGCTTCCATTGGGGCACGTTCATCATGTTTGTCGGGGCCGGTGGGCACGATAACTGGCGCGGGACTGGTGTTGTCGCTTACGGGCCGCTAGACAATGTAAGCGAGGCTCCGAAGTGGCACATCCTGATTGACCACATCATACCTGGGCCAACTGGCTCGGCGCGTAGCGGAAGTACCCCAACCAGTCACCACATTTACCAGAGTCAGCATTTTGACGCGGCAACGAATCGGGTAATCGGCATCACGACTCCAGGCTACTCAAGTGCAGGTGCCAGCTCAAACGCATCCAATGTGCTGGATTGCTACACAAACACATGGTCAGCACTCGCTGATGCAACGTTAGGTGGTGAACCCGGCGTTGATGCAGTCACTTGCATTGATGGAACTTATTTTTGGATGCTTCCGTATGGAAACGGCGTGACCATGACCCGCGTTACCCTGTCCAACGACGCCCGCAGCACGTACACAAAGGACTTCCCGGAAACACGGTCTGGCCTTGCTGCTGGATTACACCCTACTGCCTCCGTAATGGCGTGGAGCGACGGAACGACAGTCTGGGCGTTCGATCTGCGCGACCCGACGACGAATGTGCGCTACACGCCTACGGTGACAGGCACTGCACCGGGCAGTACGAACGGCCTTAGTCTGTCATGGAATACGACCAACAGCCGGTTTGAATGCCGCACCAGCGCGAGTAACAAGACGGTTTATCACCTGACGCCCGGTGCAGACCCTTATAGCGGCGGCGACGATTGGGCATGGAGCAGCACGACGCCCGGCGCGGGCACGACACCCGTGGCAGAGGCTACCGGCTCGGGCGGGCAGTACGGCAAGGCGCAATGGCTCAATGGCGTGGTTCCGGGTATGGTGTATGCGCCTGATCCGGCAGCGCCGATTTATATTTATAAGCCTTAAATCATGGCGTCAACTATTCGCGTCAACTGGATAAAGGTTAGCGGGGTTGCGGTTGCGAGTGGAACCGTCAATTACAGCCTGACTTGTGACGCAGGCTCCTACGCCATTGCAGGACAAGATGCCACGCTGCGTAGAGGCTATCAGCTTACCTGTGAAGCAGGGGCTTACGTCCTGTCAGGGCAAAATGCAAACCTGATCGTCGCGCACCAGTTAACCTGTGACGCGGGCGCATATACCCTAGCCGGTCAAGATGCGACCCTAACCTACACGGCGGGCGCTGCGAATTACACGCTAACCTGTGACGCGGGCGCGTATGCAATCAGTGGACAGGACGCAACACTTACCTATGTGGCGGGCGCAGCGAATTATTCCCTGACGTGCGACGCCGGGACTTATGTCATTGCAGGACAGGACGCGGCGCTTAATTACGTGCCCGGCGCTGGTACGGTCAATTACACGCTCACCTGCGATGCTGGCGCGTACACGATAGCCGGACAAGATGCCAATCTGATCGTGGCGCATACACTGGTTTGCGATACTGGCACTTATGTTATCGCTGGACAAGACGCTACCCTGACATACGTTGCCGGGGCCGCAAACTATTCTCTTACCTGCGATGCCGGGGCTTACGTCTTATCTGGACAAGATGCTACATTGCGCCGGGGCTACCAGCTTACCTGTGAGGCAGGGGCTTACACGCTATCAGGGCAGGACGCGACTCTTACCTATGTTGACGGGGCAACCCCTATCAACTACACGCTGACTTGTGAGGCAGGGGCTTATGTCATCAGCGGACAGGATGCGACATTCGCGTTTAGCGGTGCGACCACGCCAAGACGACATGCCTCAGCCTGGAAGAAACGCTATTACCTGATTAAAGGCCAAAAGTACCTTTTAGATGACCGTGAACTGGCCGTCAAAATCAGCGAAATGTTGGCCGACATATCAACGGTACAGAGAATCTCCAAGGGCAAGAAAAAGCAACTAAGCCCGCAGTATTGGGCCGCAATTGAGGCGCTTATCACTGAAAAAGTGTTCTATGTAGAAGATAATGAGGATGACGAAGAGATTCTTCTGATGTTCTAGGAGCGACCATGAGCGACAAACTTGAACGGGAAATTATCCGGGGCGAACAGGCTAAACGGCTGCTCTCTGACAACCTGATTGCAGAGGCAAAGGAGCATATTGACGCTGAATTGTGGCGATTGTTCAAAGAAACCACCCCGCAAGACATGGAAACGCTACAATTCGTCAAATCTATGCAATACTTTCATAACAAGTATTTCGGCTATTTTGAGCGTGCAGTGATTGATGGCAAGATGGCCAAGATCAAGATGGAAGCTGAAAAGAAGACGCTCAAAGAACGCATTTTTGGTTAAGGCGTATATCCCCGCGCCTTGATTTATTGAATGGGGAGATGCATCCGTCGAGAGACGCTGCAAGGAGAACACATGACTACACCAGATAATCTGGAGGTCCAAGGCGGCATAACTGAAGACCAGGCGGCTTCGGAAATGCTGAAACGATGGGGCGCATCCGATGATAAGGAGAAGTCCCCCGCACCAGAACCGGAAGACGAATCAACTGAGGAGCAGCCTACGGGTGACGCGGAATCAGACGACGAACCTACCGAGACTGAGACGGAAAGCGATGATGTCGAAATCGACGTAGGCGGGGAAAAGTTCAAACTCCCGCCAGCCCAAGCGGAACAAGCGAAGCGTATTGAGGCCAAGGTCAAAGAGATCGAAGCCGGTACAACCCGCAAGTTTCAGGAGGCGTCTGAGCTTCGGAAAGTCGCAGAAACTCAAATACAGAGCGCACAGCAACTGCAAAAGATCGCCCATGAGCAGAGCGATTTGATTGCCGATCACAAGATGGTCGAGCGCAGGCTGGCAGCTTTGGAACGGATTGACATCAATGCCCTCGCGGATTCTGATCCGGTAGCACTGACAAAGATCAACGCTGAATACAACCAACTCGTGAGCGCCAAGGCGCGGATTGAGTCGCAGTATCAGCAGTCCGTTAAAACCTCGCAAGAGGAGTTCACAAAACAGCATCAGGCCAAGGTTGTGCAACTCAATGACTTTGCGAAACGCAACATCAAGGGATGGTCTGAGGACTACTCCAACAAGCTGATGGAATTTAGCGTGAATACGCTGGGTTTCTCGCCCGATGCTTTGCGCAATGGAATCAATGAACCGATGATCAAGGCTATCGACCTTGCTTATCAGGGGCATAAAGTTCGCACCGCTGACCCAAAGGCAAAGCAGATTCAAGACACGAAAACGCTGAAGCCAGGCTCTGCGGCGCAATCCAAAACATCCGCTGCGAGTATGGCAGAGAAATCGCGGGCAAGGCTTGCGAAAAGTGGCAACGTAGAAGACGCTGCTATGGCGATGCTGTACCGGAGCAACTCTAAAAAGAGGTAAATCATGGCTCAACTTACTGGAACAACCGACACGTTTGACTTGATCGGTTTGGCTGAAGACGTCGAGGACATCATCAACGATATTTCCCCGACTGACACGCCTTTCTACACGATGGCGAAGAAAAAGAAGGCTACTGCTGTACTGCATCAGTGGCAGACTGACGCTTTGGCCGCCGCCGCTGCTAACCGCGCAATCGAGGGTGACGACAGCACTTACGCTACCGCTACGCCTACGGTGATGCTCTCGAACTATTGTCAGATCGCCAAAAAGACCGTTATGGTTTCTGGCACTGCTGACGTGGTTCGTAAGTATGGCCGCAAGGAGCAATTCGCTTTTGAGATGGCAAAGCGTGGTCGTGAGATCAAGCGAGACATCGAGTTTGCACTTGTGCAGAATCAAGTGTCGTCCGCTGGCAGCTCTTCCGTTGCTCGCAGCTCGGCTGGTGTCGAGGCGATGATCTCGGGCAACCGTATCGTCGGTACCGGCAACATCACGGGCACGACTCCCGGCTACGCGGCTGGCGTGTGGGGCGCTGTTACTGACGGTACTTCCACTGCAATGACTGAGGCTGATCTCGTGTCTGCCTTTGAAGCTGCATGGACGGACGGCGGCAACGCTTCTACGGTGATGGTTGGCTCTGCGCTGAAGAAGAAGATCGGCACCTTTGCGGGCGCTACTTCCTACGCTGGCGTATCGGTCAATCAGGGCCGCACGGCTCAGGGCGTGATTGTGGGCGGGGTTGACCTTTACATTTCCCCGTTTGGTGAACACAAGATCGTTCTTAACCGTTTCCAGCGTACCGGCACTTTGCTGGCGTTGGACATGGATTATTGGTCGGTCGCTTTCCTGCGCCCGATCAAGATGGAAGAACGCGCCAAAACGGGCGATGCAACCAAGGGCGAACTGCTTTGCGAGTTCTGCCTTGTGGGCGACGCTCCGGACGCATCGGCAAAAATCCAGGCAGTAACCTGATAGGAGGGGGAGGGGGAAACCTCTCCCCTTTGTTTATGAGCATAGTCAGTAAAGAGTTCAATCCCGATACGGGCATGTTGACAGAGATTGGATTTGAAGACGGCAAGATGAAGGTGCGCTACACGCAGGACACGCAAGCCCTGTATGAGCGAAACGCACAGATGCGGAAAGACGATGACCTTAAAAAAATGGGCATCAAAAAAGACCTTTGGAGGGTGGCAACCATATCCACCTCGGACTGCATGAAGATGATCGTAGAAGACGGTTTCGACCCCTATAAGCGGTCAGCGACTGAGATCAAGCAACACATCCTGAAGCACAGAGACAAGTGGGGACACCTGTTCACTACTAACGGCAGATTCTGATGGGTATTTACACTGACCTTCAAGAGAAGGCAAAGACCGACCCCGATGGCGTGATTCACGATTGCGCTGCACTGCTAAACAAGAATCATGAAGACTCGCTAGCCCTGTTCCTGCTAGGCCAGATATACGCTGAAGCGGAGCATTTCGGCATGGCGTACACCATGTTTGACAGAATCACCCGCCTGAGGCCCGACAAGGCAGAGGCATGGAATAACCTGGGCATGTCCTGTGAGGGGCGCAAAGATCATCAAGAGTCGATGAAGCACTTTCGACGGGCTTGGAGTATCGAGAAACGCGCCACTTACGCCAGTAATATAGGAAATGCTTTCCTGTCCCGTCAGGACTATAACCAGGCTACGGAGTGGGCTGAGAAGGCACTCACGATAGACAAGGAATGTAAGTCCGCTAAGGCCGTTCTCGCTATCGCCAGTCTATCGCTTGGGAATTGGGCGCGGGGCTGGGATAACTACGATGCCACTCTCGGGGGTAAGTTCCGTAAGGAAACACAGTATCAGGACGAGGAACGATGGGACGGCACGCCCGGCAAATCGCTGATTGTCTACGGTGAACAAGGGCTAGGCGACGAGATCATGTATGCGTCCTGCATCCCTGACGTGTCGAAAGATAACCAAGTCGTCCTTGAGTGTGACAAGCGGCTAGAGGGTCTTTTCCGTCGATCATTCCCGCATATCTCTGTGTACGGTACCAGGCGCGACCCTGCGGACTGGCTGGGAAATCACAAGTTTGACGCTCGGGTGTCTTGTGGGACTCTCCCCAAGTTCTATCGGCGCAAGAATGAAGACTTCCCCGGTACTCCGTACCTCGTGGCTGACCCCGAACGGGTGACCCAATGGAAAGCCCTATTTGGTGACAAAAAGCCTAATATTGGCCTGTGTTGGTCGGGCGGCTCGAAACACAACAAGCCCCAAGCGCGGGCTATCGGACTTGAAGCATTCAGGCCGTTGATTGAATCGACTTACGCCAACTTCTACAGCCTGCAGTACAAAGACCCGACCGACGAAATCGCTCAGACGGGGCTCCCGGTAAAGCACTACAAACGCGCCTGTGAGTCACTCGATTACGACGACACAGCGGGCTTTGTAGGAGCCCTAGACCTTGTTATCGGCGTCCATACTACCGCGCATCATTTAGCCGGGGCATTAGGTATCCCCGGCATCATCCTTGTGCCAGATCAAACCCTCTGGTTATACGAGAACGGATTCCCTTGGTACACCTCCGCAACACTGTTCAAAAAGCGACAGAGTGAGGGATGGCAGGGCACGGTTAATCGTTTGTTGAAGGATGATCTATGGGAAAAGTCATACGGGTGTTTGCCGGGTTCGACCAACGCGAAGCCATTGGTTATCATGCCTTTTGTCAGTCAGTTATTGAACGAGCCTCTGAGCCTGTCAGCATAACGCCCCTTCATTTGGCGAACCTGCAAAAGGTTTACCAAGGTGGCGCTCGGGATGGGACAAACGCCTTTATCTATTCCCGCTTCCTGATTCCGTACCTCTGCGATTTCGAGGGGTTCGCTATCTTTATGGACGGCGCGGACATGATCTGTAAGGCCGACATTGCCGAGCTATGGGCGCAGCGGGACGTTTTCAGCGCGGTTCAGGTCGTCAAACACGACTATAAAACCCGTAACCCGACAAAGTATGTCGGGACTCAGATGGAGGCCAAAAACGAGGATTACGATAGAAAACAGTGGAGTAGCGTGATGCTGATTAACTGTTCTCACTATAGCTGGAGGCAGATTACACCTGACGTTGTAGCAAAAGCTACTGGTGCTTACTTGCACCGATTCCAGTTTATTGATGATAAATTTATTGGAGCACTCCCGATTGAGTGGAACTGGCTAAGTCAGGAGCATGGAGAAACAGAAAATGCAAAACTCATTCACTACACCGTTGGGATACCAAAATTTGAGGCGTATAAAGATACCCCATATGCGGCGGATTGGTTCGATGCTAACTCAAGGGCGAACGGCCATATCTGATATTTTTTTGGCTTCTTGTTGGCAAGATTTGCATCGTTTTTGCAAGCCATTGGAATTTGATTTGCATGCCCAAAAATTAGACAAACTCAGATAGTCCTTACATCGATGACACCAAGACTTTCCAACGGGCGAGGAATGTATTTTGTCTGTTCGGTGCTTCTTTCTATTTTCAGAAAGCGGGATAACTTGCATATTCCCAAGTTCATAATTTCCGAAGCCGTCTATCCTATCTATGGATGGCGCAGAAGAATCGGAATAATCCCAATTTTTAAATATTGGTGTTGCCCAAGAGAGAAACTCATCTCTTGTAATCAAAACCTTGATATTTTTATAGGACGCCTGCCTCATGACCCTTGAGTTCATATTTATCCACGCTCTTTTTACCAGCCTGTCAGATGAGCGTTCATAGTCTCTATAGCAAGACTTGCACCGGTTTGATAGGCCATCCTTTTGGTGTGAGTTTTTATAGAAAAACTGCGGTTCAAAACTTAGCTTGCATGCTGGGCATAATTTCATATCTAAATTATACCAGTTTCAGGAGTGGATAATGCTAATCACAGATTCTTACCGTCAAGAGCAAACTAATTTGCACAAAACCGGCAAATATGGTACGGCTTCGCTACAATATGGGCAGGTTGTCAGCAATCTGCTCGACAGACTAAACAGCAGGTCTATTCTGGACTACGGCTGTGGGTCAATGCGCAACCTCTTGAAAGTGCTTGCACCTCAACATGCGGTGCAGTATCAGGGGTATGACCCCGCGATACCCGAGTACAACGTCAAGGAACCGGCTGATTTAGTGGTGTGCATTGATGTCTTAGAACACATCGAGCCTGAGCTACTGGATAACGTTCTTGATGATCTGAGAGATTTAACCCGAGCCTGGGCTTATCTCACCATCCACACGGGGCCAGCAGTTAAACGCTTGAGTGACGGACGCAACGCGCACCTGATTCAAGAGTCGCCCGCGTGGTGGCTCCCGAAACTCTTGGAGCGATGGAATATGCAGACATTCAACGCGACAAATAGCGGCTTTAACGTCCTGATGCGTGCCAAATGATTACCAATTACACCCAGCTACAGGCGTCGGTTATTGATTGGTCTTTTCGTACCGATATGGCATCGCGCTTGCCTGAGTTCATTCAATTGTGTGAGTCGGATATGCAAGTTCGTTGCAAACTTGTTGATTTTGAAGCCTCTGCAACCATCACCGTAACCGCTGGACTTGGGACGCTTCCATCGGGTTTCACGGGTATGCGGGCTATCTATTGGGATGGCGACACAACCCGACCCCTGAAATACGTCACGCCCGATCAGTTCGACAAGCTCTCGAATTACTCTGGACAGGGGTATTGGTACACCATCACCGGAACGTCGCTCAAGGTGGCCCCTATGACGGATGGAACGGCGGTGATGACCTATAAGGCGCGATTTGATGCCTTGTCAGTGACCAACGCTACAAACGTCATTCTTGATCTGTACCCTGATGCTTACCTTCACGGCACATTACTTCAGTTGGCAGTGTTTACCCGCGATGAAAAGCTTACCCAAAAAGAAGGCGCTTTGTTTGAGGCGTGTATCGAGCGAATCCGCACCGATAACAACCAGCGCAAATACGCCGGGGCTACCTTACAAGTCACCGTATCATGACGCCGCTACAGGGATTTTCACCAGACAGCGAAGCGCCTACACCTGGCGTTTTGATTGACTGTGATAATTTCATTCCGTACCTGACGGGTATGGAGGGCGCTCCCTCTGCTCAGACGCCCAGCGGTGTTCCTGTCCTTGCTGGGGCCTGTGCCGGGGCGGTTGTCGCCACGAAACTCGACGGCTCACGCAGGACTATCGCCGGGACAACTTCACGGCTCTATGAACTGTCTGCAGGGACGTGGACAGATGTCTCCGCGGCTACCTATACGGGCGGTTCTGATTCTCGCTGGTCATTCGCTCAATTCGGTGATGACACCATCGCAGCGAATAAGACGGACGCGATACAGAGAAGCTCCAGCGGGGCTTTTGCAGCTATTGCGGGGGCACCCAAGGCTGAGGTGGTGTTCTCCGTTGGTTCGTTTATCATGGCTTTGAATGTGAATGACGGCGCAGAAAAGGCAGACGGCTGGCACTGCTGCGCATCGTTTGACGTTACCGACTGGACCGAAGCGGTAGCGACTCAGTGTAATTCCGGGAGGCTTGTTTCTTCTCCCGGTCCTTTGACGGCGGGGCTTAGACTTGGGGAATATGCAGTTGCCTATAAGTCCCGCTCTCTTTATTTGGGGCAGTACGTTGGTTCCCCTGCGGTATGGGACTGGCTTTTAGTCCCCGGTGGTGATGCAGGTTGCGTAGGGAAAGAGGCCATTGTCGATATTGATGGCGCTCACTTCTTTGTCGGGACAGATAACTTTTGGGTGTTTGAAGGTTCGAAACCAATCCCCGTAGGTGATGCTCAAGTACGTCAATGGTTCTTTGACAACTCGGACGCATCTAACCTCTACAAGACGAAGTGTTATTACGACAAACAGCAGAACCGGGTATGGATTTTCTATCCGTCGAACGGGTCAAGTACGTGTGATTCCACCCTTGTCTTTCACCTGAAAAACAAACAATGGGGTCGGGCTAATCGCACCATTGAAGCGGTGGTGAGTTATATCTCAGCAGGTCTGACCTATGACACATGGAGTACGGCGGGCGCGACTTACGACACGTTGCCGGACATTTCCTACGATTCGAGCTACTGGATAAGCGGCTCATTCTCAATGGCGTTTTTCAACACGTCGCACCAACTCCAGACCCTAACCGGGAATGCTGAGACAAGTTCTTTTACCACGGGTGACGCGGGCGATGATTACCTGGTGACTCTCTTAAAAGAGATACGCCTTCGCTTTGCTGCTGACGGTTCCCCGACTTCTGCGAGTGTGGAGACTTATCACAAATTTGTCTCTGGTGACGGGTATGAATCAGGTGTCTCAGGAAATATGAACCGGGGTAAGTTTGACGTTCTCAGGGCGGCTAACTGGCATCGTGCGGTGGTGACGTTCTCCGGGCCTGTCAAGGTTACGGGAATAAACCCGATGATTGAAGAGGCGGGGATGCGATGAAGCTCAATACCACGCCCCGCATTAACGCTGATGTTGCCTTGCTTCGTGAACTGAAAGAACACGCGGCACAGGTAAACGCATTGTCTGAGGGTCGCATGGCGGGGACTTACAACGCACTGACTGCGGCTCCTACTACGGGAACATGGGCGATTGGTGATTACATCAAAAACAGCGCACCCGCCGAAGCTGGTTCAGCAGCGAGTAAATATGTGATTTTGGGTTGGGTTTGTACAGTATCCGGCACGCCGGGAACGTGGCTTCAATGCCGCGCATTAACAGGGAATTAATCATGGCATGGCAAGACACTTACCAACAAGACCTGGCCGCGCAAGCGCAGCGGGTCGGGCAGTTGCCCTATACCCCGTTCGGGCAGTCAACGGTATCCGAGGCGAATCCGTGGCAACAACAGGCATGGCAGTCCACCTACCAACGAGGCATGGAGGGTTCTCCAGAAGTCTCAGCGGCTCGGAACACCCTGACCAACACCATCAACGGCGGGGCAATGCAACAGAACCCGTATTTGCAGGGCGATAACCCGTTTCTGCAAAGCACGATTGACTCCACTCTAGGCGACATCACCAAGAACTACAACCAGACTATCCGGCCAGCGATGGGCACGGCACAAGCCCGTTCGGGTTCTTTTGGTAACGCCGGCCTACAGGAAATGCAAGCTAGTCAGGAACAGGGACTCGCACAAGAGCTAGGCCGCGCTTCCTCGAATCTCCGTTACGGGGATTATCAGAACCGCTCGAATCTGTACGAGTCTGGATTGAACCGTCAACAACAAGCGGCACTCGGAGCGCCAGGTTTCTCGAATGTGGATTACACCGATCTGCAGGCCATGCAACAGGCCGGAAACGCTGCGCAAGGCCAGTCACAGAACGAATTGACCGGACAGTACAACCAATACCTAGATGCCCGTCAATGGCCGTTTAACACGCTTTCCGCTTACTCTGGTGGGCTAGGTGGGAATACCCTACAGCAGACAGCGCAACAGCCTACAGCTAACCGTGGCGCTAACGTGCTGGGCGGGGCTTTGGCTGGCGCTCAATTGGGCGGCTCTACGGGTATCGGCACAGGCTGGGGCGCTCTTGCCGGTGGCTTGCTTGGTTTCCTTTAAGGATTGATATGGACTACGGCTCACTACTCCAAGGCAACGCCCAATCAGGCGGCTGGCGCTATCCGGGCAACCGTCTGACCAGCAATGATGCTATCACGCCAGCGATCAAGATCAACGATGAGTTTCTCAAGAAAGTAGCGGGAAACAAACCAACGGGCCTGCTCGATCAAGCGGTACAGGCTAGGCCACTAGATCAGACGATGGGGCTAATTCCACGCGATACGGGGGAGCAATCAGCGGGGCAAGTCGGGCAAGTTCAACCCGGTCACGAGGCTACAAGTCAATGGGGCGCGAATCAGTATGGCTACGATGTAAACCTCAACCCGGCAGGCGCGGCCAAGGGAATGCTGGGCGGCGGAATGATTGGCGGTCTATTGGGTGGCATCAATGTTTCATCCGACCCGCTAGGCCAGTTTGCCTATCAACAACTCTTGGGACAAGAGAACCGCGACATTAGCTCTGGTTTGACCAACTACGGCGCAAGCCCTACCGCGAATGGCCCGCCAAACGAAGCACAGGCCCGCGCCCTTGCAGAACAACTCGCACGAGAACTTGCCGGATACGACTCGAGCGGCGGAAGCTACGGTGAACAATCCGCAGGCGCTGCGAGTCGCTCTGACGGCTGGATGTAAGGAGATACCATGAGCTTGCTAGATTTCAAAATGCCGGGACTTGATACTGCTGAAGGGCAGGGCATCATGGCGGCTGCGCTGTCTCTTTTACAGGCTCAAAAGATGCCCGGTCAACGTGGCTTGGCGGGGGCTCTCGGAGGCGCTGGACAGCAGTACATGCAAACGTCAGGACAGGCACGACAACAGGCTATGCAATCGAAGCTGCAAGGGGCGCAATTGGCGCAATACGAGGCGGTTGCAAAAAAACAGCAGGAAGAGGCTGACCGCGAAAAGCAAGTGCGTGAACTGTATGCAAGATACGCAACACCCGGACAGGATAAACAGTCTGGTTATGACTATGCCGGACTTGCTAACGGAATGGCAGCAATTGACCCGATTAGGGCATTTGAGTTGCAGAGCAAATTCAATCCTGCTCCGAAATACGAAACAGTAGCGCCTGGGTCATCTATGTACAAGATGGGGCCGAATGGCCCTGAGTTGTCGTTTACCGCGCCAAACAAAGAGAAAGACCTTCCGAGCGCAGTGCAGGAATACCAATTTGCTGCTCAACAAGGGTATGGCGGTAGCTTTACAGATTGGCTGATGTCTCAAAAACGCGCAGGCGCTACCAATGTAAACAATACGGTTAGCGTTGCTGGCCCTGAAAACCAATACAACAAGGACATAGGCGCAGGCTTGGCGAAAGATTCTCTAGGAGTTATTGACGCTGCAAAATTAGCGCCAGAAACGGTTATAAATGCCCGTATGGTGCGCAAGGCTCTTGACTCTGGCGCAATCACGGGAACTGGTGCAGACGCTCGATTGGCCTTACAAAAAGCCCTTGAAACGGTGGGATTGGTTGGCCCCGGAAAGGCTGCCAATACGCAGGCATTGATGTCTGGTCTTAGCAAAATCACATTGTCTGGTATCAAATCATCCGGGCTTGGTGGTGGCAATGGCTTCACCAACACAGACCGCGAGTTTTTGCAGAGCGCCATTTCCGGCAATCTGTCCGATACACCCGAGAATCTGCGTCGTGTTGCAGACCTTTCCGAGCGCGTTGCTATCGCAACCCACAAGAAGGGTTCTACGGTCATCCAACGATTCCAGAAAGACCCCGCACTTAAAAACGTTGTTCAAGATACGCAGCTTGACGATATTCCCGCAGAAGATGCAAAACCATCTACTGCAATGCCAACACTGCCACCAGCACAGCAACACAAAGGCCGCACGATACGCGACACTGCAACCGGAAAGATGCTGAAGTCTAACGGCATGACATGGGTGGAGGTTCAATAATGGCCTACGAGTTTATTGACGAGCCTACAAGCCGTTACGAGTTTGTAGATGCGCCTGACGAAAAGCTGTCAGGCATACGCGGTGAAGCCTATGACAAAGCGATGAACTATAGCGGCAAAAACGCTGTAGGTGGTTCGGTTCGCGGTGCTGGTTCGTTCGGTGCTACCTTGATGGCACCTAATGATCTGATTGAGCAATATCTATTCAAACTGCGCGGTAAATCGGTTGAAACACCAGACCGTCGCAAGGGCATGGACGAAGCCCTGAGAACGCTAGGCGCTGACCCTGGCGCTACCGACTTCAAAACCAACAAACTGCTGACTGAGATTCTCGGCACATCTGGCATCGGCGGCGCTGCGGGTAATCTGATGGAAAAGATGCCGTTCTTGGCATCAAAAGCCCCCGCACTAATCGAGGCCGTGAAAACTTCCGGTATGTCGGCTAACGGCTTAAAGGGAATTTCCGGCATGGTCAACCGTGTTGGCGGTGGCGCTATCACGGGCGGCTTATCGGCGGGCGCTGTCAATCCTGAAGACGCAAAAACCGGCGCTGTGATTGGCGGTGCTTTCCCTGCGGCTACGATGCTTGCTGGTAAGGCTGGCGACATTACGGGACGCGTCTTTGGTTCTCGCACGCCTCAAGCCAACCCGCGAACATTGCAGACCGCTAAGGAGTCAATGGACGCTGGCTATGTCATACCGCCAAACATGATTAAGCCCACGTTCAAAAATAGCGTGGTGGAGTCAATCTCTGGAAAACAGGCGACGCAGCAATTTGCTTCTACCGAAAACACAAAGATTACCGAAAAGCTGACCCGCAAGGCGCTCGGCATCGCTGATGATGTGCCACTGACTCAGGGAACGATGGAGAACCTTCGTAAGACCGCTGGTAAGGCATACGCTGACGTATCAAGCCTGTCCCCACAGGCGGCGGCTGATCTGGAGGCGCTCAAGGTAGCTCGAAATGAAGCGACTGGCTGGTTTAATGCCTATAACCGTTCTGCCAGCCCTGACCATCTGGCAAAAGCAAAAGATTTCCGGGCATTGTCAGATGAATTGGAAAAGGCTCTGGAGGCTCACGCGAAAGCCGCAGGCCGTGATGACCTGATTCCTGCACTGATTGATGCCAGAAAGCAGATTGCCAAGACCTACACAGTAGGCCGTGCGGTAAATGACGCATCGGGCACGGTTGACGCTCGGGTATTTGGTCGGCTGTATGAAAAAGGAAAACCCCTGTCTGACGGGCTAGACGTTGCCGGTAAGTTTGCCAGTGCGTTCCCGAAGGCGGCAATCTCTCCGCAACAGATCGGGAGTCCAGGCGCTCATAACCTGAAAGCTGGAATGTCTGCGCTGATGGGTGGCGCTGGCGTGATGGGGGCTGGCCCTGTTGGAGCGGCGGCGGCGGCTCTGCCATTCATTGCTCCACCGATTGCGCGTTCAATGATGTTTTCAAAGGGCGCACAGCAAGCCCTGTTGAAATCACCCACGGCAAGAGGCTTGTTAGGTAGCGCCATAGATGACGCCCTGCCTCTGATGTACCGGACAAATCCGGTTGTCATCAATGGGCTTATCGGCCAGTGAACGCTTTCCAGAAACAGTAGCAAAAAGCAATCAGTGAAACGATACCCAATTTCCAAAGCATGTATTCCGTAAATTCCATAACAACCCCTTAAAACTGGAAACATTATGCCCGTTCCATCAGCAATCACCGATCTGTCCCAGACAGCAGGCAGTAATTATCCGTCAGGTGGAGAGTCCCCGATCACCGCTGATAACTACTTTCAAGCCTACGCCTCGTTTATAGCACTGTTGCGCGATGGCAAAGGTTTCACCACACAAACCACGCTAGCTAGCGGAACTACTACCGATATTGGTGGGCAAAACTCGCCTTTTGTCTCTGTAACGGGAACGACAACTATCACAGGTTTCGGCACGAACTACAACGGGCCGCGCTTTGTGTCATTCACTGGCGCTCTGATTCTGACGCATTCGGCTACCCTCGTTATTCCCGGCGCTGCGAATATCACCACAGCGGCGGGTGATTCAGCCATTGCCATACCAATCTCGGGCGGGTGGCAGATCGTTGCGTATCAGAAGGCCAGCGGCTTGCCTGTATCAACTACTGGACTAGCCCCGATTGCATCGCCTACGTTTACTGGTGTTCCTGCGGCTCCTACGGCTGCGGCTGCAACATCTACGACGCAACTGGCCACAACTGCATTCGTACAGCAGGAAGTTCCCGCAGCAAGTACTACGGCGGCGGGTAAGGTTGAATTACTCACATCAGCAGAGGCACAAGCTGGAACGGATACAACCCGCGCCATGACCGCCACGGCAATGAAGGCAGCGCAAATCCAGCCACAAACGGCTGTGACTTTAACTACACAGACGGCGGTCGATTTCACATCTATCCCTTCGTGGGTTAACCGGGTAACACTGCTGTTCTCTAGCTCTTCGACCAACGGCACGAGCGTTCCTATTGTTCAATTGGGCGACGCTGGCGGCTTTGAAACGTCTGGTTATACCGGCAATGTGTCTGTTGGTTCTAACGGCGTAGCGTGGACCGTTGGAGCGACACCAGCATCAGGGTTTGGCCTTTCGACAAGTAACGCGGCGGGCAGCGTTTACACCGGGAAGCTTGTTCTAGATCGAATCAACGGAAATGAATGGGTTGCCTCGGGTGATTGGGCACAGACCACGGCAACGATTAGCACGCACTTGCTGACCGGCGCAAAAACGCTATCGGCCACGTTGACACAAATCAGGCTGACCACAGTGGGCGGCTCCGATCAGTTCGATGCCGGTACTGTGAATGTCAGCTACGAGTAATCATGGTTTACCTATTCGCCTTTCTTGTCCTGCCCACAATCATCCTGATAGCCACGTTTGAGCGTGCGTTATTGGGAAACAGCAAGCCCCTGCTTTTGGTGGCTTTCGTAGCTGATGTGATGGCGAATTACGGCGGGCTGGCCCTGCTGTTTTGGGACTGGCCGCAGTATGGTGAATACACGTTCTCGAAACGACTTCCAAGGCTGTGCAACCTTTCGGGATGGCGTGGCCGGTTCGCACGGCGCTGCAAGATTTACATCAACAAACGAGTGCCAGGACACATCTAAAATGGACATCAATCCAGATCAGGTAATAAAGCACCCGTTTTTCGCTGGTGTCATTGGTAGTGCGATCTCCCTGCGTTTGGTGCCCGGACGTACCTATAGCGAAAAGGTGGTGATTGTCGCTATCGGCGCTTTCACCGCGCAGTTTCTAGGGCCTGCGGTTGGGGAGTACTTCTCCCTCCAGTCCCCCGGTATGCAATCGGCCATATCGTTCCTGATTGGCCTATTCGGTTTGAACATGATGGCGTCAGTATCGCTCTGGCTTAAAACCGTCGATATTGGCTCACTTTTCGGGCGCAAATAATGGATATATTCACTATTGGGGCTACCGTCAGCATCTTTACGGCTTTCATCATGGCCGTTATCGTCTTGCACCCTGAGATACACGAAGGCGTCATTGTCAAGGGCTCGCTGATTGTGTGCATCTTTTCCCTGTTGGCAACGGCTGCGATTGTTCTCAAAGGGCCGCAGTACAGCCAAGAGGCGCTATGGCGGGCCGATACGATGCTCAGAATAGGGTTAGCTGGCGTTTGTGCCGGGATACTGTACCGGGCGCACGTATTGGGGCAGATCAGGCGAAGAATTGAAAAAGCGCAGGAAGGCATGTACCGGACGCGAACGATTATGAATATCATCATTGAACCGGTACACGACATCGCATTTTTGTTCACCAGCGACTTCGCCAAACTTGAGCGGGAGAATAAGCGTGACACTTGAAGAACTACTCCGACAAGGCAAGTCTTTCGGGCAAGGCGCGTCCAATGCTGCGGCATCGACTGTTACCGGGCCGGTTGATATGCTGGCGTGGCTGCTCCGCAAGGGCGGCGTAAATGTGGGTGATGCCCCAATGGGCGGTGAGGCTTGGATGCGCCAAAAGGGGCTTATGGCAACGCCTGAGAACCGTCTAGCTGGCCTGTTGGGTGAAGGCGCTGGCCTAGCTGCTCCAATCGTTGCAGCGGCAAAAGCGCCTGAGATTGCGGGCGGACTGCTACAGATGGGGCGTAACCTTGCCGCCCCACAGACGATGAATAAGCAGACCGGCGCGATTGTTTACCACGGCTCACCGCACAAGTTCGACAAGTTCGATTCCAGCAAGATCGGCACGGGTGAGGGTGCGCAGGCTTACGGGCATGGGTTGTATTTGGCTGAGTCTGACAAGGTGGCTGGTGAATACGCAAATATGTTTGCAAAGTCTCCCGCCTCCCCAGCGCAACTTTTGAAACTTAGGGATGCTGCGCCGAAAGGTGGTGCAGAGTGGTCGCACTACGACGACTTGGTTAAGAACGGACAAGGCTTCCTCTACAAAGTAGACCTACCCGACGAACACATTGCAAAGATGCTGGATTGGGATAAGCCGCTTAGTCAGCAGCCAAAAAACGTAAAAGACGCGCTTGAAAAATTAAAAGCATCAAACCCTTCAGGCTATCAAAAACTAATTGATGCCCAACTTGGCGGTTCAGTTATGGATCAGGCAATTGGCCGAGACCTATATAAGTCAATCGGTCACGATGCGTTTCCATCATCAGGAATCCCCGGCATTAGATATTTGGATGGCGGCTCACGCTCTGCCGGTGCTGGCTCATCGAATTTTGTGGTATTTCCAGGCAATGAAGGCTTACTGAAAATCCTTGAGCGAAACGGCGGTAAACCATGAAACGCCCAATACGTGAACACCTAGAGCTATCCGGCGGACGGCGTTTCTTTTTAGCTTTAGGCGCTGGTGTATCGACAACCGTGCTCCAGTGGTTTGGCAAGCTAGACCCAGCCGGTAGCACTTACGCAATGGTGATTATTGGCATCGTAGGGGTTTACGTAGCAGGCAACACGACGCAGAAAATCAAAGCGCCGGGAACGGAGTAAGATGATTCCAGCACACGTTATCGGCGCTGTATCTGAGGCGCTGCACAATCTCCCGGCAAAGATGGATACTGCACAAGCGCGGGTCATGCTGTACGCCATAGGGCTACAGGAAAGCCGTTTTACGCATCGTTATCAAGTTCTGAATACGCCGGGTGCCAAAGGGCCTGCGCGGGGCTTCTGGCAGTTTGAAAAAGGCGGCGGCTGTAAAGGCGTGGTGAATCACGATGCGAGCAAATACTGGATGCACGGTGTTTGCGATGATCGCGGCGTAGCCTTTACGGCTGAGGCGATCTGGCTGGCAATCGAGAATGATGACGTATTGGCGGCAAGCGCGGCTAGACTGCTCTTGTTCACGGACGGCG
>OFRO01000053.1_pt1 | contig 38722 bp, 59 predicted proteins | sample 1543091 | NCBI WGS metagenome assembly OFRO01 (sample SAMN07774217, study PRJEB24372) | wastewater metagenome | isolation source: Exp Tend NO 10WW | collected 2016-02
AAGGCGGAGTCGGAGCGGCAGTACCGCATGGGTCTGCCGTGGACGCTGGCGGTGTTCCGGGCCGAGCAGGTCGAGGCGGTGGGGTTGCTGGCCGACGAGTTGTGGAAATGGCGGCGAGTGCTAGAGGCGAGCGGTTTACCCAAGACGGACGCCAACCCGATCGCCCTCGCGGCGATCCGCAAGGCGCAGGAGAGGCAGCCGTGAGCGAACGCCAAATCGACAATCGAACGGAGGGACCGAGTGCCACGAGTCGCTGACTACAAGCCGCCGTTCATCTACCCGGGCGGGAAATCCACCGTCGCCGACGCGGTGTGGGAAGGGCTCGGCGACGTGGACAACTACGTCGAGCCGTTCTTCGGCACCGGCGCGGTCCTGTTCCTTCGGCCCGGCGGCCCCGGCAAGGTCGAGACAGTCAACGACGCGGACGGGTTCGTGTCGAACTTCTGGCGGGCTCTGCGGGCTGCGCCGGACGACGTGGCGGCCTACGCGGACTGGCCCGTGAACGAAGCGGACCTCCACGCCCGGCACCTGTGGCTGGTCGGGCAGCGCGAACGCATCACCGACCGGCTGTGCGGCGACCCCGACTATTTCGACGCGAAGGCGGCCGGGTGGTGGGTGTGGGGGATCAACTGTTGGATCGGGAGCGGGTGGTGCCGAGGTGACGGCCCTTGGCAGAGCGTGGATGGAGTAATGACGAACACGCGGGAGGACGGCAACACCGGCCAGGGCGTGAACCGCCAACTACCCCACTTGGGCAGCGCCGGCCAGGGCGTGAACCGCCAACTACCCCACTTGGGCAGCGCCGGCCAGGGCGAACATCTCCGCGAGTGGCTGGGGGAGTACGCGGCCCGCCTAGCCCGCGTCCGCGTCTGCTGCGGCGACTGGTCGCGCGTGTGCGGGCCGTCGGTCACGATCAAGCACGGCACGACCGGCGTGTTCCTTGACCCGCCCTATGCCGACACCGCCAAGCGGGCCAGCGGCCTGTACGCCGTGGACTGCGAGCAGGTGGCGCACCGCGTCCGCGAGTGGGCGATCGAAGAAGGAAAGAACCCGCTCATGCGCATCGTGCTGGCCGGGTATGAGGGCGAACACGCGATGCCAAGCGACTGGCGCGTGCATGAATGGTCAACGCGGGGCGGATACGGAAATCAAGGCGACGGCGCTGGCCGCGCGAACGCGGAGCGCGAACGCCTCTGGTTCAGCCCGTACTGCGTCAGGCCGTCGGACCGGCTTTTTGAGCCGCAGGAGAAGCAGCCGTGAGAAAGCGCCCGTCCTTCGTCGGCATCTGCCCGACCTACGGCCTGTTCGTGGCCGATGGCATCCGCCTGCCCAGCAACGGCACGCCCACCAGCAACGCGGCGGCGGCCAGCATGGAGGGCAGGCCCAGCGACGAGCAGCGCCAGAAGGTGCTGGCCGCGATCGTGGCGTCGGGTGAGCGCGGCCTGACGGACGCCGAGGGCGAGGAAGTGACGGGGCTGCGGCACCAGTCCTACACGCCGCGCAGGCTGGAACTGGAACGCATGGGTCTCGTGCGAGCGCCGGGCGAGAAGCGCGCGACCCCGAGCGGGCGGGGCGCGATGGTGTGGGTGGCGGTTGGCAAGGCGCAGGAGAAGCAGGGATGAGCAACGTAGCGAAAGCCATTGTGGCGACCGTCGAAGAACACATACGCACGTTTCACAGCAGCGAAGAACACGGCAACACTCGCGTAGCCCAGTTGCAGGGCCTCATCGAGACGGCCATTGCAGACGCGACAAACTCCGCCGACCGCCACCTCGCGCTGCTGCGGGCGGAGTGTGCGGCGGGCCGCCTGTGGTGCAACGGGGACGGAAGCCGCGAGGTGCGAGAAATCTACGCCAAAACATGGGCCGCCGCCCGCCGGGCCGTGGACGACGCGGGCGCGATGGGGGATGGGAAGTAGCATGAAGCCGACGTGGCGGATCGAATGCGGCGACTGTCTCGAACTGCTGCGGGCGCTGCCGGATGGGTGCGTTGATGCTGTTGTGACCGATCCGCCGTACGGGCTCAACTACCCGTATGCGTCGTATGACGACACGCCAGAGCGTCTGATGGCAATCGTTCCAGAGTTCATAGAACATGCTCGGCGGGTTGCGACTCGGGTCGTGGTTTTTCCGGGAGTTCATAACGTACAGCGATACCCCAAAGCAGACTGGATTCTCTCGTGGTCGTGGCGATCGACTTCGCACTTCGGACACGCTGGTTACAGCATGTGGCAGCCGATTCTTCTGTATGGAAAGGATTTTCCGGACTTTGGGAACGTGAACGGTCTGACCAAGACCGATTCGGTTCACTTCCCGGACGGGAACGGTACAGGCTTTCTATCGACGACCAGAGATATCCAACATCCGTGCCCGAAACCATTGAAGGTGATGAAGTGGCTCGTACAGAGATTTGCCCGCGAAAAAGAAATGGTCCTCGACCCCTTCGCGGGCTCCGGCACCACGGGCGTCGCCTGCATCCAGACCGGCCGCAACTTCATCGGGTTCGAGATTGACCCCGGCTATTGCGAGATCGCCCGGCGCAGGTGCCGCGAGGCGGAGGACGCAACGGCGCTGTTCGACGGGCCGCGCGAGCCGGTCGAAGTCCAGCCGTCGATGTTCGGAGACGCGGACGCCCCGCCGTGATAGGCTAAGCCATGCGAAACACCATCGTCGCCACCGCGTTTTCGATCGCGCTTCTCTGGCTGTCGCAACTGGTCGCCCCGCTCGCATCGCAGCCGCCGCTTACCCGGGAGACTCCACCCATGCGAAACCGCTACGCATCCGCCCTCTTCCTCGCCGGCCAGCCTGACGGCGGCGGTCCAAAGTCCATCGTCCAGTCAGCCGCGCACGCGGTCCCGCCCGGCATGGGCCGCATCATCCTCGCGGATCGCGGTGGTGGCCTTGGCTTCAACGGTCAGCCTCTCCCGCAGTGGACCGACGCCAACGGCGACTTCGACTGGGACAACTACACGACGTGGGCGCAGGGCCGAATCCAGCCCGGCGACACGCTGCTGCTGGACGTGGAGCGCGAGGACTGGCTCGCCAACGTGCCGCGCATGATTCAGTCCGCACGCGAGAACACGGGCTGTACCGACGTGGGGTTCTACGCCTTTCCGATGCTGCCCGGCTACTGGCCGACGGCGGACGCGATCAAGATCGCGGGCGCGCTCCCGGGCGACTGGGCGCTCGAGGCGGCTGGCGCGGCGGATTTCGTCAGCCCCTGCATCTACCCCGTCAAGGGCGAGGGCCTGAACGACTTCCGCCGGCGGGTCGCGTCCGAAGTTCTCGCATGGCGCATGCGACACCGGGACGTGCGGCCCATCGGCTGCCTCACCTACTCCGACCCCGGCCTGCACCTGACGCTCCAGCAGCGATGCGACGTGCTGAACGAGTTTGCGCCCGTGGAGTACCACACGGCCCAGGCGCAGGTGATGCACGCCTGCGGGGGCGGGGTCTGGTGGGGCACGCCCAAGTTCGTCGTGTGGCAGAAGCCCGGCGGCCCCGAGATGGGCGTGGACGGCTCGCTCGACTGGCGCGTCGCGGGGCCTGGCCTGCTCGGGATCGTGCGGCACTTCGAGGCGGCGGCGCAGGAATCCGCGGCCACCGCGCCCTTGACGCCGTAGTTAGTCGGTGCTAACTTCATGCAGCCCAATCATCCGGGCTGCATGGAGTCCGAGCATGAGCAAGTCCTGGAAGACCTCCCTGTTCGGCGCGGGCGGCATCGTCACGGTCATCGCCGCCACCGCCAGCGCCTACTTCGACGCCGACCCGACGACCAACCCCGACTGGGGCGCGGTCGCTGGCGTCATCATGGCCGCGCTGGGCCTGTTCTTCGCGCGCGACAACAACGTCACCAGCGAGAGCGCCGGGGCCAAGCCCTAGGCCGTGTGGTCATTCCTCGCCCAACTCGTATCGGGCGTGATGAAGGCCCTCGCCTCATTCGTGGCACGCTCCGAACCCGAGCGAACGGAGATTGTGAATGCCGGTACCCCCGAACCCCTGCGTACGCCCGAGGCTGTTGCTCTGCGCGACCTTGCTGCCCTTGCTGGAGATGTCGGGGTGCAGCGACGGCCTGACGATCGGGCCGAAGGTGGCGACGCGGTACATCTTCGTCCACGCGGGGACGCCAGCGACGGTAGCGGAGGATATCTCGGTGCTGGTGATGGTCCCGAATGAGGCTCCGCGCAGGGTGAATGTCGGCGGCTGGAAGGTGATGCCGCCCGACCACTTCAGCGTCCTCTGGCAGCACGCGAGTGAAGGTAAGGAGCCGTAGTATGGCCGAGGCAGACTGGGCGTCGCTCGTCGAAGAATGGCCGCCACGCGGCAGCGCTCCACGTGCCGTCCTGTCGCGCCCGTTTGTCCGCGCCTACGACATCACCCCTGGCCGCAAGCCCGTCCGCATGGTCCGGTGCGGCGACTCGCGCAGCACCCAGCCCGCAGCCGCCGCGCGCCACATCGACAATGCTCTCACGGCCTACATGACCGCAATGTACGGCAACTGCCCCGGCACTCCATACATCAATGGCGGTAACCAGTCTCTTGCCCTCAACGGATCGCCAGGCATGGCATCCAGCCGGGCCGACGGCGGCGCACTCGACGCCGCGTACGCCACCTACACCCCGCCAGGCGTGCTCGGCATCGCATGGACGTCGGCCCACACGGGCGAATCGGTCATGTATTCGCCGCAGAACAAGTCGGGCAACCCCCGGCAGTTCTTCGTCGGCTCGAAGTTGACCGACCGCGCTACGGCCCGGATGAGCCTGCGCCACCTGCTGTTCTCGCATGACCCGGCCCAGGCCAACAGCGGGCAACTCGCGTGGCAACTGTGGCGCAACGACCTCGTAGCCCCCGCGTTCTTCACGCTCGGAACCCAAGTTGGCGGCGCGACCACGGCGCAATCGCTCGACGGCACCGGAATCTACGTCCGCGAGGAACTCTCGTCCGACGCCGCTCACGTCTTTTCAACGAGCCTCACTCAAACGCTCATCGTCAAGGGCAGCCACGCGACGAACAAGTGCAACTGGCTCGGCTCCAGTTTCGAGAACCACGCCAACCCGCAGGGAGTCATCTGCGAGTCCTACGGGGCGTCCGGCTACAAGTACAACTCGTGGACCGGCAGCCACGCGAACTGCGGCGAGTACTTCCGCGTGATGCAGCCGGACGTATTCATATTCTGGTTCGGCGCGAACGACGCCGCGCAGAACATCACGGCCGCGCAGTTCAAGATCGCCGCCGCCGCTTTCATCGCCATGATGCGCGCGGTCTGCCCCAACACCCCGATCTGGCTCGTCGGCGACTACTACCGCGGCGGACTGACCGGCCCGCAACTCGCCGAACTCGACCTCTACCCGGCGCGGCTGCTCGAACTCGCTAAAGCCACCTACGCCTGCGGCTTTCTCAACCTGCGCAAGAAAACCGAGGCGTGCGGCTGGAACGCGACGAAGCAGGTCAGCGTTGCGGCAGCCGTCCCGTGGGCACTGCTCGGCGTCTATGTTGCCGGCAACATCGTTTCGCTGCCTGACGTCGGGAACGACCTCACCTACTGGCGCTGCCTCACGAACCACACGGCCGCAGCGACCGACAAGCCAGGCACCGAGCAGACCAACGCCAGCCTCTACTGGGAGCCCGTCACGAACTGGCTATCGAGCGACCTTGTGCATCCGAGCGTGCGAGGCGCCGAACTCGTCGCAAACATCTTCGCGGATACGTTCACGGCGGGGGCAGGCTCGATCGCGCAGCGTGGTTGGAGGGCGCGATGAAGAGCGACGGCATCGGCAACGCGGACAAGGCATCTACTCACACGCCCTCGTTGCAGGACTGCAATGATCCTACAGGGGCAAAACGGGATTCTCAACCCGGAATCGTCCGGGGCGGGGCAGATTGCGCGCTCGACATGGAAAACGAGCGAGATCGCGGAATGGTCCGCAAGGCGATCAAGCGTTGGCCGAAGCGGTGGCGCGGAGTGAACGACGCGAAGAAGGATCGGATCGTTGACCTCACGATGAAGGCGGCCGAGAAGGCCGGGACGCTGGTGGAGTCGGACGCGGCCGACGTGGCGCTCCAGGCGATCGCGGCGGTGGGCTCGTGCGCCCGCACGATCGTGATGATCGAGGGGCAGACACAGGCGGACGAGCACCGGGAGGACCAGAACGATCGCCTAGACACCGGCAAGATCACCGAGAACGTGGTGCTGCGCATGGAGCATGACCGAGGTGGCTGAGATCACGGTCAAACTCCCGCCGATGTACCCGAAGCAGCGGGCCGTGTTCTACGACCCCGCGCGGATCGTGGTGTGCGAGGCGACGACGAAGGCTGGCAAGACGACGGGCGGGCTCGTGTGGCTGATGGACCACGAACTGTTCTCGAAAGAGGCGGGGCAGTCGATCTGGACGTGCCCGATCCACGCGCAGGCGATCAAGGTGTATGAGCGGCTGGTGCGGCAGATGACGCGGATCGACCCGAAGCGGACGATTTGGGACGCGCACGAGCAGAAGCGCACGGTACAACTCGGGAAGGGCCGCATCGTGTTCTTTGGCTCGGAGAACTACGACAGCATCTACGGCTCGGACTATCGGGCGGCTGTGATTGACGAGGCGAGCCGCCAGCGCGAGGAGGTGTGGCCTGCGGTCCGCTCCACACTGACGGCGACGAGGGGACAGGTCAGAATCATCGGCAACGTGAAGGGACGCCGCAACTGGGCGTACCGCATGGCGCGCAAGGCCGAGCAGGGCGATCCCGACATGGCGTATTTCAGGCTCACGGCGCAGGATGCCGTGGATTCCGGGGTGCTGGCGGCGGAAGAGATCGAAGAGGCGCGGCGGCAACTGCCCGAGGCGGTGTTCCGCGAACTCTACCTCGCACAGGCGAGCGATGATGAGGGCAACCCGTTCGGCCTGACCTACATCGAGCGGCAGATTGCCCCGCTGTCGTCCGAGCCGCCCGTGTGCTTCGGGGTGGACCTGGCCCGCGCGGTGGACTACACGGTCGTGATCGGGCGCGACCGGCACGGGCGCGTGTGCCGGTTCGACCGCTGGCAGGGGCTGTCGTGGGAGGCGACCGAGCAGCGAATCTTGGCGATCATCGGCGAGACGCGGACGCTGGTGGACTCGACCGGCGTGGGCGATCCGATCGTCGAGCGCATGAGCAAATCGCGCCCGTGGGTGTCGGGCATCAAGTTCACGAGCGCGAGCAAGCAGGACTTGATGCAGGGGCTCGCGGTGGCAATCCAGCAGGGGCGGGCGTGGTTCCCCGACGGGCCGATCCGGCAGGAACTGGAGGCGTTCGAGTACGAGTACCGGATGAACAGCGTGCGGTACTCCGCGCCGGAGGGGATGCACGACGACTGCGTTGTGGCGCTGGCGCTGTCGCAGGCCGCGATGGTGGCGGTGGAGAACTTCAACCCGCCGATGGTTGACTTCATCGGGGCGCCGTCGCGCGGCGGCTGGAGGGACTGGTAGTGGCTAAGCGTCCGCGCAATCCCAAGGCCCCCGACAACCGCGACGCACCAGCGCTGGTTGCGGCGTCGGTGACGTACCAGGACACGACAGACAGGTTCACGAGCCGCGCACGTCCCGACGTGGACCTGATCGCCCGCGCGATCGGCACGCTCTACAACGCGGCGGACACGAACGCCACGGTGGTGTCGGGGATGCCTCTGCGCCTGTTCCGGCCGTCGTCCGGCGGCGGCAAGGTGTGGTCCTCGCGCAAGGTCGCGGGAGCCCGCAAGGCGTTCCACTGCGGGCACGGCGCGATCCGCCCGCACCGGAAGGCGCTCGCGTTGGCGTCGGCCGCGGACGACTTCGAAGAGGTTCTTGACCATCCCGCCCTGGACGTGATCGCGCGGCCCGACCCCCGCATCACCGGCGAGGACTGGGCGTGGCTGGTGGCATTCTGGCAGGAGATGACGGGCCGGTGCTATCTCTACAAGGGCGAGCGTGTGGGCGGCGTGCCCGTGAGCCTGTACGGGCTGGCCCCGCAGTTCACGCGGGTGGTGGGGTCGAAGCAGACGCTCATCTCACACTACCGATACGGGCGCGACACGACGAACGCGGTGGACATTCCGCCGGAGGACATGATCTACATCCGCGCCCGCGTGCATCCGAACGAGCCGCTTGGCGCTATCTCGTGGCCGCTGACCGTGCTGTTGCCCGGCGACATGGAGGCGGCTGCGCTCCAGAGCGAGGTGTCGCGCTGGACCAACGGCGGGCAGCCGGGCGGGGTGATCGAGTTGCCGCCGGAAACGTCTGACGTGCAGGTGGCGCAGACCCGCGCGTACATCCACGGCCAATATACCGGCGTGAACAAGGCGGGTGGGTGGATGGTGCTGCGGTCCGCGAAGGTGACGAACTACGCGAGCAAGCCGCACGAAATGGCCTACAAGGACGGGCTCGCGGTCGCGCAGGAGATGATCTATCGGGCCGCGGGCATCCCCGAAAGCGTGTGGAAAAAGAACGACGCGAACCTCGCCAGCAGCCTGACGGGCGATCGTCAATACATGGGGTACACGATCTGGCCGCGTCTGTGCTCACTCGCCGCGGCGCTGACCGAGTGGTTCTTGTCCGAGTTCCCCGGGTGCGAGGGCTGGTGGTTCGCGTACGACAACCCGGTGAAGGAGGATCGTGCCGCGCTCGTGCTGGAGACGGTGAGCCTCGCGGGCGCTGCGATCATCACGGGAAACGAGGCGCGTGCGACACTCGGGATCGAGGCTGGCGGGGAGGAACTGGACGTGCTTCGGTTCAACGGTCAGCCGCTTGCGATGGGGGCACCCGATGCACAAGGCCAAGCGGACGCCGCGGACGCCAGCGAAACAGAAGTCGTGGAACCTGACGGCGGAGGAGACGGCGAACCAGATGCTGTGGGCGATGGAACTGGGGGCGATGGAACTGGGGGCGATTCGGCCGGAGGAGGCGATGCACATGATGCTGGGTCGAAGGCTGTTCCCGATCCGGCTGACGCTCTGGTGCGAAAGCGCGCCGAGGCTGAACTGAAAACTAAGAACATGGACCTGGCGGTAGACCAACTCGCCTCGAGTCTGCGCGACTGGTTCGGGCGGACCGCGCCGGGGATGGTTGGCCAGGACGGGGCGGTCGCGGAACTGCCCGCAGGCGCGCGGGCCGAACTGGACCGGATCATCGACGCCGGGCTCCAGCAGGTGTACCGGGCCGGTGCGATCAGCGGGCTGGCGGAACTCGGGGCCGCGGTCAACGTACAGGGCATCCCGACGCGGGCGGTGGAGTACGCCCAGCAGCACGCGGCCGAACTGGTGACGGGCGTGACCGACACGCTGCGGGCTCGCGTGCAAGAGATCGTGACGGGCGGGGTGGCCGAGGGCCGGAGCATCACCGAGATTCAGGGCTTGCTGCGCGACGAAGGCTTCACGGCCCCGCGTGCGGAGGCGATCGCCCGCACCGAATCGAGCATGGCGTACAACGAAGGGCAGCGCGTCGCGTGGAAGGACGCCGGGGTTGCGTCGAAGCGGTGGGTGCTGGCGGGCGGTCCCTGCCCGATCTGCGAGGCGGTCGCGGCGCAATACAACGCCTTTGTGCCGATCGACGAGGCGTTTTACGAGGTCGGAGATTCGATCATTGGGACGGACGGCAGCGTATTCGAGGTGTCGAAGCGGGACGTGCTGGTCCCGCCGATCCACCCGAACTGCCGATGCACGCTGGCCGCGGGGCCGCTGGAGGAATCGGAATGATCTACACCAACAGGGCCTTTGCGGACAGCGCTCGATCCGGGCTGGTGCTGCGCGCCAAGCAGCACGGGATCGTGGCCGATCCGGGCAGCGTCGGCACGTTCGGGCGCATGTTCTCGAAGTCGATCATCACCGAGGATGGCGGCGTGAACATCGAGGGGTTCGCATCGACCGAGACGGTCGATAGCGACCGCGAGGTGCTGCTGGCGGACGGCCTGAACTTCGACACGCTGCGGCGGCTCAAAACGATCTACTGCGACCACGAATACGGGGTGCGATCGTCGGTCGGAACGCTCCGGCACATCACGCGCGAGAAGCACTGGAGCGGCGGAGGCTGGCGGATCAAGGTGCGGATGCTGCCGGCGGAAGTCTGCGATATCGCCCCGATCATCGAGGCACTGGCCCGGCAGGGCGCGATGGGCTTCTCGGTCGGGTACGTTGCGCACGACCACGGTCCGCCGACCGCGGAAGAGTCCAAGCGGTACGCGAAAGCCCGCTCGATCGTGCGCAAGGCTGAAGTGTTCGAGGTGTCGTTTACTTCGATGCCGTGCAACATGGCGTGCGCGGCCGATAGCGTGAGCGTGGACGAGAGCAAGGCGTCCGAGGTTGCAGAACTGGCCGTGAAACACCAGTGGCATTGGCGACCGCGGGTGGGTATAGTCCCGCAGCGGATCACGCTGGTCTAGCGACCGGCCGGGTCCATTCGAGCAGACGGCGGAGCGCCGCGTGTCTCTACGCCGGGTCAACCCCGGCCGCGAGATCACAACGTGACCGGCCCGAAGCGGGTTCACACTCGTTTTGGAGACTGGCCATGTTGACCAAGGCGCGGCTGTTGGCCGCCATCAAGCGCAAGGGATTCGCGGTCGAGCCCGACAAGGCGACGGCCGAGCAGGTCAAGGCGTTCATCGCCGAGAAGTGCTTGCAGTTCGAGGACGCGGACGGCAAGGACGTGGACGTTGACGCGGTCTTCGCGGCCGACGCCAAGGTCGAGCGCATCACGCTGGCGGACGACGCCGAGACGGTGAGCGTGAGCCGCAAGGAACTGGACGGCCTGAAGGCGCAGATCAAGGCGGGGAACGACGCGGGCCGCGGCACGAAGGCGCACGTCATCAACGCGAACGACGGTGCGGAACACACGCCCAAGACGTTCTCCATCGGAAATACGGCCCGCAAGTCCTACGAGGCCAAAATCAAGACGTACGGCGTCGGCCCCGGCAAGTTCCAGGCGAAGTTCGCCGATGCCGACGTGGCGGAAATCTGCGCGTCGCTCGTCCGGCTGTCTGTCGCGGGCGAGAAGCACTACGCGCAGAAGGCCAACGACATCGCGTGCGTCAAGGCTGGCCAGGTCGAGTTCCAGAACACTCTCGGCGGGTACCTGGTGCCTCCCGAGTTCGTTGCGCACCTCATGTACGTCACCGAGCCGCACGGCATCGCGCGTCGGCTGGCGAACGTGGTGCGGATGAGCCGAGAAATTCAGAACCACCCGCGCAAGACCGGCATCGCGTCCTTCGCGTGGGTTGGCGAGGGCCAGGCCACGACCGCGCAGACCAACAACTACGACTCCGTCCCGCTGTCCGCGAAGAAGATGCAACTCATCATGCAGGCCAGCAACGAACTCCTTGAAGATGCCGCCATCAGCGTGGCGGACGACATCGCCAACAGCGTCGGCGAGGCGTACGACAACACGGTCGATGACGCCTACCTGTTGGGCGACGGCACCTCCACCTACGGAGGTTACGTCGGACTCAACAACGCACTCCCGGCAGGTGCCTACATCAACGGAGCCGGCGCGTGGTCCGCATTCACCCTCGCCAACTTCAACGTCGTCATGGGCTCGATCCAGAACATCGACCCGAAGCGAGTGGTGGCAATCGGCTCCAGGCAGTTCTACCACCAGGTCATCCAGCGCCTCAACCTCGCGTCATCGCAGTTCAAGGAGATTGCCGGTCCCCCCGGCATGGGCTCGACGACCATGAGTGTGTGCGGCGTGCCCTACTACGAGTGGCAGCGGATGCCAACCGCGACGGGTTCGACGGTCAAGTCGTTCTACATCGGCGATTTTGCGGGCGCTTCCATGATCGGAGAGCGGCGAGACCTGAACATCATGGCGAGCGAGCACGCCGCATTCTCGTCCGACTCGATCCAGTGGCGCGCCACGGCCAGGGCTGCCATCAACATCCACGGCGACGGCCGCGGGACCACCGTTGGTCCTATCGCGTGCCTTGTCGCCACCGCGTAACGAACACCAGCACCCAACGGGAGATTCCCAATGATTCTCGGAATGATGAGCAAGGGCATTGCGGCGCTGGCGCAGGCGACGGTGGCTACCAACGCCACCGCGTCCGTCGGTCCGTTCGATATGCAGGGCTTCGCGCACGCCGTGGTTCAGGTCATTCATCCGCCCGCTGCCGCGACCAACTCGAGCGCCAAATGGGCGGCGCTCGATGTGCTGGTCGGCGACACCACCGACTTCACGAATGCGACGGTGGTGCCCGGCTTGTCCGGCACGACCAACGCCACCGCGAGCACGTCGCAGTTCGTTCTCGGCGTCCACAACGACACCACCTACGCCGGTCTCACGCTGCTGGCGGTGTCGAACCTGCGGCATCGGTACGTCTTCATCCGTCGGCAGGTGCCCGGGGCGACCAACTACAACGTCCCCGCGTTCGTGGTCAGCGGGTGGCACGGGTTGTACGACCCGTCCAGCGCCGCGGAAGCTGGCGCGTCCGCATGGGCGTTCGCTCCCGACACCCTCTAGTCATCTAACTCCCCGATCGCCTGCGCGAAAGCCGGGCGACCGGATTCATGGAAACTATGAAACTGAACCTTGGCGCTGGAACGTCCGAACTCCCCGGCTTCACGCCTGTTGACCGCCACGGTGGCGAAGAGGTATACCCGCTGTCCAATGCGGATGACAGCGTGGCGGAGGTGTACGCATCGCATGTCTTGGAGCACTTCCCGACCAAGAGTGTTCAGGCGGTCATTGCTGAGTGGGTACGGGTATTGAAGCCAGGGGGGCGTATTCGTATCGCGGTCCCCGACATCCGAGAGATCGCGCGTCACATCGTCGAATGCACTCCGATCAACGTGAACGGGTACATCTATGGCGGCCAGACGGACTCCAACGACTTTCACCAAACGGGCTTCGACGAATCTGGGCTCAGGTGGTACATGGAGAAGTGCGGCCTTGTCGGCATCCAGCGATGGAAGTCAGAGATCAAGGACTGCGCCGCGCTCCCGATCAGCCTGAACCTGGAGGGCTGGAAGCCGGTGGTGGAAGGCGACCTCGGAAGCCGGTGCCGTGTGGTGGCGACGATGCCGGAGCTGAACCACACGGACAACCGTGATTGCGCGACGCTGGCGTGTGTCGCTCTCGGGATCAACTACGCGAGGACAAGCGGCGCGTACTTCGATCAGGGCATGGAGCGGGCGCTGGAGGCGGGGCTTGACCGCGAGTATGTCGTCACGATGGACTACGACACCATCTTCACGCCGGATGATGTTCGACGGCTGGTGGTGCTGATGGACCGCTATCCGCAGGCTGGCGCGATCGCGGCGATGCAGGCTCAGCGCGGCCCTTCCGGAAAGTTGCTCATCGCGCGCGAGCCGGGCGACTGTGTGAGCGAGGAAGAGTGCGGCTCCGACATCTTCCGCGTGAAGTCGTGTCACTTCGGGCTCACGATCATCCGTACTTCGGTCCTGAAAGAGATGCCAAAGCCGTGGCTGCACCATGTTCCTGCACCCGATGGGACGTGGGGTGATGGTCGTGTGGACGCGGACGTTTCGTTCTGGCACAAGATGAGCAAGGTTTCGCCGGTCTATGTCTCGCCTCGCGTGAATGTCGGGCACATGCAACGCATGGTGACGTGGGTGGGGGCGAACTGGGCACCAGTCCATCAGCACATTGACGACTACAGGAAGAACGGGATGCCAGCCAACGTGAGGGGGTGAGACGTGCTCAAAGGAAAAAAGATCAAGAACAAGGGCGGCGTTCGGAAGCCGGTCAAGGGGAAATGAGCCATGGCGCTGGGCGTACTCGCACGATTCGGACTCGTCTCGCCGAATGTCGGGCCTGGTAGCACGGCCCCATGCTCGTCGCAGATTCAGGGTCCGTGGGTCACGATCCACGGGGACTTGAAAGCGACGGCCTCGACGAACACGACGACGCCACTGGCCGACACCTCGTCGAACGTGAAGCCTGCAATGGTCCCGATGGGAGCGACCCGTGTTCGGATTCGCGTAAAACGCGGCGTTGACGCCACAGTTACGACGCAGCCGATTGTTCGCGTGTGGGGTGTTGGTGGACCGATCACGTCAACCAATGTGTCCACCACGATCGCTAATGACGGAACGGTTGCGGCGTGGCGGCTGGACCGCAACGGCAACGGCGCCGGCGTCACGGTCACGATGGACGCGACCAACGACATGGCCGACACGCTCTACCGATACTCGCCCGTACCACCTCACACAGACGAAGCGACGCCGTACTTTGATTGCTATGGCGCGCAATACATCATGGCTCTTGTCGAGCAGGCGTACGCGGGCGATGGTGCATCGGGTACGGTGGTTCTGGAGGCATCGTTCATCAGTTGAACGAGAGGAGATGAAGTGGCAGCGCTCGTCACCGTGGCAGAATACAAGGCGTACGCCGGGATCACGGGGTCCGGCGATGACACCGTTCTCGGCATCCTGATTGATTCAGCGAGCCGCGCTCTGCGCCGGTACTGCGGCCGGGACGAGACGACCGGCTTTGCGGCAGGAACCTACACCGAGAAGTACGACGGCAACGGCTCGGACACGCTGCAACTGCGGGAGTGGCCGTTGGCCAGCGTTACGAGCGTGGCCGAGGTCGATGACGCGGGCGTTTCGTCCACACTCGTGGCCACCGAGTACCGCGCGAACCTTCGCACTGGCGAGTTGAAGATGCTCGGGGCCGTGGCAGGCCGTGTTCTCGCCGGCGATGACGGGTTGATGACCGGCGGCGGTTGGGGCGTGTCGCCGCTGTGGTGCGATGGGTTCCAAAACTACACCGTCGTGTACGTCACAAGCGCGGCCGTTCCGGACGACTTGAAGTTCGCGGTGTACCGGCTCGTAGACGTGATGTTCGCGGAGCGCCGCACGAACCCCAACTACCAGAGCGAGACCCTGGGGGCGTACTCGTACACGCGGGCGCAGCGTGTCGCCGGGCAGGACAGCCTGTTCGCCGCGCTGGCCGCCCCATTCCGAACGGGTGGGCCGTGATTACGCAGATACCCACCCCGTTCCATCTGCTTCCGATGACCGCCACGATCACGCCCGCGGCCGTGACGATCCCGGCGAGCGGGATGCCGACGCAGGCGTTCTCGGTCGGAAGCGTGACGGTGGCGTGCAATCTCCAGCCGACGCGGACCGCCGAGGGCTTGCAGTACCAGCGCGACACCGGCAACGCGACGTTCGACTTGTTCATTGCGCCGGTGGACACCGGCGGGACGGCGGTCGGGCTGACGCCGACGCAGTTCAAGACCGCGCGAGCGGTCGTGGGCGGCGTGACGTACCGCGTGGTCGGGCAGGCGATGGACCCGATCACGAACGGCTGCATCTACCAGGTGCTGTTGGAGGTGGACACTTGACCCGCGTCACTCTCGATTTCTCGCGGATGCCAGCGTGGCGCGGCGCAGTCAGGAACGCGGTGAACGCGGGCGTGACGGCCGCGGCCGCGCGCGGGGCATCGTTTATGCGCACCGGCATGAGCACGGGGCCGCGGTGGTCGGGTTCGGTCCCGGGCTCGCCGCCCAACGTGCAGCGGGGCGGCCTGCGCAACAGCATCTTCCACACGCAAGCGGTGAACTTCCGCGCATCGGCCGGATCGAACGCGCCGTACGCGCTGATGCAGGAACGCGGCGGAACGATCTTCCCGAAAAACGTGAAGTACCTCCCGATCCCGGCGAACATCGCGGCCAGGCGGCTGCTGGAGAAACTTGGCGGCCGGTCGCTGCGGGCCGAGGACATGAACTTCATCCCGGGCCGCAACGGGAAGCCGCCCATGCTGATCGGGCACAAGCGGGTGCGGGCCGTGCGGTACCTGCGTGGTGGTGGGCGTAAGGACGTCGGCGGCGAGCCGGTGTTCGTGCTGAAAAAGTCGCTCACGCTCAAAGCCCGTCCGTGGTGCTTGCCAGCCGTGCGGAAGAACATCTCGGCGATCGGCCGCGACGCCAACGCGGCTGCACGCCGGTTGCTCCGCGCCTTCGCGCGGAGTTCCGCGTCGCTCGGGGGTGTCCGATGATCCCCGAGATTGTGGCGGAAGCGATCATCGCGCGCGTGCAGGCCGACACCGGAACGGGCGGCCTGTTCAACGGCGGTTCGTACGCCGCGGGCGGTGTCATCACGGGGTTCGGGTGGGGCACCGGCACGCCCGGCACGTTCGCGCCGCCCTACGTCGTGATGCGCCTCTCGCACGCGATCGACGACGCAACCAACGCCGACACCCAAAACGTCACGGTGCAGTTCCGAATCTTGGACGCCGCAGCGAGCGGTGACGTGAACATCCGCAAGATTCAGAGCCGCCTGTACGGCGACGCTGTACTCCAGGCCGGGCGTATCCCGACGTTCGGGTTCCACCGGCACGTTCTTGTGCTGGGCACGAACGACTGGAACGCCGCAGGCGGCCAGTGCCTCATCGAGCGGCAGAGCGTGGACATGGACACCGAGAACATCATCGAGGCCCAAATGGACATGACGCTGAACATCAGCGCCGTGGCTGTGAGCCCGTAGGAGCGAGCAATGGGAGCCCCAACACGCGGCGCACTGGCGAAGTTCAACAGCGTTACGTCCGCCACCGACCTGAACAATCTTCTCGTGACCGCGATCAAGAACCTCACGATGAAGTACCGCGAGAGCGGCCAAAACGCTGAAGTATCCGGCGACGGCGAGACGGTCACGAAGTACGTTGCCGGGCTCCACGAATCCTCGCTCGACTTCGAGGGCGTATACCCGAAGGCGAGCCCGCGGTGGGGCAACGCCGGGCTCGTGACGTTCGCCAGCGGGTACGTCCAATACTGCGACGGCTGGACGATGGACTTCGACTTCGGCGAGGATGACATCACGTCATTCGCGGCGTCGGCGCCAACCTCGAAGGTGTTCATGCCGTCTGATCGTCCGATCGTGACCGGCACGTTCTCGGTGCGGGCCGTGACCGATACCGCGTTGTCGCCGCCGTCGGCGCTCAACGGCATCGGCGCGTCGGCCGCGTTCAAGATTTGCGAGGACGGGACCGATCCCGCCTTCACCGGGCTCATCATCGTGGACGGAGAGGACGGTTCGTTCGGCGGCCGGAACCAGCAGCGCGTCACGTACAACTACAGATTCTCGGACACCGTGACGTCGGTAGCTGGCTCGACGCTGCCCGCGATCCTGCCAGCCGGGACGGTGGACCCGAGCGATTGGGACTTGGACGGCGACGGCGTGCCGGACGTCACGACCGTGTGGCAGTCGGCCGCGAGCCGGACGTACTCGGCCGCCGGCTACCTGAAATCGCTGTCGATCGCGGTGAGCATGGGCGACGTCATCAAGGTATCCGGCACGATCCGCAACAGCGGGCCTGTAACGCGGGCCTAGCGGACCTTGAGCCCGGCTGAGACGGCAATGAGGATGAGACCAACGACAGCGACGGATACAGCGAGGTACCACAGGCATCGGCCGATGAGTTTCAGAGTTCGCATGGTCTGATTATTGGCGCGACAGGTGGCGGAGGTTCGCGGTGGCGGAAGACACGAAGATTGGCGAAGCACGCATCGACTTCACGGCCTCAACGGCCGGGGTAGATGCCGGCGCTGAAAAAGCGAAGGCCGCGGCCGAAGGCGTGGCGAGCGCGATCAACAATGGGGCCGAGCCGGGCGCTAAGAGGTTGGCCGCCGCATTCGCCAAGGGCGCGGCTCCGGCCGCGGCGGTACTCGCGTCGGTGGACCGCTTGTGGGTTTCGATCAAGCAGTCGGCCGAAGCGGCCGAACAACTCGGGGCCGAGTTGAAGTCGATTGCGGACGCGCAGTCTATTTCGATTGCTGGCGTGGACGAGTATACCGCCGCGATCCGCAATGCCAACAGCATCGCCGAACAGCAAAACAGGGCGCTCCAAGCAGAGATCGCCAGCCGGAGCATCATCGTTGATCTTGTCGAAGCCGCGTACGGTGGCACGACCGACGAAGCCCGCAGGCAACAGATCGCTCAGGCGAGGGCCGCGGCGGACGCCGCCATTGCGGCGAAGAAGAAGAACGACGATGACCTCGCCGCCGCAAAAGACATCGAGAGGCGAGTAGAGAACATACGCAAGGCGAATGCGCAGGCTGACGCAGAGGCAAAGCGGGCCGCAATCGCGGGCCGCAAAGAGGCGGAAGACCTGAACCGCGCGGCGTTCCTCGATTCGCTCGAAGGCGAGGAACGCGCGCGCGCGGAGTTTGAATACAGAATCTTTGACCTGAGAATCAAGTTGCATGAGGCGTCGTCAAAGAAAGAGCGTGAACTACTGGCCGAAACGATCAGCCTGATCGAACAGGCAGAGGAAAATCGGGTCAAGAAGGCCATTGATGACGCCGAACTCATTGCGAGAAAAACGGTCGAGGCAATGGCAGAAGCACAGCGAAAGGTGATACAGGGCGTTCGGGATGACGTGCGTTCGCTATTCTCCGGCGACGACCTCGCCGTCCAGATTCAGCGGGTGGGCGACCTGCTCCAGGCGATCAAGAGCCGCGGGGGTGGCCTCTAATGCCCATCGTCATCACCGAGTTCTACCGGACCAACGCGCTCGCGTTCGACGACAAGGGCAAGGTGTCCGGTGGTACGCGCACGTTCAAGGCGCAGGCGACGCAGGTGCTTCCCGTCGCGGCGGCCTTCACCGAGTACCCGGGATACGACCAACTGCCCGGGTACCCGCAGGCCCGGTACCAGGGCGCAAGGATGTCGCTCGCGGACAGCGGGTCCGTCGTGGAGATTGAGGCGCAGTACGGCACGGCGCGATCGTCCACGCTCCAGCCGCCGCGCGACGAGCCGACGTACTACTTCGTCGGATGGGGGATGCGTCGGGTCGAGGTGGACGTTCCGTCTAACGTGCGCGGGTTCCGCAACGTGGTTGTTGGAGGTTCGTCTACTAATATTGTCAAGGTATGGGAGTCGGAGATTCTGAAAGTGATGGAGGTTCGCCCGCGCCGCGTGTTCTCGACCAGGATTCAGTCGGGCGACGTCTCAATCTTCGACGCCGCCGCGTACCAACTCAACAACATCCATACGATCAACGGCCAGAAGTGGCAGTTCGTGGACGTGGACGTGCGAGAGCGTGACGGTACATTCTTTGACGTCGAGTATACATGGGAGGTAGATAGGGGAACTCCGTTGCCGGTGCTGGATGATCCGGCAAACTACACGATCGAGGTGCCAGCCAATGCTCCGCAGGGGTTGGTTCGTGCGCCGTACGAAACACTGAAACCGATCCCGAGCCGTGACCCGGAGAACATGCCTCACCCAACCATCTCGATCGCGCCGTTCGTCGATGACCCGGACGGCTGGCAGCAACTCCCGGGGACCACGCTGCTATGAAACCGGAGTTCGTCCATGTTCTCGGCTGGGTACGGGCCTTCGCGGGTCCGGCTCCCGGTCCGGCCTCGGGCATCACATACACGATCGAGTACGTTGACCCGACGCTCGGGCGGTTGACGCTGGAAAATCAGGTGCCGTCGAACTGGAGGTGGCCTGATGACGTGCTGGAGATCGACCCGGAGCGGCTCGTCGGAAAGGCGGTCGAGGGCTGGCTGTCGGCCACAAAATCGCTTTTTTGGCTGTTTCCCGGCGGCGAACCGCCAGCCTTCGGCGATTGCGAGGAAGAGCCGGTGCCAGCCATGACACCGGCCGGGCAGCCGATGCCGGGTGGGGAGAACCCGATGCAGCCGCCGACTCCGGGCGGGTCGACTCCGCCGCCGGATAGCGGGCCATCGCAGCCGCCGGGCGGGGGAACCAACTGATGGCGCGTGCCGAGACTCGGACATTCCGCGGGCTCGATGCGAACGTGCTGGGGTACGCGCGCGATGAGGGCAAGGTACTCATCATCGTCGATACCAACGGATTCGCGGCCGCTTCGGTCGATGCCCAACTCGAATCGGGTGCCTGGACCACGGCGAAACTCCGGGTGAAGCGACTCAACGCGGCCGACATCAAGACACCCGCCGACTACGCCACGCCCATCGAGATCACGTCGTCCGCTACTATGACGGCGCTCTTCGCCCTGGAATCTCAGTTTATTGCCATTTGGGTAGACACGATCGAGGGCGGAACGAGTTACCTGACCGTGAACGTACACTTGCGAGATGGCCCGACGGTGACAGTGTGATATACGGCCTGTAGGCCGAAGGGGATTTTCATGGCGACTGCATACCTCACCGCGAACGCGACAGACCTGTCGGCCGCGAACTGGTCCGACGCTACGGGATTCGCCAACGCTGCTCAGTTGGTCATCGCGGACAATGATAAGTCGATCCAGGCCGGGCTCGCGCAGGGCGCGTTCAACATCGAATCGCTCGACATCCTCGAAACATGCAGCGCGTGGATTGGCGGACCGGGCGGCGCGCTGACATGCGACGTGGACGGAACCTCCGAGAGCGACACCACGATCGTTTCTCGCCTGCGGTACTGGGCGCGAGGAGGCGGGCTCTACTTCAACGCGGGCGGCGGCAGCACCCTCGCGCACTATGTTCAGATCAAGTGCCCCGGCGCTCGGTTCTACGGAACCGGCGGCATCTTCAAGAACGTTCACCTCGAGGATGGTCAGGCGTCCTTCGCGGACGCCGTGCTGGCCACGGGCGGCATCTGGTATTTCACGGGCGGCGCTGGTACGGTGGCGTATCACGCGACGAATGACATCGTGACGCTCAACGTCGAGGGCGGCTCGCACCTGATCCAGCGCAAGGTGGCTACCGCTCTCAACATCGGCGGCGGACAGGTCACGCTCGACTGCAAGGCGCTGGCGAACCCGCTCATCGTGGTCAACGGCACCGGCTACCTGCGCACGCTCAACTCCGGCACCATCACGCTTATCACGGCCAAGTCGGGCGTGCTGGACTTCTCGCGTCTCCAGCGGCCGTTGACCGTTACGACGATTCAGGCCGGGCCGGGCGTGCAACTGATCCGGTCGCCACTGCTCACCATCGGCACCCTCAAACCTATCGGAAGCGGACCCAAATGAGCCTGACGCGGGCGCTGCGGCGCAACCGGCGCGGCGTGTCGAGCGATCGCCGATGGCTGGTGGCGAGCCCGGGATGCAGGGGGCGATGCTGCGGGGGCGGCCCTTGCTCGTGCATGGCGTTCCAATACGACCCCGGATGCGGCCAGCCGCTCGGAATACCGCGGGCGTGCTGTTCGCACGGCCGTCGCATCCGCGTCAACTCGCAGCGATCTGGCGCGTCCACCGTCACGCGGTACCTGGCGGGCGGAACCGAAACGGTCCGCCTCAACGCGACCGAGACGCGGGCGTTCGAGTTCGATCTGTGCCGTGGCTATCGGTGCATTTCTGGTTCGGCGTCGGGGCACAATGACGAGCCACCGGCCGGCGCGCCATTCGACTTCGCGGTAGACGGGTGCGACGCATTCGACACGCTCGGGACGTTCGGCCTGGTCATGCTCGGGAGCATCGCTGGCCACGGCAGAGGCGGATTTGTTCAGCGCATTTTGTCAGACTATTGGAACGCATCGCCGGTGCCAGAGAACGTACCTCCGGTATTCCCGTGTACTGGCACATTCCAACTTACATCCGATGACTTGTCGATCGTGGAGCATTGGGCGAACGTGCAGGGCTGCACAGGCATGAGCCTCGCGGCCAGCCGGCACCAGCAACGGACGTTCCCGCATGGGGTCGTGGTCGAGGACTCCGAGGTGCAGGGCTCGGTTCAGATTACGGTGTTGGAGCCGTGCGACGTTGATCCGTGCGATCCGCCGCCGCCCCCTCCACCCCCGCCGCCGGGCTGCCAGCCGTGCGCGTTCCTGGGCGATCGGTGCTGCCCGTGCATGGACCCGGCGCAGTGCGTCGCGCTGGGCGGGCTCGTGACGGGGTTCTGCGCGCCAAACACCTGCTGCGACTGCGCAGGGCTCGGCCTGGGCGCGTGTACGCTCTGGCGTCAGGGCGGCCAGTGCGTCACGACCACCGCGGGCAACTGCGCCGTGCTGGGCGGGCTCTACACGCCCGACGTGACGTGCGTGGGTCTTGGCGCGCGGGGCCTGATCCTGCCCGACCGCCGACCCGCGATCCCGCCCGGGAGCGGGCCGGGCACGCCGGTAGACCCGCCCGTCAGTGTGCCGGACGTGCCGGTGCCGGGCGGCGGCTGCTGCCCGCAGACCGGCCCGGTTCAGCCGAGCGGCCTGATCCTGCCCGACCGCCGTATCGTGACGGTGCGGCGCGGGTGCGCCGGGTGCGGCGCGGGAGGCGGGCTATGAGCCGGATCGAGGCGATCAGGACGTTCATGGCGGCCGGGGCCGACATGCTCGCGCGAAAATTCCGCGAGGGGAAACTGCCGCCGGGCATCGCGTGGATCGCGCTGCGGGGCGCGGGCACGTTCGCGCGTGCCATGCTGACCGGCGACATCACGACCGACGCTCACGCCCAGCGCCGGGCCGTGGCCTGCACGCTCTGTCCTCGCCGCACGCTGCGCACGCTCGACGACCACCCCGACATGCAGGCGGGGTACTGCGGACCCGAGGCGGAGCCGGTCGAGGGCGGCACCTGCGGGTGCCTGGTGACGCTCACGGTCGGGCTCGTGACTCGCCCGGCCGGCAAGCCGTGGGTGGCGAGCGAGTACTGCCCGTACTTCGAGTGGCCCGCAAGTTAGCGGGCACTAACTCTATCGGCGATTCCGGGCGATCCGCTAAGTTGTGCCCCTGTCTGTGGTTAGCTGCGATTTGCCGGGCCAAAGTGGCCATTCGGGGCGAGCCGCCCTGACGCACCGTACTCCGACCGCACCATAAATAAATCCACAAATCCTCTCTAGACGCTTGACATACCGCCGATATGGTGCATCATGTATCTACACACGCGAGCCACGAGCCCGCAGAAAGGATCGGCGATGACGACGACACAGACCTACTGGATCGACGGCGATGACCGGACGTTCCGCTCCTTTGATCGCGCAGCGAACGTCGCTCGTGACATCTCTCGCTACACCCCGGGCATGGATGTCTGTGTCTATCGGACGGCGTATCACGATGAGGTTCGTCGGCGTGGCGCGCACCTGTGCGCCTCGTATGAGTATGAGGCCGCTCGGTACTACACCGCCGATGGGAGCAACGAGACTCGACGTGTCCGCGCCTGATAGGAGAGTCCCGACCACCCAGGCCAACGCCCGGGCGCGTCGATTCCTCTGGCCGAACGTCGGCTAGATTCCATCCGGACAGCAGGTGGGGGACGCCCGCGAGTGAGCCTCCTGCCCCTCGCGTACCGGGGACTCCGGATACGCGCCAAGCCCGACTAGGTGACTAGATCGGGGACTCGCGCCGCCCCGCAAGCCTGGGCGCGAGGGGCGTCCGGGCGTCCGTCGAGAGACGGCCGCCCGATTTTGCGAACTCCGGCCGAAATCACAGAGGCCGCGCCAACTTATCCACATTCCGAAAATCTATAGAAACAGATTTGACACGCGATGATAGATCGACGACGATGGCGGAGACGCCCAAGGAGCAACGTGTATGCCTATCACCATCACCCGTACATCACACGCCGAGCGCCGCGTGAGGCGGCAGCAGATCGCCGAGTACGTCAGGAGCGGCCACACCCTATCACAGGCCGCCCGGCAATTCGGCGTCGGCCTGTATTCGGCGCGTCTCGCGGCGAGTGAGCATGACGTCGTTGCGACGCCTCGCGCGCAGTCCTCCACGATGTCGATTCTCGCGGCGCTGTTCGCGCGAGGCATGACGCGGACCGCGGCCGCGGCCGAGTGCGGCGTGTCCAAGCAGTACGTGTCGCAGGTCTACGCGCAGGCGGTAGCGGCCGGGTTCCCGGCGCTCCCCCGCGCGAAAGGAGCGTCGAAGTGAACCGATCCATCATCGCCGGTACCGTCCGCCCCGACCCCATGAACATGGCCCGCAGCGCGGCCGCGTCGCGCAACGAGCTGGCGACGGCAATCGTCGCGGCCGAGGACGTGATCGACCCGCGCGGGGCAGCGCCGGACGGACCCGACCCCGAGCCGTTCTGCGAAATGACCGGGCCGATGACGGAGCGCGTGGCCCGCGCCATGGACATCGGCCTGCGCAGGGTCGCGGAGGCTATGGGCAGGCCGCGGGCGGGTGAGTGATGGACGGCCGCATGATCGAGTACCTCGCCGCGTACCTCGCCGCGTACGACGCCCGGATGCGACTGCTGCGCTGGCGAATCAAAGACTGCCCGCAGTGCGGCGGCGAGTGCGAGTACGAGCCGCCACACCCGCGCGAGGACGACACGGGCATACCCGCGTGGCGCGGCGGCTGGGCGTGCGGGTGCGGTTGGGTGGATGAGAACCAAGGAGAATGATGATGACAAATGACCTGTCGGTATCTCTTGACCACGTCCGCGAGTCCGCGCGGGGCGCGCTGGCTGGCTGCCCGGCCCCCGGCCGCACCTACGACCAGACGCATTGGTCCTGCGGGACCGCGTGCTGTGTGTGGGGCGGCGCGGTCGTCCGCGCCACCGGCAAGAAAGCAAACTGCGGCCCGTCCGCCGAGTGGGCGGCGCAGTCGCCCATGCACGCGCTGGCCGCCGGGCTCATGCGCGTACCGGATTCGCGCGTGCTTCCGGTGCTGGCGGCGGTGCTGGATGGGCGTGACGGCGAGGCCGAGGCGGAGGCGGCGCGTGCGGCCGGGCTGACGCTGTACCTATCGGGCGAGCGCCACGGCCAGACGGGCGGAGTGGCGCGGTACTACGGCACCGCGCAGGGCCACGGCCAGACGGGCGGGGAGGCGTGGTACTGCGACACCGCGCAGGGCCACGGCCAGACGGGCGGGGTGGCGTGGTACTGCGACACCGCGCAGGGCCACGGCCAGACCGGCGGGGTGGCGCGGTACTGCGACACCGCGCAGGGCCACGGCCAGACGGGCGGGGTGGCGCGGTACTACGGCACCGCGCAGGGCCACGGCCAGACCGGCGGGGAGGCGTGGTACTACGACACCTCGCAGGGCCACGGGCAGGCCGGCGGAGTGGCCGTGCGCATGGAGTGGCGCGGCGGACATTGGGTCGAGGTGTCGCGGGTGGAACCAGGAGCCACCCCATGACCTGCATCGACGGCACAACGACGACGGCGCTGCGGGCGATCCGCTCCCGTCAGTCAGTGAGCGGTCAGCGGATTGTCAGCCAAAAGTCAGCGGATGTTAGGAGCCGCGCGGAGATGCGGAAGGCCCCCCAATGACCCTCGCCCCCGGCATTCACTACGGCGTCTCGTTCGCCGCCTACGCGGACGACCCGGGCGTGAACCGCTCGCTGTTCGACTGCCCCACGCCCGCGCATCTGCGGCATCAGTGGAACCACGGCACGTACGACTCGCCGTCATTCCGCGTTGGCCGTGCGCTTCACGCCGCCGTGCTTGAGCCGGGCTCATTCTCCGACATGGTGCGCACGCGGCCCGAGTTCAGGGGCGATGGGGCCCACGCGCGGCGGGATGCGTGGAATGACGAGGCGGCGACCTGCGGATGGACGGTCCTCACGGCATCCGAGATGGACACCGTTACCGGCATGACGGCCGGGATCGCACGCCATCCCGAAGCCTCATCGCTCACCGAGAAGGGGCACGGACACGCGGAGGCCACCTGCATCTGGATCGACCCCGGCACGGGTCTGCGGTGCAAGGCCCGCATCGACCGCTACATCCCGAACTTGCTGCAACTGGACGTGAAGACGACGAGCAAGATCGGACCCGAGGACTTCGCGGCGTCGTTCTACAACTTCGGATATCACCGTCAACTCGCGTGGTACGAGCGTGGCTTGGCCGCGTGCGGGCAGGCGGTCGGGCCCTGGTCCGTGGTGTCGGTGGAGTCCGAGGCCCCGTACGAGGCGGCGGCGTGGGTGCCGCACCCGGACTGGCTGCGGCTTGGCCACAACGAATGCGAGGCGGCCGTGCGGCGAATCGCGGGCTGGATTCGCGCGGGCGACTGGCGGGGGTACTCGCCGAAACTGGAGACGCTGGAGGTGCCCGACTGGGTGCGGCGGAAGCACAAGTACGAGATTGGAGGGTGACGTGACACAGGCAACGAATGGGCATGGGGCAGCCGACGTGAAGACGGCCGAGCCTCAGACGGACTTGGAGCGGCTGCTGGAGAAGCGGCTGCGGGTGGCGATGGAGGACAACTCGCTCCCGGTGGTGGATGGGGTGGTGGTCCCGAAGACGGCAGAGGGCATTTACAGACTCGCGCGGTGGTATGTCATGTCGGGCATGGTGCCCGACTCGCTGCGCGGGTCCGATGCCGAGTCCACACAGGCGAAGGTGGCTATCGCCATCAGCGCGGGCATCGCGGTGGGCCTGACGCACACGCAAGCGGTGGCGAGCGTGATGGTGGTCAACAACCGGCCCTGCATGTGGGGGGACGCGCTGGTGGCCGTGTGCCGCCGCAGCGTGGAATGCGTCGCCATTGAGTGCGGGGACGACGGGTCCGCTTCCACCTGCACCGCGAAGCGCATGCGGAAACTACCGGACGGTTCTTTCCACACCGAATCGGTGGTACACACGTTCTCCCAGAGGGACGCCGAGACCGCAAGCCTGACGAACAAGGGGCCGTGGAAGTCCAACCCAAAGCGGATGCGCCAGAACCGGGCGCGGGCGTTCGCGCTGCGCGACCTGTTCCCCGACCTGCTGATGGGCCTGTCGGACGCGGAAGAGCAGATGGACGTGGAGGCGGTGCAGACCGAGCAGCGTGGTGCGACCTACACGGGGTATGCCCGGGCGGCGTCCGAGACGCTGGCAAATCCCTTGGTGCACGAGCCCGCAACGCCCAAGCCAGCGCCAGAAGTCCCGCCGGGTGGCCTGTCAATGCCGCCCAAGGGTCGCGCAGATGCCCCACAATCGCCCCCGGCTGCTGAGGCCCCAACCTTGCCTCCCGCCGAGAAGACGCCGGAGACGAAGCCCACGGCAAAGCCCAAGGCGGGCAAGGGCAAGTCCCACAACATCGGTGACCCCAACGCCGAGCCCCCGCCGGAATGGAAGTTGGGCGACGCTCCCTGATCTCTCTCCTCTCCGCGTCCCCCCGGCCAGCGCTGGCGGGGCGCGTTGCCGGGATTCACACTAACAGGAGAACCGCGTGGAAGATCGTCTAGCCGTCGTCGTTTCAGAAACCGGGCTGCAAGGTCCGAACGCCGAAAGTCTGCTGCTCGCCTTCCGGCCATTCTTCGGCAAGGCGCAGGCGTTGGTTGAGGCTGCTGCCGCCATCAACGTCACGGACGCGACGCAAGTAACCGAGATGAAGAATGCACGCGCATCGCGGCTGGCGCTGCGTGCCGTGCGTGTTGAAGTCGAGGCGGCGCGGAAGACGATGAAAGAGGACTCCCTGCGCACGGGCAGGGCGATCGACGGCATGGCGAATGTCCTCAAGTTCCTGATCGAGCCCGCCGAGAACCGCCTGGAGGAAATGGAGAAGTTCGCGGAGCGCAAAGAGGCCGAGCGAAAGGCCGCGTTGAAGTCCGGGCGAGAGGACTTGCTGCGGCCGTTCGGCATCGACACGTCGGCCTACATGCTCGGCGAGATGAAGCAGGAGACCTTCGCCGAGTTGCTGAACGCGACACGGGTTGCGCATGAGGCGAAGGTCGCGGCTGCCCAGAAGGCCGAGGTTGAACGCATCGCGGCGGAGGCCGCACGGACTGCGGAAGAGAAGCGGGTGCGCGACGAGAACGAGCGGCTGCGACAAGAAGCCGTTGCGGCGGAGGCGGCGCGGAAGGCCGAGCGTGAGAAGCTGGAAGCCGAGGCCCGCAAGGAACGCGAGAAGGCCGAGGCTGAGCGCCGGGCGGCTGAGGCCAAGGCAGCAGCCGAACGAGCCGCCGCGGACAAGAAACTGGCGGAAGAGCGCGCGGCCCGCGAGAAACTTGAGCGAGAGGCGGCCGAGCGGCTGCGCGTCGCGGAACAGGCCAAGGCAGACGAGGCCGAGCGTGCCCGCAAGGCCGCTGCCGCGCCCGACAAGGCGAAGTTGATCGCGTTCGCGGCGGAGGTTCGGAACCTTGTGCCGCCCGTCATGTCGAGCCCGGCGTCGGTGCCGGTGCGGCAGTTGGTTGTTGATAAGGTCGCGTCCTTCGCCGCGTGGATCGAGGCGCAGGCGGCGTCCCTGTGAGCCTCCCCCTTGGCATGTCGTACTCGGTCCCGTTCGAGGAATACCGGGACGATCCTGGTCTGAACCAAAGCACGTTCGACGCCGCGACCCCGGCCCACCTTCTACACGCGATGGGTGGCGGGATTGACACCCCGACCTTCCGCATGGGCCGCGCCCTGCACTGCGCGATTCTGGAACCGGGCGAGTTCGGGGGGCGCGTGATCGTCCGTCCGAAGTTCTCCGGCGATGGCTCGCGGTCGGTGGGGCAGTCGTGGGACCAGGATCATGCCGATTGGCTGGTGCTGTCGGCGGGCGAGATGGCGGACGTGGTTGGGATGGCCGCGGGCATCCGGCGCAACCCGGAGACGCGGCGGCTGGTGGAGCAGGGGTTCGGGCATTCGGAGGCGACCTGCATTTGGGTCGATGCCGCTACCGGCGTTCGGTGCAAAGCCCGAGTTGACCGCTTCATCCCGGGCGTGCTGGCGTTGGACGTGAAGACGACGCGATCGGCGGCCCCGCGAGATTTCGAGTGGGCGTTCACGTCGGAGCGCGGCGGCTTCGGCTACGCCCGGCAACTCGCGTGGTACCGGCGCGGCCTGATCGCGTGCGGCCAGCCCGAGATGCCGTGGACGGTGGTAGCGGTCGAGAACGAGCCCCCGTACGAAGCGGCGGCGTACGTGCCCGAGCCGGACTTTCTGACGCTGGGGGCGAACGACGCGCAGGCGGCGCTGACGCGGATCGCGGGGTGGCTGCGGGCGAACGAGTGGCACGGGTACGCGAGGGAGATCGTTCCCTTGTTGGTGCCCGAGGGTGTACGGCACAGGAGGCGTTCGGAACTTCAATGAGGGAGGGCGGCGTGACACAGGTACAGACGAGCGGAGCGGCGGTGGTGGCTGGCGGCGAGCGAGCGTACACGGACCTCGAGCGCCTGTTGGCCAAGGAACTCGGCGGATCGCGGGAACTTCCGTTGGTCAATGGCGTGGTGGTGCCGAAGTCGGCGGAGGGCATCTACCGGCTGGCAGCGTGGTACGTCGGGGCGAACCTTGTGCCCGACTCGCTCCGAGGCGGCGACGAGAAGGCGACCACCTCCCGCGTGGCCATCGCCATCATGGCGGGGGCATCGGTCGGGCTCAACAACACGCAGGCCATGAGCAGCATCATGATCGTCAACAACCGCCCGTCGATGTGGGGTGACGCGCTGGTGGCGATCGTCCGCGCATCCCCGCAGTCGGTGGAGATCGTGGACTCTGACGCGAACGACACGGCCACCTGCCGGGCGGTGCGGATGAAGTTGCTGCCGGACGGGACGTACCACCGGGAGACGGCGGAGCGTTCGTTCTCCATGCGGGACGCCGAGCGGGCCGGGCTGACGAACAAGGGGCCGTGGAAGTCCAACCCGGCGAGGATGCGCCAGAACCGGGCGCGAGCGTTCGCCCTGCGTGACCTGTTCGCGGACTTGCTCATGGGCATCGGGTTCGCGGAAGAGGAACAGGACATTGCCGACATGCGGCGGACGGAGCGGGTCGCAGGATCGACGGAGGCTGCCCGTGGCGCTGCCGCGTCCCTGGGGGCACCGGAACCGGCCCCGGCACCGGACGCCCCGCAGACGCCCGCCACGTCCAAGCCGGTGCCCGAGGGCGGTATCGGGCTGCCGCGGAAGACGAAGGACGACACCACGGCCCACGGACCCGGCGATGCCCCGCGCACCGTCGCCGGCGAGGGCAATACCACGCCGGCCAACCCCGACCCTTCGGCTGCCGCGGGCAACGGCGCGAAGGCGGGTGGGCAGACCACCACCCCGACCGGGGCCAACACCGAGCCGACCGACGCCGACCTCGCGGCGAGCCTGGGCAAAGACCTGTTTCCCGACGCCGCGAAGGGTCGGAAGCGTTAGCCTCTCCTCTCTCCCCACCCGTCGCCGCGGAGACGCGGGGGCGGGGATTCTGGCAAACCCCACCGATTCGGCGGAACCCGACGGTGCGGGATTTGAGGACGGCGGCGTGGACGGTGACACGCAGCCAACGGTGATAGGCGTACGACCTTCGCGTTGTAGTCGGACGCGAGGTGCTGTGACAAGGGTTCATCACCCGAGGGCAACAGACGCTGCGGGAAGCCGAAAGGCACAAGAAGACGCCACGGGGCGACCCGACAAGGAGCCGTTGGTGACGACAGCCCGACAGAGCCGGTTCGACTCCGGCCCGTACTCGTCTCCGTCATCGCCTCCCGGCGCTGGCGGGGATTCACCAACCGCCCGAACGGGCAAGGAGTTTCGCATGACACGCCAGCCGGTCGAATCGCAGATGCGCGACATCGTGGCCGCATCGCACGACGCATCCAAACGGACACCCGTTCACGCCCGGCGCGGGCATTCCCCGAGACAAAGGCGTGCAGCATAACACCGCGCCGACCCTTTCGCGGACGACGGGCACATCGACGGACCATGCAGGCTGTATAACACCCGTCGTTCGCATTCGCTCTCGGTGGGGCATGTGGATAACCACCACCCCCAACCATCTCGACTTGACATCGACGCGAATCCCAAGTAAAATGTCCATCACGATGATGCTCTTGCCAAGCAATCACATCCAGGCGTTCTAAGCGGACCGTCCCCGCCCTGTGCTGGTTCTGGCAAGAGCATCGCGCAGGCGGGGCGGCCCCGCTTTCCGGGAATGGACTCCGTGGCAGGCGACTGGATCAAGATGCTCACCGACCTCCACACCAACCCGAAGATCGTGCGCATGGAGCGCTCGCTTTCCGGCGCTGACCAGCGCGAAGTTGGTGCGATCGGCGCGCAAAAACCGGCGCTGGCGCGTGCAAAGTTCGCCGAGGTTTGCGGGGCCTGCTACATGCTCTGGTCACTCGCCGACAAGCACGCGGTGCGCGGAAAACTCAAAGGCTACACCTTCGAGTTCATCGACCAGCACGTCGGTGTTCCCGGGTTCGCGGCTGCCTACGCGGATGTCGGATGGATGACGCAAGACATTGACGGCGTTACACTTGTGAACTTCCACAAGCACAACGGAAAGACGGCGAAGAAGCGGGCGAGCGACGCGAAGCGGGCCGCGAAGTACCGCCAAACCGGCGTCACGCTCCCGTCACGCTCCCATCGCGCTCCCGTCACGCTCCCGTCACGCTCGGATGCGACGAAAAGCGCACCAGAGCAGAGCAGAGCAGCAGAGAGCAGAGCAGAGAAGAGAAGAGAAGAGAAAAGCAGCAATGCTGCTGCCCAAAATCTGTCGCTTCGCGGCACTGCCTGCTCGCTGCTTGCTGCGGCGGGGCTGGACGACGGGGCGATCGCTGCGATCCTCGCCAACCCCCGCGCGGACGAATGCACCGTGCAGTGGGCCGCCGAACGTCTCCACGCCGCGATGGTCGCGGGGCGTCGGGGCGGGAAGTCCGTCCGAAACCCGGGCGGGTACATCCGCGACCTGATCGAGCACAAGTCGCCGCCGTCCGGCTGGCGGACGGCATGGAACCAGAAGCGGATCGAACAGCAGTATGCGACGCTGAGCGGGAGCCGAGCATGAGCACCACCGAAACGATCGGACTTACCCGCAAGGCCCACGTACTCGCTGAGTTCGCGTGTTCGATTTGTGGCGGCCCATGCCTGCGCATGGCTATTGCGGACGTCGGCCCGGACGGACTGATCGCACCCACCGCGATCCGTACAGACTCGATGCTGGAATGCAATAACTGCATCAAAGTCAAACACGAGAAGGAAGAGAAGGAGCGGGCGGACGCGATCTTGCGGAGATCGTTTGCAAAAGGCACCGTCCAGAAGAAGCGCCCGCGGCACGGAGATATCCGATGAGGACCACCCCACCCCAAGGAGAGTGACCATGTGCACAGCAGTCAGCGGCATCACGAAGTCCGACGGCACGGTCTACATGCCCGACGTGGCGGCATGGGATCACAGCCACAAAAAAATCGCCTCACGACACAACCTGCCCGACGGCCTGATCGGCGACTCGTACGCGCGATGGGAGTGCTCGCCCGCGAACGGCGACTACCAGAGCGACACAGACGCCTGGAAGTTCGTGCTCGACGAGAAGCGCACGCCTGAGTGGTGGTCCGAGGATGCCGCGGCGCTCGAAGACCGAGCGCGCCGAGAAGTGAAGCGGTACATGGCGGCCGCCAACGCCTCTGGTGTTGCGCCCGGATCGAGCGTCAGCACCACCGGGTACCTCGCGGCGGCGAGCACCACCGGGTACCGCGCGGCGGCGAGCACCACCGGGGAGGGCGCGGCGGCGAGCACCACCGGGGATGGCGCGGCGGCGAGCACCACCGGGGATGGCGCGACGGCGAGCACCACCGGGAACCTCGCGGCGGCGAGCACCACCGGGGAGGGCGCGGCGGCGAGCACCACCGGGGACGAGAGCGTGTCTGTCAACGTCGGGCTCAATGGCCGAGTCCGCTCCGGCGAGAGGGGCGCGCTCGTGTGCGCCGAGCGGGCCCAAAACTGGAGCCTCATTTCGTGGGCGATCGGCATCGTCGGCAAGGACGGCATCAGGGCCCACCAGTGGTACCGGGCCGAGGCGGGAAAACTGATCGAGGCAGACGACGAGATTACGCGCGAAGCGGATCGGGTCTTGGCCGAGCGGGCGAAAAGGGCGAAGCAGTGACCTGCATCGACGGCACGACGACGGCGGAACTGCCGTCGCTCTTTGCGGCGGCCGAGGGGCTGCGGCGCGAACGCCTCGCCGCCTCGCCGCTGGGCGGGCTGCTGCCGGGCGAGGTCATCGCGGACCTGTTCTGCGGCGCGGGCGGCTAGATGAGAAAGGCGGTGCGGGCGTGAAGAAACAGAAACGGACAACAACCGCCAGCAAGATCATCGAGGCCCGCGCGCAGGGGCTGGCGCAGGCGGAGATGTACGCCGCGCGGCTGCGCCGTGTGGGGCACGAGGCGGGCGAGTTGCGGGTGCGGCTCGAAGCCCTCGCCTTCCACGCCCGCAGGCACGCCCCCCCGAGCATCCGCGACCACCTGGACCTGTGGGTGCTAGCGATGGAGGCGATGTCGGATCGGGCGAGGTACGTTGCGGCGATCGCGGCGGGAGATCGCCCATGAACATCCGCCCATCCCGCGACTTCACCGGGCTCGTCAAGGCGTACTCCGATCCCCTCGCGCATATAGAGCGCCAATCCGCGCCGGTGCTAGACCTGCTGCGGCGCGGCGACACGGTGACGGCGCGGGACGCGGAGCGGTACGGCGTGGAGAACTTGTCGGAGTGCATCCGGCACCTGGAGCGGAGCGGTAACGTGATCGTTCGGGACTTCGACGAGGTGCGCAAGTGCGCTACATATCGGATGGAGAAACAGGCGTGAGAGCGACCAAGTGCCGCGTGTTCCGCAAGGACCGTGAACACATCGTGATCGACGGAGGCCCTGGACATGATGAGTCATGGGTCAAGGCCGAGGCCGTTGAGGGCGGAGTCGCCATCGACCGCGCGTCGATGGCCGGCGAACTGATCCTCGACCCAGATACGGCGATGGAGTTCGCTATTCACGTCATCGGGCTGGCGCGAGAAGGAGGGAAACAATGACCCGGCTATTCAACCACGGCGCGAAGTGGAACATGGACGAGATGGACCTGCTGTCGCGGCTGCGTGTCATGCGCACGCCCCCGCGTGAGATCGCGTTGCGGCTCGGCCGCACGAGGCACGCCGTGCATAGCGCGATGAAGGTACTGCGTCTGCGGGCGAAAAGGAAGGCGACGTGACCAAGCGCCAATCCAACAGCAAGCGAGTCCCGACCAAGCCGCCGCGCGCCGCCGTGCTAGGCGCGATGCTCGGCACCGAATCCGCCGCGAGCGTAGCGATCGACAAGGGCGACGTACGGACGTTTTGTGGGTATGTTCCGTGTCGGACTCACGCATGGGAGAACACTCGCGGCTCTCGCGCGTGCCGCGTCTGTGGGCTGCGGCTGGAGCAGGTACCGACCGAGCGCCAACCGTTGGCGCTGGCGTCCGAGTCCGAACTGTCCGACTGGCTCGCGTACCACACGACGCCGGGTGCCCACACGGTCAGTGACGGCAAGTGCGGTCATGCCGCCCGTGGAGGCCTGCACTGCGCGAACTGCATCGACGCGGAACTGCTCCGGCGCGGCGTGGACGTGGTGGAGTGCGGAACGCGCTACGCCTACAAGAGATTCGTCGGTGGGATTCGCCGGAAGATCAAGGGAGGAGCGACCCGATGAACTACACCGTCTGCACACAGGCCGAACTCGACGCGCTGCCGCCCGAGATCGACGGCTACCTGACGATTGAGATGGGCGGCACTGTCGTCGCGCGATACGTCACCCGCGTGGGCGGGTCCATCTACGCCCCCGTCGCGGAGTCGGTGTCGTTCCCGCTCGCGGCCCATGTGGGCGGGTACATCTACGCCAACGCGGCGACGTACCTGAACATCAACGGGATCGAGACGGCGACGCCGCAGCAGGAGCGGGCGTCGATCCGCCTCGCCGCCGCTGCGATGTTCGCCGACGGTGCCGTGTGGGACCAGAGCACGTTCGGCCCGCGCGAGTGCCCGTCGCCGGAGTGCGGAACCCCGATGTGCTTCGCGGGGTTCCTGCGGGCAACGGACCCGAGGCCGAAGGTGCGGGCGATGTCGCCGAAGACGGCTGGGATGCTTCTCGCGCCGCGAGCGTTCCAGCGCGGGGCGTTCGAGGCCGAAGCCGAATCGCTGGTGCGGAAGATCGTGCGAGAGGCCTACCCCACCGAGAAGAAGTGGGACGAGGCCGTTGCGAAGGCAAGGCGCGACAACTCGACGCAAACTCAGGAGGCCACGAAATGAACAACATTGCCAACGAATCGCCGAGCAAGAAACTTCCGTCAGAGAAGAACAGGTCGCCGTATAAGTGGAGAGACGGTCACAACGGGATTCATATGGACATCGGACCATATCTGGTATGCGTGCGATGGGACTGGCCTGGTGACAAGACGGATTCGTGCGCAATGATCCAGGTTTGCCGCGCCGATGGCGGAAGCGTATTTGATTGGCGAGACCTTCAGCAAATCAAAAACAAGGTCGTCGGCCCTGAATGGGAGGCCGTAGAACTTTTCCCGGCCGAAAGCCGTCTGAAAGACCCGAGTAACGCTCGATATTTGTGGGCACGCAAGGCACCATTCGGGTTCGGACTTCCAGGAGGTAGGCTTGTGCTTGACCACCTCGAAGCGATTGCACCGCAGAGGCCGTTTCCCACAGAGGATTCGCAATGACCACCACCGAACCGATCTCGCGCGCGGACAAGCACGACTACACGAACGGCTGGCGGTTCGCGCGGGACCAGCCTGGGAGTTTGCCGCCGCCGGAAGTGTCGGAGTGGTTCCGTCGCGGGTGGCTGGACTGCAAGCACGCGCGGTCGATCGGGCGGGACGTGGAGTGGAGCAGGCCCCGGAAGCGGGCGGAGGTGATGGATGGATGAGGCGACACAGGCGAAGGCGAAAGAGGCGATTCGGTACGCTCTCGATCGAGTTCAAACCGATGCCGATTTCCGCTGGCACATGCTGGACACGCAGACCATGCGACTGCTGGTACAGGCCGAAGCTGCAATTCGTGGAGAGGAAGAAGAAGCCGTTATGCAGAGACGCAGAGAGTGGGTGCGAAAGCACGAAGACCCGCTTGGACAACTGTACAGGGCACGCGAACGCATCGAGCGCATGGAGAGGGAGTTTGTGGCACGTGGAATTATTCCTCCAATCTAAAAGGTGGGTGATGGAGTGAAGAAATCGAAATTGGCAATGGCAACCAAGTATCAGATAAGGGCGTGGCCAGCCGAACACCCTGATCGGACAACGTACACGAGTCGGTTGCAAGTTAGGAAGGCTTGGGTCGCTGGCTACAGCGCCGCCCAGCGAGACGCCAAGCGGGCGAGGGGGAGGAAGTAGATGGGCACAGTCGAGAACAAAGTTCAGGCCGCGTGTCAGACCATGCTCTCGCTGCGCGGTGCGTTCGTCTGGCGCAACCAGTCTCGCACGATCATGGTGCCCGGCAAGGGCGGGAAGATGCGTCCCATGTTCTTCGGGTTGCCCGGCTCGCCCGACCTGATCGGCGTCTGGCGCGGGCGTGCGATCGGCGTGGAGTGCAAGAAGCCGCTTGGACCCAAGGGCGGCACTAGGGGCAGCGTGCAGAGCGAGGAACAGATCGCGTTCCAGTGCGAGTTTGAGCGCGCAGGCGGGATATACATTCTCGCGCGCGGAGTCGAGGACGTAGAGGCGGCGTTGGCGAAGGCCGAAGGTGTTGCAACATGACCTGCCCCAACTGCCGCCGCCCCGGGAAGTTCACGCGCCTGCGCCGCAACGCGCGTGGCCAGTGGCGGCTGCGGTGCTACGTGTGCCTGTCGTGCCCGCGCGAGCCGGTGCGGGCGTTCATGAGCGACAAGACGCTGTACGTGGGTCCGACGTGGGGGAGTTCGAGGGAGACAACCGATGTGGTACGCACACACCGCGACGAACGATGAGTTGAGGGATTGGCTGGCGGAATCCGGCGGCCCATCCAATCAATGGAAGAAGAAAGACGGTCGATGGTTCCACCCGAGATTCCATCGTCAGGGCTGTGGTCAGAAGCGCCACCCCATTCCCAACACCCTCGACGCTGCGGCTGCGGCTCTGCCGGAGGGCGTGGACTGGTACCGCGACCTTCCGCAGATGGGACGCATGCGCAACTACGGGGCAGTTGTCGGCGACCAGTTGATCGCGTGTACCCCCGTCACCGACGACGAGCGCACCGACCGCTTCCGCCTCGCGGTCCTGTGCATCATGGCGAAGGAGAAGTAGCATGGAAGACTTCGAGAAAGGTGCCGCGATCGCGGCCGCGATGGGGCCGAACGAAGACATGCTGGTTCCCGTCGGCAAACCCGCCGACCTCATGCTCTGCGACAAGTGCGCGATGGCCACGAGTGTTGCGGAGTTGTGGGGCAAGGCCGCGCCGTGAACGCCTCGACCGCCGCATCCCGGACCCGCGAACTCGGCAACGCCGCCCGCCTGATCTCGCGCCGGGCGTTCAAGATCCACCTCGCGGCGCACGACACCGTGTTCCTGCGAGGCGCTGAGCGTAAGACCAGCGAGCAGTCCGTTTACGAGCAGGCCCGCGAACTGCTCGCGTACTTCGACGACTTCCGGGTCGCGCTGGCGAAACTCTCGCCCGTCATGGCGACGCGGATACCCCACGCGCACGACTACGCCGCGTTGGGGCTGGCGTGCCGGATGTACGGCCTGCCGTTGCCGTCGTGGGAGCGGACCGAAGTGTGGTTTCGCGGCGAGGTGGAGCGCCGTCGTTCGGTGGGGTTCAAGTACCTGGAGGAAGCATGACACCGTTCGAGAAGTGCCGGAGACAGGTAGCGGAAGCGATCGCGGACTCGATCTACAAGCAGCCGGGCGTGCTGGACACGCTCGAATCTGTCACGCGGAAGGACATGCTGGACGCGGCCAAGAGCGCGATGGAGGCGATGGCGAAGTTCCGCCAATCGTTCGAGCCGCCGAGAGTGCGGACGTACTCGTCCGATCCAACCACGGTCGAGATTCAGGAGGCGGTGATAGCGACGCTTGGCGCGGACCGCACCTGCTACTTCGGGGCGTTCCGGCGTCCGATGGCGACGCTGGCCCGCGGCCTGACGGCGTATCTGAGCCGCCGGATGACCACGGCGTCATACCCGTCGATCGCTACGAGCATGGGCCGTACGAACCACAGCAGCGTGAAGACGACGGAGGACCAGATCATCGAGCGGTTGAGGGCGAGGCCGGATGCGGCGCTGACGACGGAGCAGGCGGGGAAGATGGGCGGGCAGTCGATCACAACGATCATCATGCGGTGCCGTGCGGAGGTGGAGGAACGGCGGCGCGTGGCGCGGAATGCGGCGGGGGCGGCCAGTGGTGGTTGATACGCTGGGGGGTGGGGCGATGAGGGCGGCATTCGCGGACGGTAAATCGTGGGCCATATATCATGGTGACTGCCTCGAAATCCTGCCAGAGATGGCGGACGGATCGGTCCATGTCATCGTCACCGATCCTCCGTACGGCCACAACAACAACAACGGCGACCTCATCCATCGGTGGGAAGAGGCTTTGGGACGAGGCCCGGCTGGCGCTGCGCGTCCGATCGCCAATGACGGCAAAGAGGCCAATGAGGTATTTAGGGCGGTTCTTTCAGAGTTCCGCCGCCTTCTTCCGCCCGGAGGCTGCTGCTGCTGCTGCTGCTGCGGCGGCGGCGGCCCAGACCCACAGTTCGCCCGCTGGTCGCTTTGGCTAGACGAGGTTCTCGACTTCAAGCAAATGGTGGTTTGGGACAAGGGACCAATGGGGATGGGGTGGCACTATCGGCGTTCGTACGAGACGGTTCTGGTGGCGAGCAAGCCCGGTGCTGCTTGCGCCTGGTACGACAAGACGAACAAGGTGGAGAACATCATCCGTCCCGGCACGAACGGAATCTCCAAGATCATCCCGAGCGTGGACGACCACCCAACACCCAAGCCGTGGCAGTTGGCGGCGCACTTCATCGCCCTGCACAGCAAGCCCGGCGACGTGGTGCTCGACCCGTTCGCCGGTCATGGGTGGGTAGGCGAGGCGGCCCTGATGATGGGCAGGCGATACATCGGGATCGAGATCGACGATGGATTCGTCAGGGTCGCCGCAAAAAAACTGTCTGCCATGAACCTTCTTTTTACTGGGACATCCACATGACCACGCGCGAAGAACGGATCAAGGCGGAGTCGGAGCGGCAGTACCGCATGGGTCTGCCGTGGACGCTGGCGGTGTTCCGGGCCGAGCAGGTCGAGGC
>OFRO01000054.1_pt1 | contig 38650 bp, 73 predicted proteins | sample 1543091 | NCBI WGS metagenome assembly OFRO01 (sample SAMN07774217, study PRJEB24372) | wastewater metagenome | isolation source: Exp Tend NO 10WW | collected 2016-02
GGCCATTTAGCGTTCCCGTCATCGTATCCCCAGCCTTACTTACCTTAGCGTCTAGAGCTGTTTGAAGGTCTGTTTGAGAGGAGAGGGTGCCAGTGATGGAGCCCCATGTAGCGGCTACGTCCATATCACCGGCACTAATCTGGTACGGACTGCCTTCTGTACCGCTACCTGCTATAGTGACATTACTACCTGCTGTAATAAGACCACGGATATTATTTGTCACATAACCATTGGACTGTTTGACCGTCTGGACTTGTGGCGCAATAGAGACGCCGGATGGAGATAGCGGATCAAGCTGTAATCGCATTGATAGCCTCATTCAAGAGCATATATTCATACTGAGCGGCCTTTTTGAACGCCTTGGCATACCCTTTGTCTCCAAATATGTATCTGAGCTGGTTCTCACGGACTTTGTTCTCAATGATGTACCAGTTGCCCTCTGGATTGACGAAACCGACGTATTGAGTATCGCCATTGTCGGTAATATCTTGGGCACGGTAGCAATCAAGGTCGATCTTCTCGTCTTCTGGGGCTTTGAAATACTCTTTGATGGTGTCTTGCAAGGGAGTAAAGTCAATTGGCTTATGTGCTCGCTCTTGGAGTGTCACAATAGGAGCAGGTACATTGACAATAGGAGCGGCAACATCCAGCTTGAGCGCCCTGATAGCAGCCACAACGTCACTATTGTCTGCCTTTTTGTTGGCAATTGTCGTTTTTAGTGAGTCAAGACCACTTTTGAGTTCTTTAATGGCGGCAATTTGGTCACTGTTGAGCTTTGATTGGTCGGTTGATTTAACAACCTCACCAAACGTCTTGACCATGTCATTGATTTTGTCAGCGAGGTCAGTCTGGTCGGTTAATATGATGGTCGGTTTACCCGCACTGGCAAGAGTTGCCGCTTGAATTGCCTGAAACTGCCGAATCATAGTCATGAAGTCTGACTGTTCTTTAGAAGTCTGTGCGTGGGTTTGCTTCTTTTCGTTGACCGTATCGAGGTATGACACTGTTGATTCCTTTAGTTAGGCTTATGATAGCACAAGGGACGGGTTTTTCTGTTGTACCTTGGCTTGGTAGACAGTTTCAAAGGTAGTTTTGTAGGCTTGCCAGTGGTTTTCGAGTCGGTGATGCGTCTGTAATTTGGCACGGGAGTTCTTGACATAAGTCTGGCGGGCTTCTGCGTCTAATACAAGCCGTTTGAGAGCGTTATACCACTGATCGGTCTGATTCTCTACCTTAATGGCTGTGGCGTCAGGTAAGGCGCTATATGGCCCTATATCACTACAGACAAAGGCTGCCCCGGCTCGTGTCGCCTCCTGCCACTTGATCTCACTCTTGGCGTGGTTGAAGATGTTGTCTTCTAGTGGGCCGAGGGCGATGTCGAGGTTCATAGCAGGGAATATCTCATTGATCCACGGATCGCCACGTTTGGCGTCGCCGATGATGACTCTGGCTCGGGGGAGGTAGGTATCGACGATCATGCCGATTGACTTGAAATAGACGTTCTTATGCTCGTGCATGAGCTTTTGGATGGCTTCTAATACGCCTGTACGGTGCAGATCACCATAATGGGTACTCCCGCCAAAGAACCCGATGACGATTTTCTCTCCATTATCGGGGTCATACTCTTTGTAATCATCAGGGATGTAGTTCGGGATGACTTTGACGGTGTTTTCAGGCATATCGGGACGGCGTTCTCTGAATATATTGGCTAGATGCTCATTTGTGGTCGTCAGCCAGGCGTTATTAGCAATCATCCGCTGCATCATGTAGACGTTTTCGTCGGTGATGTTCGTCCAGACAGGATTATCGGGGTTAATAGCAAACATATTATCGTCCACGTCCATGACATACTGTGTCCCTGCACGTTCCTGCGCCACTCTCAGCAGCGTCCAAAGGCTCGGGTTGGACTGGTAGGCACTGAATACGATGTCATACTGGCTGATCTCTCTAAAGGCGTTCTCTAGCTCGCTGGCGGTGAACTCTTTGGCTGATTTCATTCTGCCGACACTGGGAATAAGGCTCTGTCGCTCGGTAATTTCCCAATCAGTATGTTTGCGGAGTTCTCGCAGGGGTCGTTTAATACGCCAGGCATCGACTGCTGAGCGTTTATTCTGGTCTTCGTGATAGCCCGTGTGGATAGCGAGGATTTTCATAGCCCTGTCTCCAAGTCTTGCCCTAAATAGTCTCTCATACACTTAGCAATCTTATCCTGTGCCTTGGCATCCCCGGCTTTGGCAGCTCGTATTAGACGCTCCCTCATGGCCATGAGCTTCTTGTCATTGAGTTGGGCAACGATCTTTTTGTAAGCTTTGTCGGCATCACGGCGGACAGAGAAGGGAAGGTCGGGATTGTTACGGTCGTGATTGTGTTTCCTGAGCGTACCTTCCCAGCCATAGGCTTTGGTGCGGACATATTCAACATCCGCCATGACTAGTCAGTCGTGTAAGTAACACGGTGCTGATCGCCGTGATTGAATGGTGTACCTGCCTGAAGATCACTCTCATCTACCAGATCACCCTGGGTCGTGACGGTCTTGAGTTCGTCTTGGCCGATTATCGTCAGGACTTCATCGACGGTCAGGCGATCCCAGCGGGCGATGTCTTGGATAGACCCTTTGCCGTGCTGGTAGCGCCACATGACACGTTCTTCGACTGGTAATGTATTAAGATCTACTGTCTCGGTTTTCTTTTGCTCCCCAGCCATGATCTACTTTACTTTCTTGTCAGTTACAGTCTCGGGCTTCTTGCTATCAAGTTCAACCTGAGTTGGAAGTGGCTCATCGACTGCCACAGGAGTCGTGACAATAGCCTCAACCTCTTCGGTGGTGTGGTTGTACTTCTCTGAAAGAGCGTCAATGGAGACTCCCTTCACGTATTCTTGGGTCATCGCTTTTGCATCGTCTTCTGGTTTGTTATTGACTGCCATTGTTCTCCTCTTTCTGAAAGGGTTATACATTATGGACTCAGTATATCTTATACCCTCATTATTGCTGTCTCTATTCTAACTATTTAAGCGTGAAAAGCAAGAGAAGCCTATACGTTTATTGTATAGACTTCTTAGCGTATTGGTTGCCTATCATGGTGGTGGTCATATGCTCACGCCATTCTGGTGTCTGCCAGCGTTCTCTGAGCTTCTGGGACTTGAGGGCTTTAGTCTCGTCTGATTGTGTCGTTCCCTTGAGTTTGCGACCAGTACGGCGGGCGGAACAAGTCTTACTGCACATTTCCTTGGACTCCCATTGTTTCTGGCTGTAGTGAGGGTCTTTGAGGAAGGTGACACCGCACTCAGTACAGACTTTGGATGGTTGGGCGATACGGGCTCGTGCTTTTATCTTGCCCCCGAGTGCTTTTATATCATTCCGTTTGTGGCAGGGAACACAGAGACGAAGCCAGTCGTCCCGATCACGTTTGTACTCTCTACTGATGTTTGACCAATGATACATACGATCTTCTTTAGTCTTGCAGTTCTCGCATCCTCTAGGAGTGCCGTAATTGTTCCTGATCCACATGTGTGCGGCTGCATAAGCGTTGGTGTTGGGTTTTATAGCTGACATGAAAATACTGCCTTTCCTTATTTAAGTACTAAGCAGTATATCATGCCTAAATCAGGCTAGTCAACAGATCAAGCAGTTGCGCCTGTCTTGATATTTATCAACCAATTGGCGTTAAGTGTCTTGTTAGTTGTCGCAGCCGCCCATGACACAAGTGAGAATCGGCCAGCAGGGTTGCCGGAGTCAACTTTCGTGTGAGGGATGATGTACAGCTGTGGCTTGTCACCAACAAGGTCAATCGTACCAAAGGCATCTGCACCGTGGATGAAGTTTGAGTAGACCGTCACCGTTGAGCTTTCACTCTTCTGGTTTGGTGACTCAATCACACGAGCACCGAGGATAGTTCCGAGTTCGCCCTTGTAGAGCTTGTCGGCGTTGTTATCGTAGATGTCAGCGGAAAGGAAGGTAGAGTCTGTGGTGAGGTCATACGTGGTGTATGGGCCAGCCTTTAGAATCCAGCTCTTGCCGTTTTCTTGGTAGCGTCGAGCCTTGTTGACCTTGAGTGTGCGAACAGCCTTGCGGATTTCAGCAACAGTCAATGTGTTTGAAGCTGAGAGATCAGTCAGGGCAGCCTTTGCACCAGCGAACTGAACCGTTGCACCAGTGAAGAGCTCGTTGCGAGTCAATTCATCAAGTGTCTCACCCATGTTCTGACCAACAACTTCGATTTTCTCTTTGTTGTTTGCATCGATAGACGTAAGGTCGAGGAATCGAGAGATCTTGACGCTCGTGCCGTATTCAGCAAGTGAAGCCGAGACGGTTGAAGCAGTCAGGTTGACCTCAGATGGGTTTGTACCTTCTGTTAGTGCTGTCGTCACTGTAGCAAGTGGCGTGTGACGGGTGAAGTAGACTGTCTTGCCACTGTTTGCTGGCTGTGTTCGCATCTGTGCGCCTTGGGCGAAAATGTACTCATACTCAGCGCGTGCTAAGAAAGTTTTTTCGTAGAAGATGCTCATTTCCTGGGTCAAGCCAGTCGTTAATTGTGCGGTCATTATGTATGTTTCCTAATTGGTAAGGTTAATGTATAACCTCTGCCCCTACTGTCGAACGGTTCCGAGTTTGGCAGCCATTTCCTCAAGAGTCAGTTCTGCAAACGGTTTCTCTTTTGGTGTGGCATTTGTCGTTGCGTGTCCAGCCGGAACAGCGGCTTGCTGTTTGTGGGCTAGGTTCGTAAGCGTTTGCTTGCGAGCCTCGGACTTAACCTTATCGGAGTTTTCAGATAGAGCCATAGCATATGAAGCTTTGAGGATCGCCTCAGGAGTACCATACAAGCCCGCAGTTTGAGCAATCTCATTGATGCGTGATTCATACTGTTCTGCGCCTGGGTTATTCGCCCAGAACGTCCTGATGGTGTCTCTGACTTCCATGCGTTGCAGCCGTTTCAAGACCTCGGGGTCTTGCCCTGTAGCCGCAGCGGTGTGTTCGGCCGAGGCGTCAGACATTTCTGACATACCCTTTTCGAGCTCTGATGATTTCTGATAGTTCCGTGTCGCCTCAGCCTGGGCTTTCATAGCTATTCCTGCTGCCTTGATGGCACTAGGACTGTCTAATTCGATACCTTGGCTCTTAGCGTACTTTGTGAGCTTGTCATCGACGGCGGGTGCGCTTGGCTCTTCAGCTTCTACGTCCTGTGATGGTTCGCTCGGTTCAGTAGTGGATGGTTCATCCGCCACAACAGGGGCGTCGTCTTGTACTGGTAGTGCTTCGTCAGCGCCAGTAGGTTCGACGGGTGTCGTGGTAGTGGTGTCGTCTTCCATTTCTGATCCTTTCTTTTATGGTTAATGTCCTTTCGCCCGTAGGAAGGAGCGAATAATACGGGCGATATTAACTCCCCCCTTCCTACGGAAAAACGACTTACATAGGTTTATTCTTACTTTTCTTTGCGTCAGTTGTCAATGAGCTTATGAGTGAAATGGCTTCTCGGATGCCCTTGGCTCGCTGGGTGTAATCACGGGCGAGCAGGGGATCATTCTCGGCCTTCTCATGCTGGCTGTTGATGAGCTGGTTGAGCTTGGCGACATATTCAGCACCCTCGGGCGATTCAATGAAGAACGCCCGATAGGTAGCGGTCTTAGACTGCTCCACTTAATGCCTCTAATGGGATGGGTTCGCCACTGACAGGGTCGATGATGTATTCAATGCCCGTCTCTGGGTCAGTAATAATCTCAGGCATTGGCTGTTCTGGTGGAAGTTGTGGCATTGGTGAGCCCATAGGAGCAGCCATTGGATCAACTGGTGGCATACCCCCGCCCATCATAGGATCAGCTCCCATTGGGGGCATCCCCATCATCTCAGGAGGCATCTCGCCACCCATACCGGCCATTGGGTCAGCGCCCATAGCAGGGACAACAGGGTTTGGTTGCATCAAGATCTCTACCTCGTCAGGATCAAGGCCAAAGCCTTTGGCAAGGACGAGCTTTTTGAGTTCGATCTGGTTGACTTCTGGGTCATTGAGGAAGGCAGCCATCATCTCTTTAGCATTGGCGGCATCTTCGGCCTTCTGGTTCTCGATAGAGATGTCAAGTTGGACACGAGGCTCATAGTCACCGTCTTTGTAGTCGTCTGGCTTGTATTCTTCCCAGCGTGCGCCATCTTTGCCGACGATACGGATCATCATCGGCTCGGTAATGTAGAGCTTCATCATGTGATGGACGATGCGAGCCATGCGGTGGAAGTATTCATTCTCTATCTGGGTGATCTTGAGATTGATACGCTGGCCAGCACCGGCAATCTGGGCGTTGATCTCTGTAGCGGTTGTCTTGCCTGTGCCAGTTTGTGACGCACCTTTGACAACTTCATTAGAGGCAGTTGTCTCACGCATAGCGGCCTTGGTGTTGTCAGCCTCGACGAACGCCTCAGCCGGGACACGACCCTTCTGGATCGGCATGAGGGTGTTAGCCTCAAACGGATAGACGGCTCCCGGTAGGTTCTCAACTGTCTCGATCTGGTCGCCATACTTCGGATCGAGCGTGTACATCTGGTTAATGATGTCGGTGACGGCGTCTTTGGTCTGGTTCTTGTTGTCGTTGAGGTCTTCTTGGAGGTCAGCGATCCAGTCAACGTCACCCTTGGCGTAGAACAATGACTCATCTACCACGTTACGGGCGGCAGCAAACGGCATGATGCCAGTCGGGTACTTGTCACCGTTCTCACGAGCCTTGGCTTTAAAGTAGTTCTCTTCGTCTTCGATCAGGTGTGAGCGGTTGAGGACTGAGTAGACGTTATCATCTGTCCAGTATTCAATCACTTCGACTTGGTCAACCTTGTCACCCGTCAGTGTCGAGCCGTAGAACATATCTTTCTCTTGTTTGTCGGTGGTCTTGTCTGTACCGCCACTCACATTAGCAGCGGCACTATCGGCCTCATCCAAATTGTCAGGAATCTTGTACTTCTTCTTCATTGGATAGTTGCCATCTTCGTCGGCGGGTGCCTCTACATCAACTACCTCGTAGCTTTTCAGCTCATCTAAGGTAGTTAAATAGCGCCGACCCATGTAACGGGCGTTCTCAATGGATGAGGCCGTCGGATCAATGAAGAAGTCTCGCAGGGGTACATTTATCATGACAGGATGGTCGATTGCCCAGCAGAAGTAATCAATGCCTGTCCCACGCATAACGAAGCCACGGCCAGTATTGATGACCTTGACACTCCACTGGTCTTTCTCCCAGAAGAAATCAAGGGCGGCATTGAGGACGTCCGTCTTCTGGTCTTTCTTTTCGTGAGGGGGCAAGAAGTTGAACTTCGGCTTGGCTCCGAATAGTCCTGAGGTGAGCGTTTCGACTGTTGAATAGGTCATCGGGTCGAAGGTGTCACTGATACCAAAATAACCACGCTTCACGCGCTCGTTGTTATAGAGTTTGTAGTTGTTAGTCCAGCGCTCATGCCATGCGCCCTTGCAGTATTCCCATGACGCATCAAAATCCTTGAGCACTTTCTCAAGAGTTGTGTCTTTGGGGGCTTCTTTCTTAGTTGTCGATTGCTTAGTTGTCGTGGCTTTTTTTGGCACGCTTATATCCTAACGGCGGTTAATAGTTTGTAGTGTAGCACACTGTCTATGCTTGGCCATACTTTGCTCTGAGCATCGTGGTTGGTTTATATGCTTTGACAGTCGGCATCGGTCTAAACGTCTCAAGGGCGTACCTCAGCGCATCCAGGGCATGATCGTTGCCGCCCTCTGGCACGTTGATGATCCTGCCCTCTTTGTCAGTCATCCACAGATAGTTCCGATACTCTTTGATGAGGTTGACTGATCGTTTGGTGACACTGATCTGCTGGTCTTGGACGTACTGGATGCCCTGAGTCAGCGAGCCTGGCCCCTTCTGAGCCGGAAGGACGGCAAGGCCATACAGTTTGAGTTCGTCGATACTCTTAGGTTCAGCACTGTCAGCCACGACGACCGTAGATGGCTTATCCAGGTTCTGGACATAGTCAGCAAGGTCTTTGTTGCTCATACCTTTACGATACAACTGTTCATCAAGGATGTAGCCACCATTGTAGTAGTACACGTCAACAATGGCTGTCGGGTCATTGGAGTAGCCAAAGTCGAGCCCACGACGTTCCAGCCGTGCCTCGTGAGGTATATCGTCTATGATCTTCCAGTTGGTGTATATCTTCCCTTCTACCTCACCGAGCAGCCCGAGGCCGTACACTCGCCACCAGTTCTTATTGTGTCTGTGAGCCTCGATGTCTTCGATGATCGACTGGTCAAGCCCCTCGTTGTCTTTGTAGGTCAGAGTAATGAAGTCATGCTCGTAGTGGGGAGCGACTTCACTGTACCACCAGAACTCATTGGTCGGGTTCCAGTCAAGCCAGATGATCTTCCGAGTACGGATCGCCAGCTGGTCATAGGCTTCATAGGGGATATTGTTCGCCTCGTTGATGTATAAGACCTCACGCCTCGGTCCTCGTACCTTGCCCGGCTGGTCGGCACTAAAGAACTCGATCTTACTGCCTGTCTCAAAGGTGTAGGTGTAGTCCGTCTTGCTCCATAGCTCATCTTTGAAGTAGTGATGGGTCTGCATGATGTTTAAGAAGTCTCTCATGGCTCCTCGTCGTAGGTGTGGGAATGATTCGGACACAACTGATATAAGCTCACTATTGTGAGTCTGGGCATAGTGGATGAGTATTTGGAGGATAGAGATCGTCTTACCAGCACTCGTACCACCAGCCACGCCTCGGAGACGTTTATCTAGCTTGAGGAGTTTATGGGTTGAGGTGGTTGCGGTGTACATATATCATGTATGACGTTAAAAAGTTACTGATTCTGTCTAAAGTTAGTATAAAGCCGACAAAAAGGGATCAATTTGTTAATCACTCAATGTCTATTATATCGTTAGGTGCATAATTCTGTTGGATTGTGCCGAGAATTGGGGTAGGTAAGTCTTTACCGTTGGTTGTGTGGTCAATCTTGTCACCGTACTTCTTAGGTTTAAGCTTGGAGGCTGTCCACTTGTAGGCGTCAATGGCAACTCGTGAGGCTTGTGGGTCGTATTCACCCTTGAGAGTCTTTGAAGCTATCTCTTGTATATCTTCGCTCAGTGTGTCGGCCTGTTCATCTTTCGCGCGGGTGTATTGTTCTAAGAAGCCAGGCTGTGACCTATGCCAATTAAAGATGGTAGCAATGGACGGCATATCGTCAGCCTTACAGATAGTACGGAGGCTCTTCCCTTCTGTGATCTGTTCACATAACTTGTCGGCTACCTCTTGTGTATATTCGCTCGGTCGGTGTGGTGGGTTCTTCGGCTTTTTCGGCTTCTGGGTGATCATCACCCCCCCCTGCCCCTCCGGCAAGTTAGTCAGCTCTTCCCCGCTCTTGTCTATAGTGTTCCCCATATGTGAGGTGATTATAGCACAAACAAAAACAGCCAGAGTTTTCATCGTGGCTGTTATGTGAATATATCTGAGTTACGCGTCGTAGGTCTTCACAAACCGGATCACATACACCATCCCAGCAACAGCCATGAGAGCTATGCACAGAGTAATGATGAGAGCGAGGGCGGCGAGGATCATGATTGCTCCCCTTTCAGCAGCTCAGGGTTCTCGTAGATGTTGCCGATGACTTCACTGTGGGCCGTATGGTAATCCCATCCAGTCTGTTCAACCGTATCTTTGCCATCGTTCACGACAACGTAGAAGCCGACGTGTTCATACGTTCCGTAAGTGGAGCATCGCTTTTCAGTAGAGCGCTTCGTGAGTGTGCAGTTGCCATATCTTACTATCAGCAAATCGTACTCAACGCCTAGACGTTTATCTCTGTCGTCTATATCGACGAACTCCAAAATATCCCCCTCATATATCTCCACACCGTTCTTGTCTTTGAGGGAAGTGCTGAAACAAATATTTACATCATCACGCATAATCCAGTCATCATTATCAAATCTGACCCAGAGTTCACCGTCTGGCTGCAAAGACAAACTCCAATTATCATCAGTATCAAGCCACCGCCCCTCCGGACACCAGACTCGATATTTCATAGCACGCATACACACTCCTTACTCTGATGCCACCTATTATGGTTGTAACGGATTGTACCTTTACGCATTGCCTCTAATTGCTCAGGGCTATGTTTCCGGCCACGTTTCCACCCGTCGATAGTATTCTCTTTGGAAGTTAACCACTCCAAGTTACTAATGTCGCTATTTTGGCGGTTCCCGTCCTTGTGGTTTACCTGATGCTTCTCACTCGGTCTCTCTAGGAATAGGGTCGCAACCATACGATGAGGGTAGCGCTTAAACCGTTTTCCATTAATCACAAGGAACACGTACGGATAACCATCTTGGTCGAGATAGGTATGAAGCTGTTGACGCTTGCCAGTATGGTTGTAGTCCAGGCTCCAGACTGAGCCATCGTTACCGACCTCATACCTGCCTTCCCATGCTCTAAACCTGATCTCTCGTTTTGTCATATCTCAATCCTATCCCTCTATACGCTACATGTCAACACTATTTTTCATTTCATCGTATTTGTAGCGGTTTTCCTCGGGGCAATCCTTGACCAGTGGATAGCCGTACACCCGGAACCCGCCCCACTGGAACAGGACGACTTTGTCCTTCCATTCCAGCTTGCTCGTCGTGTCAGGGAAACAGCCGTACTCCGGCTTGTGATACGACAGCACGCCCAGGACGATCAGGAGAAACCCGATGATCCCGAGGGCGATGAGGAGTGAGCGGAGTGTGACTTGCATAGTTAGTCAAATGATAGCAGTTTTTCTATTTTCTCAACCGGAATATTGAAATGATCGGCAATGACTTGGATTTGTAACATGGTCAACCCGCTGACAATAGGCTCTGTGAGCTCGTCTAACGCTTTCTGCGCGGTTTTTAGGTCGAAGGTGGGAGATTGTGGGTCTGGTTCCATGTGTGGCCTTTCTGTGAGCCGTTTATACGCCAAAGTGCGCGGGATGATCGAGCTGATGTGCTCAGGCTTGCCCTGTCTGTTCGTCATATTTCTCCAGTAGTTTCGTTTCGTGAAGTTTGAGTGAGGCGATTTGTACGTCGTTGCCTACTATATCCTCCCCAACATCATACCCTCTGTTGCGGTTCTTCTCGATACGAACGGCGACCTTGTCCGAGTTCTCAATCTTCGACACCATGAGCACAATGTCGGCGTCCTGGGCAATGTAACTCGTGCCTCGCAGGTCGTCAATCGTTGCCGCGTCGGTGGATTTTTGACCCTTGCGGACATGAGAGATGAGCATGACGGGTATATCGTGACGAATAGCGTTCTTCTTAATTTCCTTGGTGATGCGCCCGAGGTCTTCACTGACGTTATCCAGTTCGCGGGTGAAGTAATGCAGATGGTCGATAATTACCAGATCAACCCCGAGCTGGTCGCGGGCTTTGCTGACGAGGCCGTCGATGTCCTTCCAGTCGAGTTCATCATTTTTTTGGAATACCGTATTGAGTGCGGCGTTCTCGTAGTCTTCGCCCCTGCCGCCGTTGATGTACATGTACCGGCTTGTGAGTTCGGCGTGGGTCATTTCCAGTGTCACGAACAAAACAGTATGACCGCGCAACGCAACCCGGTTGGCGATATTCATGGCGAGAGTCGTTTTTCCGTGTGAGGTCTTCCCTGCCACGACAACGAGCTCACCGCCGACGAGCCCTTTGGTCAATCTGTCGAGTGTGCGATAGCCGGTACTAATGCCTTGAAGCTTACCCCACTGTTCAAATCGTTTGACAGCATCATCGGTGAAATCAGCCATGAGGGCGAGGCCGTACTTGTCGGATGTGGTTGCTGGTGCAGCGGTGTACCCTTTGAGTATTTCAGTGATGACTTTTTGTTTCTCGTCATCTGGGAGGCTATCAATTTTTTTAGAGAGGTAGTGCATAAAGTTCTCCTAGTTCTTCACGGTACGCCGCGAGGTTATTTTTTTCAAGTTCGATCATCTCAATCCACTCGTTCTCAGCGTCATCATGCTTGAGTGCTTGTATCTCCATCTGAGCAATGAGCTCCTGTGAGATGCGTATCTGTTTGAGTAATTCACAACCACTCTCCTCTCGGTTCATTTACCACTCCTCAATCTTGAGTTGATTGACAGGCGTGGCGGTATTCTTCAGCTCAAATACCCCTTGCCAGCCGTTAATGATGGATTGCTGGAGACAGAGGGCTTGCTTCTCTCGATCTCCGGGATAGAGTTTATCCAGATTTTGCATGAGCAATTCCTGGGCGTGTGGGGTGAGTGGTTTCTTTAGAGTCTTACGAAATGTAATAAACTCATCAAACTCTTTTTCAAAAAAATCATCCTTATTATTCTTTTCTCTTCTATTCTCTTCTGTATTTTTTTTAACAGGGGTCGGTTGTTTCCCGTGTGTTACCCGTGTGTTACCCGTCTGCTTACCGTGTGTGACCTTGCTTGTTACCCGACGCTCTTGATATATATGCCAATTACAGATTGAAATGACACTATATTTTTTGTTACCCATCTTGTTACCCAAAACAGTGTTTTTTGGCTTTTCCTGCTTATCAAAAGTGCCATTTATGCGAATTATGTTTTCCCCCTCAAGACGTTTCAGCACTTTATACAATGTCATATAGTTCATGTCAATATCAGGATGCCCCGCTAATTTACGCACGCTGCCCGACCATTCACCCTTAATCTTGCCTACTAAAAGCAATAGTTTCATGAAGACAAAAAAGGCCGTTTTGTCGTTTCTCAAAAAGTCGTTCTCTAGTATCCGTCTGTGCAACTTGAGCCAGTCTTGCCCCTCATCCATATATAGAAAAGCCCCCTTTCAGGGGCTCTCTGCTCACTTGCATGTCACTGTCTACAGTGTAACATGACAAACACGAAAAACAACCCCTGTTACTTAATAAAGGTGAGGCCGCCATTAGTGTGACGTGCAAGCGAGCCTCAGTACTTTTCACATTACCATAGCCACCATGAAAAAACAAACGGCCTCTGAGCAATCAAGAGACCGTTTGGAAGATATAACATTTCGGAGCCGACAGGTATCCGGGAGGATAGCCCTACTTTTAGATTCGCGGGGAGCAAGTCACGAAGTAGGTACTGTCGTCATACTCCTCAGATGGATTGTAGCACGGGCTAGCTTATTTTGGCTGGTAATCGCGCATGTCACCCTGTTTCTCAAAGTAGTAATTGATCTTGTCCCAGGCGGGGCTTATACGGGTATACATAAGTCGTTCGAGTTTCAGAGCGAGGTTCTGGCGAAAGTCAGGTGTCCCCTCTTTGTAGATAACGAAGGTGTCTTGGGTGTGGATGATGTTCTTGTGAACCATGAGTACATATTAGCACATCATGTTGCATATGTCAATACTTTATGGCTTGGTTATGTAGACATGGGGTGTATATAAAAAGACTCCTGTACCTTGCCGGATATACAGGAGTTGATCTTTTTATCGTCAAGCTGGCAGACTGTACCTACTATTATACCCTACTACCCTCGCTTGTATACCGTGTTGACACCAAAGCCGCTGACAAGCATAGCGATGCCGCCAATGAGTGCCAAGATGCCGAGGAACACGTTACCGATGGCCAGGATGCCTAATGCTTCCAGACCCCAGAAAATAAACCAGAGGGCGATGATGAGATACGTGATATTCATGAGGACTCCTTATGTTATGACGTTAGTATACTACTTGCCTGTTGGTAATCGTCTATACACCACCGGCAGCCCGCTCTCTGTGGCCATATCTATCGCCTCTTTCATGCCGCCACTGATCCCGTAGTCTTCATATACGACCATGTACTCAGATACTTCCTGCCATGCGTGATGACCTGCCATACCAATGTCTCGCTGCTGGGGTATATCGTCATCTAGGACTTGCGTGTAGAGCAGTTGTGACACGAATGGAGCCTCGCCACGGTTCAGGCTGTCGAGCATACAATCCTTGGCGTACTTCTCGTTACGTTCTCTGTCGCCAGCGTAGGGTGATTCGAGAATGACTCGTTTCATGATTTATTCCTCGCCTGATCGTAGCGTCCGTGTTTGTCGGGATAGCGAGAATCTACCCACTTTAATTGAAACTCTCGGTTCATGTCTTCCTTTCTGCCCGAGTATTTGTGCCGAACTTTGGGGAGCTCAGCTGGAAGCCCATCTGTCGAGCGGCAAACGTGATGTCGCGTAGTTTGTATGCTTCATACCCATCGGCGTATATTTCAGCTTCACCGGCGATGATTGAGGCAGTCTCTATTGATACGTCGTTAGCTACGAGGTGTTCATAGAGAGCGTTGCGGAACTGGCGGGGGGTGTTTTGTTGCTTGGGTATGTCTTTCATGTCTTCCTTTCTGCCTGTAATATATTAACATCGTTTATATATTAGGGCTGATGTATTAACGTTATTCGTTTTCCTTTATATGTTCTGTCTGAGGGTCGATAGGCAACGCTTCAATCGCTTTTATCAGTCTTCCTACATCCTTTTTAGAGATATTAAATGGAAGGTATAATCGGGCAATGCTGCCATTGCTCAGTGGGAACGGATAACTAATAAACAGATCGCCGTTTTCTAAGTTATTCACGATGTTCTCCTGTCTGAGGGTTTGTAGGGGCTAGGGCTTCCAGCAACGTGTCATAAGTTTCCTTGAGATGCACGGGCGTGAGATCGGCGAACAGAAATGTCCCGTTCTTGAGTTGGTCGTTGTACTTCGCCCAGTTCATACCTTTAGTGAATAGCATCTCGTGCAACTCAGGTACTTTCTTTTTCTCACACTCTTTGTGGCTGAAATGTGCCCGAGCGAGCATTTGTATACTGTTGCGCTCCCAGTCACGCTGTCGCCATATGAATACGTTGGGCGCATCCTCGATCGGTACAGTGAACGCTCGGCTGTCGAACACTGCGGGGACAGTATGCCCATACGCCTCGTTAAAATAGGCTGTGAACGCGCTAGCCGATATAGAGACTACTTTTGATAGCTCGTAGTTGAACCATCCTTGTGTCTGGTATGTGTCATAGTCGGCCAGCATAAATGTGCACTCGTCAGATTGTATATACGCCGCCTTGAAACCGCTCATCTCTTTAGCCGTCTTCTGTGCAGCAATCACCATTGCATCTATAAGAGGTTGGTCAAATGGCCTCTCACAGTGTCTTGTGTAGGTGTGAAACGACTTACCATCTACTCGAATGAATAGCGGGCTTCGTGGCAAAAGCTTATGGTCGCTCGCTTTTTCGTATCGTTTGATTCGGTCGCCTATTGTACTCATAGTGTCTGTTCCTTATCTGAGGGTGTATTCATGGTTCCCACTCCTGCAAGTTCTCGAGTCGCTTCTGCGACATTTCAATGACAGATAGACTCAATACAAGTGGTCTTCCTTCATCTTGTTCCGCCTCGACGCTGGATAAAATTGCTTGCCAGTCTTCAGTTGGCTGGATAATTAGATCGTTAAACAATGTCCGACCACTTGTGAGATTCTTAGAATCTAAGAACCTTGCTTTAATTACTTTCATTCTGTCTCCTTTTCTTTAGGTTGATTCACTTTGCACTCGTCGCAAATGATACTCATATGTTCGATGATAGGTTCATCTTTCGCATCAAATGTCATGTACGCTAAATGCTTATTGCACTTGTCGCAGTAAATGTCTGCTCCCAATATTCTAAATATCGCCATGTTTTTTATCCGTCCCATACGTGGCTATGAGGGTGCGAACCCCCAAAAGGCAATCGTTGAATCCTGCAATCTTCTTAGCACTTTTGTAGTTGAATACGGCGTCTGTCGGCAGCGCCTCCAGCAATCCCTCCCGGTAGGCTGTATCGTGTTGAGCTATGAGCCGCATTACGATGTTCGTGCAATTCTCCGTGTGATCAAACGGAGCAGTTTTTAATACCTGCTTAAATTCAGTGAGTATTTGCTCTCTCAGCTCTTGTGTATCGTTACTATTCATAACCCCCCTTATCTGTTAAATACGTGTCCAGCTTGCTCATCTTGAGGCACTTGCTACAGCGCATTAGCCACGGCTCGCCAGGTAAGAAGTGATGAGTGACCCTACGCCAGTCGTGATGACAAAAAAGAGTCTGGATACGCGCCCATAGCTTTTGAAGCAGGAGGCTCATTGGTTTTCTTCCTGGAGCCTTGAGTCGATAAAGTCCATCAGTGCGGTATCGCCCCTATCTAACGCATAGTTTCCAACGTCACAGTAGGCTCGTTTCTCAGCCTCGCGTACATACTCCGCTAGTGCCTTATCGGCTGATTCCCATAGATCCTCTGGCACATAGGTCTCAATGAAGCCCATATAGACGTAGGCTCTATCTGAACTAAGAGGTTTTTCCGGATAGTTGCTATCCGTGGAACCCACTAATCGTACGTTTTCAGGCTCGTCACCCGCGCTAATCGTAGGTTTTGGTTGTTTGCACTTGCCACAGAGGCCGCCGATTGTATGCGTCATACAGTGGCATAATCCGCAAAGTGACACCTCGCCCAGTACTCTATCCCGAGTACACCTAATGCAATGACCTTCCCCATCCCAGTCTGGGACATCTGTCTTACCACAATTTCGACAGGTTATATTTCTATCCCCGGAGATACTCATAGCTTTGTCCCTTTCTTCATTACGAAAATTGTGTCGTCCATTTTCTTGTATCGGATCACGCAATCATCGTCAAAGGAGTACTGGCTTGGGACGAACAGCAGTTTGAGTTTCTGCCACCGTGTTGCCTTGCGGGTGATTTTGCGTACATCCTCAGCCGTGAATAGTGGGGTATTGAGCATCCACGTAGATATGTAGGTATTTAGCTTCTTACTCATTGGTTTTCTTTCTGGAGAGTTGAACGCCCGCCTATCATTCGATCTAACTCAGCCCGAGTGAGTTTACTTGTATCGTTTGATCGCCCGTTTTTCTTGGGATAGTATCGGCGCAACTGTTTAAGTAACTTGATCTCAGCCTCTTTGATATGGGCTTCGATAGCGGCTCTGAGGCGGCGACAATCACCGCACGCCTGTGTTTGATCTTCGCAGAGGCTCTCGTGACCACTTAGTGCATCGTCTATCCAGTCCTTGCTATCTGAGTTATCAGGCTGGGGGTCTTTAGTGTTAGTCATCTGTAATCTCCTTGTTTTGCTTCCAGTATGGTGAGTAGTGAAGTTCGACATAGCCCTCTTCGTCAACGTACTGGTAAATTTTCCTCAATTCATCAAGCTGCTCGGGTGTCACTTCAATTAGAAAGTTGCTTTCGTTATGTGGTGTCATGGCTTATCTACCTGTGACCCACTAGCTAGAATGGATATTCGCTTCGACAATTTAGACATTTTGTACCATTTCCTTTCTTGATAAGGGCTTGAACTTTGCAACTTGGACAGTTTTCGGCGTTCTTCATACCCTCGATGTTCTTTACTGCTTTTTCTATTTCCCATTGCTGGAGTTGCTGTAGGGAGGCGACGGCCTTCCTCTGCGCTTTTGGATTGTGGAGGTAGGCAGTTGTACCGAGGTCTAGCGCGTATTGCTGGAGTATCTGCTCCCAAGTCTCCCCTCTGGTGCTTTGTGTATCTTGGCTAGACATCGTGATTTTCCTTAACGTCATAAAACTTATCACCTATCCTTACAATGAACTTGCCATTTGATACACAATCTTGTAGCCGCTCTTGCACCAACTCCTCGATTCGAGACGCTATCCTGTATTCAACAGCACTAATAAGCATGTCGTGGTTAGCTTGTGCCGCGTCCATCATCTGCCGTGTGTCTTTGGCGTTATTGAACTCGATCTTACTCAGCATGTATTGCGTCATAAGTCCCGAGACAATCGCTTGGTTTACAAGATCACTCATGATCTGCCTTCTTAGTGAGAGATGATTCTTCTTTGATATTAGATTCCAATTCGCTGATACGATCATCAAGATACCTTCTAAATATTTCTGAGTTAAAGCCACATACTGTACACGCCTCGCTACCCATGATTTTCGCATAATCCGCGTACTGCTCGGGAGGTCGCAACTGTTTCAGCTCTTCAACTACTCGTGCTGTACTGTGCTCATGGAAGAGAGCAACGATATAATCAATCGCAAAGTCTGGCAGGATTGTAGAAATTCCAGTGTCGCCTTTTCGTATTTCGCGTATCTGCTCTCTCAGGGCTGTATTGTTATCTGGTTTACTCACGTTCAAACTCCTTTATTTGTTTATCTAACTCATCCTGTTTTTTGCTTAAATCTTCGTCTGTGAGCACTTGAAAACCCTCTTCGTTCCAAGGCGGTAGGTTGCCCATATAATCAACAAGGTCATCGACGAGAGTTTTTTGTGCCTTTAGGCGCTCTAGGGCTAACACCTTATTGGCTTCATTCACTGCTAACATAACGTCGTGCTTCTCTTTATCGGACAGGAAAATACCTGGCGTGTCCTGGTATTTCTGTTTAATAAGAAAGTCTGTGAATATTTCGGATAGCTCTTCTGCTGTACCTGAGTCATTAGAGGAGGTCATAAGCCTAGCCTCTTCATTTTCACCTTATTCACAATGTCTTGGGCGACACAGATGAGTAACATGAGGGTCATAAACCCTGCCCAGTACCAGATAACCTGTTTGACGTTCTCCTTCCCCATGAAGTGGAAGGCAGCGACACTTGCAACGAGTACACAGACAACTACCATTTTGGTATTTTCAGCCACTCGGGTAAGTTCATGTCTCGTTTTTAGGTCTTCAAATTCTTTGCTCATATTTCTTCTTTCGTTAGTCCTCTGGGGTTACAATTTGATAGTTACTAAAATAGAAATGTTCCTCTATTTCGTCTTCAAGCTCCTTGTTCGTAAGGCAAGTAGCGATTTTCTTAAAAGTTGGCCGCATTTTATCTAACTGGCTTTCTATATATAACCGTTCCGCATGTGCACGGGTAATTCGTTCTGTGGATTGGATACCCATATAATCTCCTTGTTTAGTTAATGATCCTTCTTTGTAAGAGGTTAGGTGCTGATAGCAACTCATCATTCTCACTCGGTACAGTAGGCTCGTGCTTATATGGGCAGTCTTTTTCTGTATGGCCTTCGCCGTTGCAGTTAAGACAAATTGATTTCTTTTCTGCCATAATCCTCCTTGATGATGTGGTATAAAGCGTATGGTGCTAGTGGCAAGGCAGGGGTTTGACGAGACTCGCGCATCCGCGCTTGCAACTCGTATAGTCACCCTGCATGAGACTCTTAGTCGTCAGCTGATGCTCTAGGGATATGACCAGCTCATATCAGGCTGCTACAGCCGTTGTCTGACTCTGTAGCCGTGATAACCTAGCGTCTACCTATTCCGCCACTTACTACCAGCACTACTACGCTCTAATCTCTAATTGTTAATGAACTGTGTAACTATCTTCACCTGTACCGAACCACCAGAGGATATATTTAAGCTTACGAATCACTTATACTCCCAGCCACATCGCCCTGGCAATCCGCTGCAAGGATGACCGGCTTGCTCTCGTGGACAAGCGCCCCACCAGTGCAAGAATCGTTGCCAGAGAGTCATGTTATTACCCTCCCGACAAAGAACCCTACCAACAAGCCGACAAGAGCGCTGCCGACGATATATGGTGTCATACTCCGCTGTCCGTCATCATAGGCTGCACGTCGTTTAGTTTCGGGTGGGGTGTATCTCATAGGTTTCTCCTGCATGAGTTCGCTCATGTCGTGCCATTGTATTGAAGGATCTTTATTCATTCTACAGCCCTCTCGGCAAAGTAGTCACACGCTTGGATATAGTTACTCCATGCCTCACGAGCCCCCTCGTACATAAACGACTCATTAGACCATACTGGATGCGTGCCAGTGACATACATATAGTGGATGTCCTGATCGTCCTTCTTGAGCGTCAGGGTGATTGACCACTCAGCACGGGTATAAGTATTCTTGGCTAAAAGTTTCTCTCTCAATGCGTGCGTGACCATGCTCCCCCGCCTTTCTCATTACTGTTATGTATCAATCATAATTGTGTATACGCATGGTGTCAATACCAATATGATAAGCTCAATCATTTCTGTGGAAAACTATAATGTTTATTTTATTGCTAAAACCTATTGACAGCTCACGTATACATATATACAGTAATGCGTGTAAACATTAGGAGCGACATGATAGCGATAGACCAGGCAGTATCACGTGAGGAGATCGTGCAGGATATACATTACATCCGCATACCCGACGAGGTGGCTGAGTTTATACAACGCTGTCATCAGAGCTACGGCGTGATCGGGTTTGAATTTAAATTAAATGAGCCCTGCACTAGCTTGGGCGTACTCCACCGCCGAGGAAGCACATCAGGTATTAATTAAGTGGAGAGAAACGAGAGGATAGTATTACGTCAGGGACAAAAATCGGCAGGTTACGTGCGGCGGCAAAGAATAAGGCGAATGATCCCCTCTTCTATGTGAAGATCGGGGCGAAAGGTGGAGCTAATGGCACGGGTGGCGGTTTTGGCTATCCTGGACTATGTGAGTGTGGCTACACGGGCGCACCACACAAACGAGCCTCTTGTGCTGGAGCACTCGGCGGTAAGGTAAGTCGTCGTATAGGTAAGAAGAACAGACAGAAGGAAACGTCTGATGTATGATCTGTATGTGGACGAAGATAATAGCGTCACGGAAGTAAATGAATGGGGCGATCCGATTCCTGTCGAGACGTTTGACCCAGACCATGAGGCCGAGCTTATGATGAATAATTATGAGGACATCGGTGGAGATTGCGGAGAGATTTAATTAGTAACACCAAGAGACTCAATCGACCCCAACACCAAAGGGGTCGATTCTTTTATATGTTACAATCCTAGTAAATGAGACGCCCTAGTAATAACTCTATTACCCTCGGCTATGGTGCTGTTGATCCTGCGCTCGGCTATACGAGTGCCAGCCCTCACGCCGGAACCGATTTTTCTCACTCCCCTGACGATCTCATCTATGCCCCAGAAAACGGCACAATCAACTTTGTCGGCTGGATGGGTACGGCTGGCAACGCTGTCGAACTGAGTGGCACAGGTGGGCGGAAATGGCGGCTCTGCCATATGTCCAGCTTCAATGTCTTCCAAGGCCAGACTGTCGGCGAGGGTCATGTGCTTGGCGTGATGGGCTCGACTGGCTATGCAGTTGGCAAGCATCTTCATTTGATTTTATTTATTAACGGCAACAGAACTGACCCGATGAGTATTCTCGGCACGGTCGGTGGAGGAACAAAACTCATGACACCTAATTTTATTATTCGTACCTATGTTGGCTTCCAAGGACGCCAGCCAAGCCAAGACGAGATCAACTTTCATATGGCCAACTCAAACCCTGAAAGTTTCGTCAATGGATTCGGCGAAGCCTTCCTATGGAGAAGCCAGCAAGACCAGCTCAACCAACTGCAAGCCAAGGTCAATGAACTCAATGCCACGCTTGCTCGCAAAGACGAACTGGAAGCCAGCGAGGACGTGACGGAAGCTGCCGTGCAATCAGAACTTAGTGCCGCCAAGAATCGTATTAGTGAACTCACGACCGAGCTTGAGATGGCACGAGCAGCGATCAACAATGTTCAGACGACGCCGCCAGTGATCGTGTCCCAGCCAACAGTTGAACCAGCCAAGCCGAAGCTCAGTTTGTTTGATAAGCTGATCCTCGCTGTGTTTGGTAAGAAGAACAAATAGTTGACTATATAGCTACTATATTGAGTACCCCCCTATTGAGAGAGGGGTGTCCCAAGAAAAAAAGATTTACGCGGTAGCCCCCCTTCTGAAAACGAGAGGGGTCTGATAGGGAAGTGGTCTTCTACCCCTGTTAATCGTATTTTACGACATAATAAATGCTGAGAAGGGCAAGAGGGGTCGGGGAAGGGGTTGAAGAGGGCTATTTCAGCCTAGCAAAACACCCCACGTTGGCGCATGGGGTATTTCTTTTTTGTGTTTGTTGTGTTGGTTTTGAGAGCCTACTTGTGACCGCCGTGGTGGACTTGTAGTTTTGGTTTTAGAGTTTTATCACACTCTTTATATAACACGGATTATCAATTTGTCATAGCGACACGAAGCGACAGCGGCGGCTCATTGACGTTGAGGATCGTCATACCTTGTACCATTTTCAGAAATGAGATTTTAGTGCCAGGCATATACTGTTCATACGATTCATGCACCGGCTCTATCGTCTCCGGCTGTATCTCTCTGAGGTCTATTTTGCTGCCAACTGCATATAACATACTTCTATTTTACGCCGACCAGATATATTAAACTATTGACGTGATGTGTATATACCTATATACTTCTACTACCAATAAAGAAAGCAGGGGGAGCAGAATTTATGGCAAAGAAAAAAGCGAATGCCATTGTGCATAGCGTGTACATGGGCGACGGGGTACGCCTGTATTACGAGAAGACAGACCTGGCACTATATAAAGGTGAGGAAGCGTCATTCATGCGAGACCTAGCCAATATCATATGGAAGGTCATGAAGCTCTGGGGAGTCCGTAAATGGGCGAGCCTCGTGGATTCATTCACAGGACGAGAGCCGGAATGGCCGCCACATAATTTATTGTGTACGTGCCGCAAATGTAACAAATTATACTCCAGCTATGCGAAGAGTTTGAAAGGATAGAAACTATGAGCTCATCACTATCGGTACAGAATTTTATCAAAGACGAGAACATCCAGAAACGTATTTCCGACTTGCTCGACAAACGGGCAGGACAGTTCACGACGAGCCTGCTCACGACGATTAACACCAACACAACGCTCGCACAGTGTCGGCCGGAGACGGTCTTAAATGCAGCCCTCACGGCTGCCAGCATGAACCTCCCGATTAACCCATCACTTGGTCAAGCGGCAATCGTGCCATATAAAAATCATGGTGTGTACGAGGCTCAATTTCAAATCCAATGGAAAGGTTTTATACAGCTCGCGCAACGTAGCGGTCTATATAAGACTATCGGCGTCACGGAAGTTTATGAAGGCCAACTCATTGAAGAAGACCCGCTGCTCGGCTATGTGTTCGACTGGAAGAAACGAAAGAGTGATACTGTCGTCGGCTATGCTGCTTTTTTCCGACTATTAAACGGGTTTGAGAAGACTGCATATATGACCCACGAGGAAGTAGAGGCTCACGCCAAACGATTCTCGACAGCCTACCAGTATGACCTGCGCGAGAAAAAACAGAAAAGCCAATGGTCTATAGACTTTGACTCAATGGGCAAGAAAACAGTGATTAAGCGTCTTATTGACCAATGGGGGCCAAAGAGTACCGAGCTTGAGACTGCTATCATCTCCGATCAGTCAGTCATCAAAGACACCGGTCGTGTGTACGTTGACAACCTCTCAGAAGACGAGCAGGAAGAACAAAAAGCCATTGACGCTATATCTAACGCCAAAGACGGCGATGAACTCACTGAGATCGTCAGAGAACTCCCAGCCGACATCCAAAAGAAAGTGACCACGCACGCACAGGAGAAGTTTAGGAGCTTTGGTGATGTTCAACAGGACAATTAATAACAATATCGACGCCAAGGATGATTGGGAGACTAAGTATGATCCTTCCCTTGTGGGTGAGTATCTGCTATGGCACAACAAACAGAATCCTTTTGATCCAGGTGATGTTATATCTATGAAGCCCGGCCAGATCATACCTATGCCCTCACCGCCTACGCTACATGATTTCTTGCGATGGGTGGCACGAAAGGATGGTGATGGAACCGATAACGCAGGGTAGCGATGAGTGGCTGGCGCTTCGTGCTGGCAAAGTCACCGCCTCCAATGCTGACAAGGTAATGATGGCCAAGACGACGGCAGGGTATCAGGGCTATCTCACACAGTTATCCCTTGAGCGTATCTTTGGCCGTCCGGTCGAGACATTCAAGTCTAAGGCGATGGAGCGTGGCACTGAATTAGAGGATACCGCTCGTATGCGTTATATGCTGGAAACTCGTAATAATGTCGATGAGGCGTTCTTTGTCCCGCATCCCGATATAATGGCTGGAGCGTCACCGGACGGCTATGTCGGTACGGAGGGGCTGGTAGAGTTCAAATGTCCACTAGCACACAATCATTACCACGTGCTCAAAAATGGTACTGTTCCTAATACCTACAAATGGCAGGTCGCTATGCAACAGTGGATCACTGGCCGACAATGGACAGACTTTGTATCATTTAGTGACGAGTTTCCACCTAATGCTGCCTTGGCTATAATCAGAGTAGAACGTGATGAGGAGATGATCGCCGACCTGGAAGACAAGGTCGTGAGGTTTTTGGAAGAAGTAGAACGGACAGTTCAATTCATACAGGAGTACAAAGCTAAATGAAAATAATTAAACTCGACACCCGCTACTTCCTCGCTCGTCATTGGTTCCGCTGGTACTTAGTTTCTAATCCATACAAAAACCGTATGACATGGACTCTTCTCAAAAAAGCTACTGACAAAACCTAACTAATGACGTATCATGTATATATCTAACGGCGGGGAGCATATGACCAGAGACAATCCAGACAAACCAGCAAAGTCCAGTATTCGATTTAAGACGCTCAAGCGCCATCTTTTGACATTAGAAAAGGCCGACGATCTCAATGGGTTCAAAGCCTTTGATGTCCTCAGACTACTTGATACGCCCAAAGAGAAACGACCAGACGCTACCAACCTCGGCCGAATGTTCGGCAAGTCACGCCACACGATAAATAAATGGCTGGGTGCAAGGGAACAGGAAAGGGAAGCGGAAGCATGAACCATATTTACTACGTAAAAGCTGACAGGGGTGGATACGACAGCTACGATGCCCACATTGTAATTGCAGATAGTCCAGAAAAGGTGATCGAACTTGTCAAGGAAAACCCAGGTGATGAGACCGAACATGCTTGGTTAATTGAGAATGTCGAGCTTATCGGCACGCCAGACGATAGTCAGGAAGCTGGAATAGTCCTTAGTAGTTTCAATGCGGGATAAACCCCTTGACGACCGTGCTATTATGTATAGTATGCGAACTAAGATTGTCCTCGCCGTCCTCGTACTTCTCATCGGAGGAGTTGTCGGAGTAGGCGTAGCAGTCCAACAACAAAAATATCAACAACAAAAAGCACAGACCGCCCAGCAAGAAAAAGAGCGACAGGCCGAGCTCGACATCAAAAACAAAGTCGAGATCAACGGACTGACCGCCCGCAATATCTTTCTGAAACAGGAATGTGAGAAGGGTATCGCCGCTTATGGCCTACTTACGCCACAGAATAAGAGTAAAACAGCTCAACCAGTCTGCAATCAAGGTATCGGTCAATAGACTTCCCGCCATCTTAAACGAGAAGAGAGCAGACACGATAGTAGCAAGTATTATACGAGATAAACGATCATGATGGACGCCATATTCTCAAACTGGTTTTTTCAATTCTTCGTCACGGGTGTACTCGTGAATTATGTCGCTCGTAAAAAAGTAGGCGACTGGGTCATGGGGATCATCAAACGATCAGATCGTCGCACTGTCATCTGGAATCACTACGTCAAATCAGACGGCCATAATGGGGAAGTGCTCGACTGTAGCAATCAGGCGTGCGCTCAGTTATAATACGGGCATAATCATTCATATACGTGATTAGTACCTGTAGTTGAAGCACACCGCCTCTAAAAGCCCCTCGCTGGGGCTTTTTTTGATTAGAAGAGTTCGAGGTTTCGTCACATGATATACTTCACTCAAGTACTTTTACATCTACGGCCAAAGTAAGGAAAAGTTGCAATGAAAGCACAAGTAAAGTTAGAAGTTGTTGAAGGTTACGGAACACGGGCAAACCCTTATATTGGGGGTACGCAAAGAGTGATAGAGGTCAGCGAAGAACTAGGCGAGAACGAGCATATTAGAGCTATCCATCTGTTCTCATATAGTGAACCAGATGAAAATGGTCGCCAAGAAGCTGGTGGGGATACTATACCGGTCATACCTTACGAGTTTATCAACAGTCTTATTGGTATGCTTATGGGGATTGAAGACGCGTCTTTCTCAGATGAAACTCAGCGTAACGCCCATAAAGACCTAGTGAAACAAAAGGTGTGGCAGTGGTATGAATCTCAGGGACATACTAGCTTAGTTTAATAATCAAGTAATTTATTGGCCGTAGTTTTAAGAGTATTAGAACAATTCAAGGTTCTGGGGCTTATCAAAATACCAGTCGATTAGTTTCTGAGCTTGGTCAAATCCAACGGCAAACCGGGCGAGATAGCCTTTTTTGTTCATCTTCTCCAAGAAGACAGCCTCTATATTGATCTGCTCGTCTGCCACGAGCTCACCCTTCCTATGGCCTCGTGTGACATAAATAGATACACCTTCCTTCTTGAGCTCGATGAATAGCCCGTGATAGCCTCTGCGGGGTTCTGCTATGAATACATCCGACCATCCTCGGCCGGAGTTCAATGACTTCCTAATCTTTGCCTGATTTTCGGTCAGTTTAAGGCCAGCGGCATAATCTGAGTGATATTCTACGCCGGGAAAGTTAGTCCTAATGTAAGTAGATACCCTCCTCTGGATACCTTCTTCAAGTTTTTTGACCTTTGGGATATAAAACGGTTTCGGCTTGTAGGGCTTGAGCATTATACCCCTATTTTATCACTCAGAGGGTGTCTGAGAGCCTGGCAGACCAGTTGGAGGTACAGCGGCACTCTTGACCTCTGTATTCAGCACGACAGCCTCAGCGATGACAGACTGGATTTTTCGGATCAGCGGTTTAATAGCGTACATATAGACTGGCTGAGTCGTGGCGAAAATGAGCCACCCTTGTATTGGGATGAGCCAAGCGGTGAAAACTGGATCGTTAATTGCATAGGCAGCACCCGCAGCAACCATAGACATTAATATAGTTGTCGCTAGCATTACCTTTTCAGAGTTGATACTGAGCCACTTCTTGATACCAAGTACCAGCGGGGAAGCCACAAGAGCGCCCACAATCGTCTCGATCACTACTGACCAGACTTCGCTCGGGACGCCGTTGAGCGTGTTGAGTATGTTTTGTAATATGTCCATCATGTCTCCTTTTTATTTTTTACGTGCCAGTGCTGCCTTGAGCCGTTCAACCTTGCCCGCATTCCGAGCGATAAAAACGGCGATCTTCTCGTCTACCGATAGTTGGCGATGACGAGAGACTTTGTCAGACAGCTTGAGAGGCTTAGGTTCATTATACAACTCGTCCTCAATATATAAGTCGGTCATTTTGATGCCATACCACGCCACGATGACCCCGTCTTTGATGAGTGGGGCAGGGAGGCCATAAGTAGTCGTCTTGCCCTCGTGAGTCACCTCAAACGTGCCAGCGATGGTAATAGGCTTGCCTTCTTCCATGACACGCTCATGACGCTTGCCTTCGAGATCGTGGATGATGACTGACTGAGCGAACTGGTACAGTACGGGGCCGGGGACGAGTGGGCGGTAAGTCTCTTTGAAACTCATATCAGGCTCGGGGATCACCTCGACTTCTTGGACGGCATCTTCTATGACTTTGACAGTATCAGCGTCGATGATCTCCTGTGGCACATAATCAGGGAAGACATGACCATCGGCGAGGTGTTGCCAATTAAAGCCGGTTGTATAGCGTACCAAGCCAGTCGTTTTGAAACTACCGAACGAGATAGCGTCCATATAATAGGCGGCTGTATCTTCCTCGATGGGCACATGGGCAATAGCCACGATCATGAGGTTATGATTTTGCTGGTAGTGCTGGCCATTATCACGAATGTCTTTCCATGTTCTGACGTTGCCAAATGACCACTTCTTAGCCCCTCCAGCGTGTGAAACGTGCATAGCCCGAGGAGTGGCTAGTATTTCATAGGAAACTGGTCTATTGTCCTTCTGTGCGGTCGTGAGGGGCAAATAGATGTACATACCAGCCTTGATCTCACTTGGATCTTTCAGTTCATTATGTTCGAGGATGTCATCGACAGATAGCTGGTAGCGAGTTGAGATGGTGTAGACGTTATCACCGCCGACGACTTTGAACAGCACGCCTGTACGCTGTTTGAGTATGATCTCCTCTGGGACAGTCGTTTCATCGGGCGTGTCAGCCTCATCTTCAAGCTCGACAAAAGCGTATGACGCCCAGCCGACAGGCTCACCATAGATGCCGGAGTATTGGACTTTGCCGTCTTTACTGTCGATGATCGTATGGTTGGCAGGATTCGCCACGACACAGTAATGATCGGCTGGCTGACCGTTCTCTTTGATATAGCTGAATCTGATGATGGTGTGAGCATCGTTTGGCCAGTTGGTATGGTCGCCGACACGAGTAGGCATGAGACGAGGGTCAATTGAGGTGATGGCTGCCCAGTCAAGCGGCTCGTTGTCTGTTTCTAACTGTAGTCTGACACTGATAGGGTCACGCTCGATGCCAAACTTGAGTAGCAGATTAGAAAACGCCACCGCAAGGCTAGATAGTTCTGTCTCATTCGGCGCGGGGAGATCGGCGGTGGCGTGCCAAGTCATAGATAGTCCTTGTTAGGGTTTGTTCTGTCGGAGTGTTAGTGCGGGAGGTATTATGGGCAGTCATGGCTACGCTCCTATGGCTATCCAGTGCATATAAACAGTATTACCAGCTGCCCAATTACCACCGTCTGTTTTTATCCTTACGGTGAATCCTGTTGTTGTAACTGATTGGGCACCTTCTGAGAAAGCATTATTTACATTTAGGCCACCAGCCCCAAGTGTTGTTGTGGCTCCTGCTGTATCACCCCCATATGCTGTCGTTACTATGGGTACATTAGTAAACGCATTAGGAAATGTGACGGTGAAGTTAATCACATTTGATACTCCAGGAGTACCGTATTTCCAACCTGACTGCATTATGGCGGTCGTTTCGGTAATATTGGTTGTGTGGTTTTGTCGGAGAACTTTGTATGTCGAAATCTTTGCACCACTGACGGTGGAATCTGCAATTTTTGACCCAGAAATACCAGCATTGGCCTTGATATTGTCATTGTCAAGATTGCCGTTGATCTCGGTGACGATGGTCGTGATCGGGGTATTGACATCAGCAACATCGGCTGTCTGGCCGTCGCTTGGTAAGGTGACTGAGATTGTTCCCATGTTAGTTATATCCTTGTGTTAATGATTCTTCCATTGTTGTCGGGCCGCTGGTTCCACGGGCGTTCATATTCGCATCCCTAAAGTATGTCTTGAACTCGTCGATCTTGTACTGGATTGTCTCAGTGGTATCTCCAAACTTCGGAAGCATCTGATCGAACCGAGCCGATTCCTGCTCAGTCATGCTTGCGCCAGAGCGGAGGCGAGACATAGCGTCCTGGACGTTCTTGATGGCTGCTCGGTAGCTTGATGTGCCGAGAAGACCATCAGTCAGCGAACTGCCAGGAAGTGCGGCTTTTGTTACCAGAGATGGGTCACGCTGAATCATCGTCTCTAGGTCGGTGAGCGAGCGCAGACCAGCTCCAGAGTTGTTCACAATCTTCTGTGCTTCTACGCCGAGTGGCCTTTGCTGCTCTGCTTGGCTATTGAATATCTCATCGAGTTGTTGGTAGTAGGCGATGTACTTGGTGGCGTTCTGTGGGTCACGCTGAATGTCGGCGAGGAGATCTTGTTTACCGTAAGGGCTTGACGCTTGTGGCATTTGCTGGGATGATGCACCCATGTCATTCATACTGTTTATACTTGCAGGATTAATACTCGGCATATTCATGTTACTGAAACTACCATCTGACGTAGATTGACCAGTCATGAGAGCATCTTCAAGCCCCATAGTCTGTGATGGGTCGGCTGTTGCGCCAGCTTCGGTAGCCCCTCCGATAGCGTCAGCCGCAAGGTTATAACCGCCGATACGGGTCGCTGTTCCGAGTGGGGTCATCGCCTTTGGTGCTGCTTTTGCCCCGGAGGCGATCAGCTTTTCAGCGCCACTGACTGCACCATTTGTGAGCATACGACGGCCAGTAGGGCTATTAACTGCTGCGGTGGCTGCACCCATAGCGAGTGCGCCTGGGACGCCACCGCCCGCACCACCAGCACCCATAGCAAGGAGGTTTCTAAACCCAAGCGGAGAAGATCCACGACTGGAAACCTGTGGAGCTCGTTTGGCAATTTCATCTGTGAGAGTGTACAGGCGAGAGAGCTCTTGACCCGTCTTTTTCAGTTCTGGACTTCCAGAAGCTTCTTGAATAGTCTGACGGAGAACATCGGCCACTCTCTTGTTGGCGTCGGCTGCGGCTGGGTTGGCCTGTCGTGTGGTGTAGTTGACGAGGCTGTCATATTGCTGTCGAATCTTATTGAGAGCCGTTGCAGGGATTTTGTCACCGAACTGGCCGACAAGTTGATCTGTTTCAGCGAGAAGCTTCTGACCCATTTGCTGAAACTCTTGTGGCCCCATCGTCAGGAGTTCTTGACCGACTGTATTGAGTTTAGTTTGGAAAGTCTTAGTTGGAATGTCGCCAGCGCCTTTGACGAGTTCGTCGAATACGCCTTGTTGTTTCTTGATAATCTCATCCGCTTGATCGGCGGTGTTGATACCATAGCGTGTAATGGTCTTGCCCGCATCTTCGCCATATTTTTTGGAATACTTCGCAAGGAAGTTATCTGTCAGGCCGAACTGTTTAGTAGCAAACTGGCCTGATTTATTAGCTAGTGTCTGACCGACAGCACCACGAACAGTAAACTTAGCCGCCTCATCGCTGGCTGCTTTAACAGCAGCTTTACCACCACCCGCAAGAAGTCCTTTTCCAGCGTCTAGGGCGAACTTAGCGCCACGAATAGGGCCAGCACCAAAGGCTGCACCCATTAGACCTTCTTGGGCGACGTTCTTGAATTTGTCATCTTCACCTGTGAGGAAGTTTTCGAGTGTTTCACCAAGAGCCGATCCAGCGCCAGAACCAGCCATAGCCCCTGGAACTGCACCGAAACCACCAGCTGCCGCACCGAGAATACCGCCACCGATACCACCGATGATGCCGCCCGCTGTACTAATCTGGTCAACCCAGAAGTTCTTTTCTTTTTTCTTGGGCTGTGTTTGCTGGTCAGCCATCGGGCTGAATCCGGCGTCGAGAGCTTGCCAGTTGAATCCGTTTGCCATTAGAATTTAAACCCGCTAGTTGTACCGAATGGGCTGGCAGTCGAAACTACTTTGAATGGCTGTGGGCTCGATGTTTTGGCAGGGGTAGCAGCTTTATTCATACCAGCCATGTAGTTCTTGGAAAGCATATTGAAGAGGTCAGGACGGAGCTGTTGGTACATCTGTACCTTAATCTTGTCCTTGGCGTTACCCTTGCCAGCACTGATGAATGTCGCTCGGTAGTCAGAGACAAGAGACTTGTCATCATCTCGGCTCATGCGGGTCTTAATGTCGTTGTAGGCGACTTGGTGAAGTGGATCAGGGTTATCGGCAGGATTGTTGCTAGTAGGTGACGAGCCAGCACCTATAGGGTTAAACGAACTGGCCGCTGATGCTGCTGCTTGTCGGCGTGATTCAGCCAGTTGTGCATCAAACTGGCGACGCTGTTCAGCCATTTGCTGCTCTTGGCTGTAGATATTCTGACCCATGCTATATTTACGCTCGTTAATGCCGAGGATTGAGTCCTCTAGGCTCATGGCTTGCTCTCTGGCACTCTGACGCAAGCGAGCAACAGCAGGGAGGTAGTTGTCGGCAGTATAGCGAGCCTGTTCAGCAAGTGGAATACCACCAAAAGCGACGCCAGTCCCACGACGGCGAGCACCATTTAAAATATCACCGAAAGCGGTGGTCTGTTTAGCTTGTAAGCCTTGTTCCTCGGCGTCTACTTGGCCAGGGATGGCGGCTTGTCGTTGTCGGATGCTGTCTACTTGTGGGTTGTAAACAGAATCGAGTTCTGTGAGCACTTGCTGTAGCGATCTAGGCTGCATTTATAATTCCTATACCCTGCCCGTATTATCAAAAGTGTAGCACATAACACCCTCGATCAATAGCAAAATATGGTCTTACTGGTACTGTGGGAGATCCCAGCCGTAGGTTCTGACGAAACGAGGATCAACGCTGGAGCTTATTTTTCGTAAGTAAGAAAACGTATGTTCAATATTCTCAGGTGTAAAACGATCAGGGAAGAGCATTTTGAGTGTCGTCAATCCCTCGGTGTTGATGACACCTTTGAAGTTATAAAACTCAACCAACTCCTCATACGTGCGAGCAGTCTCGGGGAGCGGTTCAGCTGGTACATAGGGTGCTGGTTCTGCCACGGTGTTTGTATCCTCCTGCGTTACTGTTTCTTGAGTCGGGGCGATAGGCTGGCTTGGAGCCACGCTTGACGGTTTAGTTTGCTGAATGGCGGCGGCCGGGGAAGTATTATTAGTTGTTTTCGGGGTAGTTTGTAATGCCACAGCGACACCACTTCCAATAACTGCTGCTGATATAAAACCTGCAATAATAAGTTTTTTATTCATATGTTGAACGTATCACACAAAAACTTAAATGTCAAGAGGTAGGAGGCAAAAAAGTATTAACGTAGAACGTAAACACCTCTGCCGTGGCTTCCGTGGTCAGTGTTCCACCGTAGGGATTGCGTATATCTACCATCGCCCTGAGTGTCGTGGCACTTGTGCGATATAAGCTCACAAGAATGGTGTAGGGGTCACTTCCTGAGCGACTTACACCCAGAAGATTCGTCACATATCGCTTGCCAAGACGTGACGAGTGTATCTGAGCACGATCTGACGCCCCAGCCGTGCCAACCGTCACATCACTGGTCAGGGTATAGTTCGTGCTTGATGCTATGCCAACAGAGGCGGGCAGGGTGATCGTGAGGGTCGCTGTCCCATCGTTTTTGAGAGTGGCATAATCGGAGGTTGAGATAAAACTTTCAGGTTTTGTCATGTTATTCGTCCATGTATACCCGATAGTGAATTGTCCGTACCGAAAGTAAATCGTAATAATCTATGACGAGAGCATTTGTTGTGACGTAGTAGTTAATCTCATCAAATGCTGGTACAACTGTCGAGACATCATTATATATGACAGGATAGGTAGAGCCAGCTTTCAACATCCACAAGGAAACCTGTGGATAATATCCAAGGCTATGAAGCACGGTCTGCGAACCTGTACCAGTCGGGAGGCTTACTGTCCCAGATAGGTAGAGCTTGGTGTAGTTGTAATCACTACTGAGCGTAAAATTATCAGCACTTGAGGCGGTTGGTGTCACATCAGCGTTGACGTTACTTGGCATAAAGCCATAGACAGAAAAATAGAGTGTCACGGCACTGGCGGTATTGTTCGTGACAGAGAGATAGATGTTCGTACTATCTGCCCAGATCCTTGTCGTGTAGGCGTAGCCTGAATTGATCGTCGGGCCACCTAAAATACTGTATGTCGGGATCAGGTTGCTATTCGTTGACCAGCGAGCAACTACCAGCGGCGTGAAAGATAGGCCATGGGGATAGGTGAGGTCTGCAAAGTCAAGGGAGGCGAGCGGTATGCTGTAGGAACGCAAGAGAATGACCTTATCGACTGGATAGTCACTGTTTATCAAGAAGTTTTTAGCATTAGCAAGGATAGCTGTCATTTAGCCTCCTAAGAGAGTGACCACGTTTTGGCCGGGCTTGGCTTGCCAGATACCCATGCGACTATCATCAGGAGCTTGGCCGATCAGGACGCTTGGTATGCCGTTAGAGTCATAGAGTAATATCCCATAGCCACCCCAAGGGAGTCGGCCGTTGATAATAGCATTATTTCCACCAGATTGTTTGAACGTCTTGACAGTCTGCTCTTTGTTGAGCGTTCGCACCATGTCATTGACTTGGCTATAGTTACTCTGCGTGCTGTTCTGGCTATTGAGCGGGCGAAATGTCATCTGATACGCCTTGTCTGCACTCTCATAGTATTACCGAGGAACTTCTGCGGTTGCCTTGTGGCATAGTGCTGATACCGCACGGCAATACGTTTGTACTCGCCAGGGATGTATCCCGAGTAGGACACCTCAGCCGTGCGACCCCATGTGAACGCTCCCCAGAGTGCGCCTGAGCCCCATGTCGTCCCCGAGCCTTGAACACCAGGAGATTCAAGCGTCTGCCAGTTATCTCTCAGGTCATAGGCATACTGAATAGTTACCGTGTAGTCATCACTCTGAGAGCCGAAGCGGGCGAGTAATTGGCGGACTTGGTGAAGGGCGGCAGGAGTTGAGAAGGTGTGGTAGTGGTGCTGTAGGGCGAAGTTAATGTCACCACCGAGGTTGGTATAGTCGTTACTTGCCTGTTCCTGCCAGTACACTTGGCCAATGAGTGAGCTGGCTACGAGCAGGTCATCGTCGTCCTGGAAAGCGTCAAACGCAAAGGAGACATAGGCTTGGGTGTCATGGCTCTCGATTGTGTCTCGGCCACCTGAACTATAGTTGAGATTCCAGACATAGCAACAATCATTATGACTTGACCCAGCTGAGCGATACCACAGGTACAGACGGCCTTTGTTGACCACCATGCAGCAATCGTCTTTGTTTTGGAGCGTGCGGATCGTTTCATAGATGTTTTCACTGAGTAATTGCGCCTCTGAGCCGTTAGAACGGTAGACGCCGTCATCTGAGAGGTAATAGATGAAATTAGCGTCGCTAGTCAATGTCTCTTGTGAGTATGTACCGTTCTGGTCAGGGGCTTCCTCGACAGTGAAGGTGGCATTGTCATCACCAGACACGATACAGGTATTATCAAGACACTTGAGGATCAGATAGCCATTTAATGACTTGACGCCCGTGATTGGATCGCCAGTCTTTGGCCCGATAGCATAGAGGAAGTCTGTGCTGGTAAACGTCTCATAGTCACCGAAATTTGAATAGTCAACACGAGTCGGCTCATCAACTCTCACACCCCAAAGGAGTCCGATATGATGGGCAAGGATTGAATAGTTGGTGCTGTTGACTTGGCTCTCAGTCGTGAAGTCCCACTTACGGAGGCCGTCATAGCCATTGCAGTAGTAGACAATGTCATTGATGAGAACGAAGCGGTACTTGGTAGCGTTGGCATTTAACCCCGTCTTGACGCTTGTGAGCGCCCCTGTGACGTTGTTGACGCTATAAAGGACTGTGCCATGAGCAAACAGTGTGACCTTCGTGCCGTCGCTCTTGTAGGCTCGAAAGAGTCCCTTGGTGGCGCTGTTGGTCGTGTAATATTGTTTAAAATTGAGCGACACGCCAGATATGGCTGACCATGTTGAGCCGGAGTTTGTGGAGGTCATCGCACCACCGTTGGCGGTCGTGCTGCTCCATTTGTATGATCCGCTGGCTGTGGCTTGGACATAGACAACGATCCAGTAGTCTACACCGCCAGCGAGGACGGGAGCATCTGGAAATCTGGCTTCGAGATAGGCATAACTTGACGTGATCGAACTGCTGCCGATTGATGTGCGAGCAACTTTGACGCCTGGGGCATTTGAGACATTTGTCCATAGTTCGACAAGGACGGTTCCCGTTGCTGTGGCATCATTCTTGAGACGTATATCAAGGCGGTTTAATCGTCCAGATTGGACGGGAACGAATGGCTGGGCAAGCCGAGTTACCCCATTAAATGACTGGTCGGCTGCGCCAGTTGAGGACGTTTCGCTGTCGTCCATGGTTGAAGCGACGGCTGAGGAATGAAAATCAAAGCCTTTGCGAGTCTCATACTCTCCGAGCGTGATGATCCGAGCGTCTTGTGCAAGCCGCCACATATTCGCCCCATCGTTTTTGACAGGGAACTTGTCATTACTGACATAGTCATTCATACCCGCCGAGTAATCATTGAGATCCAGCCATAACTCACGGCTGGATATATTCGGGATTGAGCTGGTTTGTCGTCTCAGGGTCGGCATTATGGAATCCTGTGAAGGCTGTCAATCGTGTGAGTGATGTTCCAGCCTCGGTTGACCCGCATGATTGCCTTGCCGCCATGAGGCTCGGTGTATTTGGTCACAAAGTCTTGGAGCTGTTCTTTGTACAGCACATCATGGACGCCCGCTTGGTCATAGTTATCTTTGATGCGTAAGATACGGGCAGAAGCACCCTCGATGAGCAGTTCTTCATGTTCGCTGGGTATGCTGGGAACATCCGTGTCGTCAGAGAGCAGATTCGGCTTCTTGTAGCCTCTCAGACGGTAGGTATAGGCCACAGAAGGGGCAGGGAAGAGCCGAACGGTCAAACCGTCTTCATACCAGTATTCAGGCTGTGCGTTTGGATAGAGTGTCGTGTCGGTGTAGTCAGGGTAGAGTTCTTCGAGGTCGTCCTCTTTAATGTAGGTTATCTTACCTTCTTTGCCGCTGGTGGTACAGACAAGTGTACTTGAGCTGACGTGGTTGGCATTGAGTCCGACACCTGCTGTCAGATCAGAGTTGCCTATCGTGACAGTGAACGTCCAGCTTGTCTTCATAGACTTGATTTTGTACTTGTTGAAGACGCTATTTTGGGTGTAATTCAGGGCGTTTTTGATCTTTGACGCTGAATAGGCCGAATCTTGGATATTATCCTGCACTTTTGTCACGAGATCTGCTGTTATGTATGCCATGTGTTTCCTTTTGGGCTATTGATTGAATTGTACCATACCAGATGAGAAGAACCCGAGGTATTGCGTGTTACTCTTCCTCTGTCACAGGAGCCTGCTGCACCTTCACCAATCGTTCCTGAATAGCTCGCAAGTTATATTGCTCTTGCTCTAGGCGCTGGATCGTATCGAATGCGAGGGCTTTAAGTTCTTGTACGTTCTCAATCTTTGACAAGTCCATTTACTTCTTCTCCATGATTACGTTTTCTAGTTGTACTTCAGCTGTCTGCTCTGGGCTCTTCTTAAAGTCGGAGATAGCCTGACGCATTTTCTGTAGACTCTCTAGCCTTGCCTGCGTCTCGCTGATTTGACGGTCAAGCTCTTCGACTGAAATCGGTGCGGCCGATTCCGTGGTGGTGATGACGTTGACTTCGCCGTCGATCTTCTTGAGGTTTATTGTTTCTTCCATGTGGTCTCCTACGTTAAATACTTATTTTCAGCTTGTTTTCGGGCTATGATAGCGTCTGCCCTATTGTCAAATGTGCCAAGATAGTGTCTGACCCCTTCGTGTGTGATCTGTGAACCCCACTTGTTACCGCGTGGGTACACGCCCTTAACGCCGCTAGTATTGCTTTTGAATACCTCCCGACGGTTGGTAGCCTGCTGCAGGCGAGACTCCCATACACAATTTGACGGTTCATAGTCTCCGTCGTTATCAATACGTTCGAGCGTCATACCTTCAGGACGTTGACCCATGTCAGTGTAAAAATCAACAAATGACTGAACCCAACGATTACAGACTTTTATACCCCTGCCGCCATAATAGTGATAGTCTTTGTTGTTGGGATTTGTTGTCCTCTGGATAATGCGAGTCCATGTATTGTACTCAACCGTCTCATTCATGCCATGTTGCTCATATGGTCTAGTGGGATTGGTGTGTCCATAGTTCTTAACTCTGAGCATATGCATATTGCAGTAGTTGTGAGCTAGATGGGGCCGTTCACAACCCTCGACACTGCACCGCCTAACAGTCTTTTCTTTTACTGGGATTTCGTAGCTTCCATAGCGTCTAAGCCGCATATAATGCATGCCGCAGTGGTCTTTATATTTCGTCTTTTCACCACAGTTAGGAGCAATACAATTCATAACTCTATTATACACAATAGGACTAATAAACGCTACACCCATTACGTACTCGTCACTGTTTCCCAGCCGCTTGCACCACCAATACGAAGCTTGTTAAGAGTCGTGTCGAAATATATGCCCCCAAGGACGTAAGTAGGTGCGGAAGCTGTCACGGCCTGTTTGGGGAAGAATACGCCGTCGCTCTGAATCTTGGCCTGGCTCACACCGCCCACTTGCCAGTCTGACAAAAGCTTAGCGCCTGAGCCTGTACTCGTCTGTGTGACGTTAATGAGATGAGCCGTATAGCCTGCTGTGCCTGATTGGTTGATGGTAGGAGAGATAGAAACACCGTAACCAATACCAGAGGTTGTAGTCGCCGTGTGGTTGGCAAGGAAACCAACCGCTCCAGCTATTGCGGAGGCTGTTGTTAATGTTGACTTATTCGTTCCCGAGAAGGCAACTGTAAATGAATAGCCACCTGAGTTCAGAGATATTGCCCTATGAGCGCCCGTGCCGCCTACGTCTGACGTGATATTAAAGACGTTTCCTGACCAGTACTGCCTCACCCGCTCATAGTTTGTCGTACCTGTGACATTGTCTATTGAAATGCCGGTGTTGGTTGTTGGCAGGTGAAGAGTGTGAGTAGCAGTCGGAAGCCCTACGAGTGAACCAAGTGTTACTCCCGCCGTGCTCCATTTGATAATGTCAGTCCCGCCTATACGAGCTAATCCTATAGAAGGAATAGCGCCGTTAGTGGACCCGCCGAGTAGGATGGTCGCTCCATCGTTAATAGTACCGCCAGATAGACGCAGCAGGCCTGTAGTCGCTGCGGATGAGATACCATTAGACCCTGTAACGTACAGCGTGGGTACGTAGGTTGACCCGGACACTGTCAGATCTCCAACCAAACTTACTGTACCCGCCGTCGCTCCATCTATATACGCAGTACTGTTGAAGTAGTGACGAGTACCATAAATACTTCGCCAATAGAGGCCGCTTGATCCAGAGTCGTACGTACCTGTAATACGCGGATAGGTATGCGAGAAATTCACGGCATCGTTGAACTGCTTCACGCCACTTGTCACCGTCTGATTGCCAGTTAACTTGAATACAACTGAGTCGTTCGCCTTGGCGTCTAGAGCTGTTTGAAGGTCTGTTTGAGAGGAGAGAGTGCCGGTGATGGAAC
>OFRO01000057.1_pt1 | contig 38328 bp, 47 predicted proteins | sample 1543091 | NCBI WGS metagenome assembly OFRO01 (sample SAMN07774217, study PRJEB24372) | wastewater metagenome | isolation source: Exp Tend NO 10WW | collected 2016-02
TAAGAAAAGAAATAAGAAATTTATAACAACAAACTTTTCTAATTTTATCACATTAACGGATTTAGATTTAACACTACAAACAACTCTCGAATTATTATCAAATAATGCTGGTGTTATTTTGAATTTAGATAAAAGAAATCTATCTAATTACACACTATTTGGTTCATTTAAAGAATTTGTTAGGGTTGCTCTTGAAAATATAATAACGAACTGGCCAGCGGCATTATACGCAAACCCAATATATCAACAATCAACAGACGTTACAACACAAAGCGGTTACACAGTACAAGATTACTATTACGATACAATCAAAGATGAAGCATCATTTAAGGTTAATACAAATGTAATAAGAAATAATTTTGAGATTAATTATTTGAGTAATGGAACACTAGAAAATACGTTTAATCAAACTAATGATTTAAGAAATTTGTCATTAAATTACGAATCATACTCAATTTTATCAAATACAGTTGAATATGAAATATTAGAATTCACGGGGTCAACAAGTTTATTAAACGATTATTTATATTTTGTTGTTAAGGGTGATGTTTTCACAGGATTAACGAATAACTACTCAATATATCATATTAAACCTAATAAGAATAAGGAAAATATTTTCTTCAATTCTTTACCGTATTTTGAAACATATCTATTGAATAGATTAGTTTATCCAAAATATACTGCGTTATTTAATTATACAATTAAATCAGATGGTGGTGCGATATTACACGTAAATGATACAATAACATGGCCTGTTTCTGACGGATATAATCTAGATTTTAATTCAAGCGATTATGATGACTATGCGAATAAGTTATTGGATATATCAACTAATTTTGATTTAACAACAAGTAATTTAATGGTTAGATTTCTTGTTACCGAATCAATAACGGATTTTGATACAACGGCTGTTCATTTAGATGGTTTAGATAAGGATACAACAGAGCAGAAGGTAAATAAAACATTAACAATATATGGTGCTGAGTTTGATGAGATAAATAATTTTATTAAAGGAATTAAATTTGCGAATACGGTTACATATGATAAGAATGATAACACGCCAGATATCTATTTAAAGAATATCGCTAGAGTTTTAGGGTGGGATTTAATATCATCAGTATTAGAAAATAATTTATTAAAGAGTTATATCGAGCCAAAACCTTCAACATATAGTGGACAATCAGTCGGTTTAACAGCCGTTGAAGCAGATACTGAATTATGGAGAAGAATTATCCTCAACACACCTTGGATTTGGAAATCTAAAGGAACTAGGAAAGCAATTGAGTTCTTATTTAAGTTCATTGGTACACCACTAGGTTTAATATCGTTTAATGAATACATCTATTTAGCTGAAAATAGAATAGATGTGGAGCAATTCCAAGAAGCTTTAAGATTAAATGGGTTGGATACAGATATTGCAAATTATCCAATAAGTATCAGTGGATATCCACAATCACTACCTAATAGACCAGATTTATATTTCCAAAATGATGGTTTATGGTATAGAGAAACTGGCGGTGATAATGCTTCTATTGATATAACAACAGGAAATAATCCACACGCTGGGCCATATGACGGCGGTTATAAATACATTAATCAGTTTAGAGAATTAATACCAAATTTCTCGTCAGTAACAATAAGCTCACAAACAACGACAACAAACTCAACCAATCTATTCTCAAATTATAATTTGGGTACGATGACATCATATAGTGGCAACACATATGTTGATATAACGAATGAAAACGGTGTTGATTTTTCAAATTGTTATGTGGTTACAAGTACAACAATAGAAGACCCAAAAAACCGTAAAGATGAAACAGATTGTGGTTGTGATACACCACAATCATTAAGGTCGTTAAGCATATGTATTGATAAATTTAACAAACCGATTGATTGTACATCACAATATGCGACATATAATGTGGTTTTACCAGAAAATTATTATGTTTTTAGTTTTTATCAATATAATATAGATGGGTCAATATATAAAATTAACGGTACACCTATTTATTATAATTCACCTTTCATAAAGAAAGAATGTTGCAACTTTAAAGGTTCGACAGCATATTTTTGGAATGAGGTTTCTGGTACTACAAACACACCAGTAAATAGTGGGTATATCTGTTGTCAACAAAATAATAAGTGTGGTTGTTTAACAACATGTAAATGGACATTGGATACACCTAGATGGGAGGGACCGCAAAACGGAAAACAATATTTAGTGTTTAGAACCGAAACAGGGCAAAAGAGACTAACATCTCAAGATGGTTGTAATTGCATTCCAGATTATACAATTCCAGTCTCGTTTACAGACCCATACACAAATGAATATGGATTCGGCTGTCAACTAACGCTTTTAGGAAAAGCCGATGTTGATTTAACTGATTCTATAATTTATAACACATATAATCAAAGAGCCGCTGAAACGATTGGTTGTGACCAAGTGGCGGCTTGTCAAAATTGTTAAAATAAGATAAATGAAAACGCAAGGGTGCTTAACAGCGACAGAAATTTTAAATGCAAACGGAAGGGTTATTAATAACCCTGATGGGACAATCTCTGTCTTTACGATAAGCCCAATTACGGGGATGTTAGCACCAATGCATTTGACAAAACCTTGTTGTGAAAAACTAGGTATTGCTGGGGCATATTTTGATGTAAACGAACAAGAATGTAGATGGGCTGCTAGCGGAACAACCGATGGTTGTGACTATAGTAGACCATTTAATTTGGTTTTGAATCCAAAAGGAAATGACGGTGCAATCTTTTCAATAACGCCTGATGAATTTTGCGAGCTAGAGGTTCAATTTGATTATTTATTTAAATTCGATTGTACGACATTAGCTAATTTAATCAGAAAAACAATCACGGGGGATTGTAAAACGACGATAGATGTTTTCGAATCTATATCAGCAGCGATGACAATCGATGTGGTCGATATAATTCAAGGAAATACTGTATTAACGCAAGTTTACGAAGAAACATTTTTTCCGAAAATAGGGAAAAATAATTTATATAATTATCTGAAGGCTAAGAGTGCAGACACTGGTTTTTATGTTTGTAATAAAACTGGTGATACGGCAACCAATTGTGAGTCTATTGAATTATATGATGTGACAACAGGACCAAAAACTAGTTGTGTCATTTTCGAAAATCAAATATTGGATTTGTTATTTAAAGAGTCTGGATTACCAGATAATGACACAACAACATTTAAAAAATATATAAGTAATGAAGCATTCGCTTCAAATTGGTTACATTTTACAACAACCATAAATGACTTAACAATTTTAAGTGCTATAACAAATGAAAAAATTAAGTTAGTTGTTAAATTAAGTGGGTCGTGTATTAATGAATGTTTATTATTAGATAATATTCAGTTAAATAAAAAATGTACTAAAATTTTAAGAAATGATATATTTTTATCAAAATCACCTAGTTTTGAATTAGATAAAATTATTGATAATAAAAAATCTTGGATAACAAACACAGAAAGAACACATAGAGAATTCAATATCCTTAAATCAGATGGTACACAACCAATAAGAAACACTGATTATTATCTTAATGATGAAAGACAAGTTATAAATACTAAAGAATTAGATTTGGATATAAATATTGCATCTGCTATTGAAACAGATGTTTGGTGTTATTTATCTGATAATGATTGTATTTTATCAGCATTGACAGGTTGCGTTGTATACACATCTATGACAACATCATACTCAATTGTAACAACTGGTACTACAACAGGTTATACGTGTGCGATAGGATATTCAGCAACACCAGCAAATGATTGTTGTAAAATAATTGAAACCGTATTTCCATTAGGATATGTTAGTGGGGGGACAATTAGTGCTGGTTCACCATCTATTGATTATGGTATATCAGGGACATATTTTTATAATAATATTAGAAATCTAGATAATAGTGCGTTTCCTGTTTTCTATAGTGGTGGTTCTCTAATGAATCAAACTGGTGGCACAATAACACCGACTATTATAACAACAGGTAGTACTTTTTGGGCATCGTCTGGGTCAACATCTAATGGTAGACTAAATAACGCTGGGATTAATGGTAATGGAACAGGACTTACAGATAATTATGGTTTTACATATAGTATTAGTGCTGCGACAGGGGGTACATATTATTTAGGAATCGGTTCAAATTCAAACGCTTCGTTAATTAAAATAAATTCAGAACCATTATTATTTTTTGTTAGTAGTGGTTTAACATCTGTTGAATATAACAGATGGACAGTTTTTGAAGTTGATTTATGTTCAGGTTTAAACTTAATAGAAACACGATACTACGGCTCTGGCGCATCAATAGATTTTGGGTTTGAAATATATAAACCCGATAGTTTTTTAGCGTTAACAGGTGCAACCACAAGTGGCATAACTGAAGCGAATGTTATTGCTTCAACAAAAGATAAGGTTGGTGGATTATTTGATATTGGCTCAACAGTTGGGTATACTTGTCTTAATAATAGAATATTAAACCCTAACGATACTAAATGTTATTCAATACTACAAAGCAATCTTTTACCATCGGGAACAACAACAGCGACAACAGCAACTACTACAACAACATCTAGTGGTGAAACAACATCTACAACACTATGCTGTGACCCATCATATGTTGGAACAGTGATATCGACAGCTAGTGGTAGCGGAACAACATTTAGCTCAATAACAGCAACTACTGGGTGTTGTAGCGGTAGTTGTGGCGATATAGGTGTTGATATTAATAATATGTTAACACAACCGTTAAGTGCTATCACAACAATAGAGGATTTTGAATATTATATTACATCAGAATTAATAGACGCTAAGAATAGGAAAATTTTATCAGCATATCCAACACTTAGGTTATTATATGATAGATATATGAATAGTACTAATCACTGTACTACCGAAAGTTCACGATTTGATTATTCGACAATGAATCAGTTTGCTGGGTTAATTGGAAATTATTGGGTTGATATCATTGAACAAGTTATTCCAGCAACAACAATTTGGGGTTCAACTAAAATATATACCAATACAATATTTGATAAACAAAAATATAAGTATAAGGGCTATAGTACATTTTTTGGTGATAATACATTCACAACAAGTGTTTTAAGTCCAGCTAGTGGTTCTAGTATTAATGCTAGTGCAACAACAATGGTAATTCAAGGAAGTTCAACGGGAACAACAATGTTCCTAAACGAAGGCGACGAGCACCAATACTCAAACCTATATTTAGTACAAATGAATAGTGGTTCTGAATTTTTGGGTAGTATTAATATAGTTGGCCCAAGTGGTGGAAATAATGTAATAAATGAACCGTTTTAAGTATTTATAATTATGCCAAAATTAATAAAAAATATAACAGCAGATGTTTTGCCTTTCTATACAACTGATTTATCTTATGTAACGAGATTAACAGCTAGTGTGCAAACGGAAGACTATATTAACCTTAATGGTTTTATAGCATATTTACAAAACTTTAAAGAGGTTGGTTTATTAGAATATTTGGATAAACCATTAATGTTTGGACTAAAGAATAGTTACAGAATACCAACAATAACAATAGAAATATCATATTAATGAGATACCAAGAGCGAATATATATACAGAATGAGAGTAATGCGGTTAGAAACAAAGACATGTTAAATGTTAACATGAGCTCAGACTTTTGCATATTTCAATCACCAACATTTGATATTAGTGGCGCAACAAAAATTCAATGCGACTCAATTAATACGTGTGCGTTAACAGGATACTCATTTAATAATATGTTAACAGCAGCAACATATAACTGTTTCACTTCTCAAGGAATAAGTACTGACTGTTATAGTGGAACAACTTGGGAGACTCGAATATATGAAAATAGCTTAATAGCATATAGTGGAGAATTATATACAACAACCATTTCTGGTAATACTCCATCAAGTGGTAGTTTTTTAACATCAGTTGTCACAGCATTTAATACACTTGGATATAATTTTACGCAGAGTGGTACAACGTTTACAATATATAAACCATATGGTGTAAAAGATTTCATGTTAGATGTATGTATAAAGTTTGATATTAATGTTGGTCATGGTATTAGCTGTCCATCTGGTTATTCAGCAAGTACTGGTGGTGATGGTTGTGAGAAAATATTAACAACTGGTGCAACATATAATGGTAGTGGGACAACAATTGTTTCAGGTAATCATCGTACTGATTATGCACAATATGGTGCATATTTTTACCCTAGTATACAAAATAATAATGCACTGCCAGTTTTTTATAATGGGTCGAATCAATTAAAAGACCAAACAGGTGGAACAACAACAGCGTTGAATATTGTAAACTCAGCAAATAGTTTCTGGTATAATTCGGGCAACACAGTTGATGGAAGATTAAATAATATTGGTTTGAGTGCTAGTACAACAGAATTTCTTGGTTTTTCTAAATGTATAGATATACCAACAACAGGAATATACTATATCGCAATAGCAGCCGATAACGAAGGAAAGGTTATGCTTAATGGAACATTATTTGCTAGTCTAAGTGGTGCTGCATCCGAGAATTTTAAAATTTGGAGTGTTTTTCCGTTTGAATTACAGTCAGGTAAGAATATTATAGAAATGGTTGGTAAGAATATAGGTTCTTTTACATCATTTGGTGCTGAAATATATAAACCTATTAGTTATCCGACATTAACAGCGGCAACAAGCACAGGCTCATCTCAAGCTAATGCAATTTTCTCAACAAATGAATACATTAACGGAAACTGGCAACTTGGGACAACAATGGGTTATACATGTCCAACTGGATATGCGTTAGACACTTGTTCATCAGCATATACTTGTAGTCAAATTATAAAAACAGGATTTACAAGTACATGTACTGGAAGCTGTACACCAAATTGTACAATCATTTGTAATGACACATTCCCATATATTGATAACTCAAGTCAGGGTGTATATGTTAATTCTATTACAACCACATCAATACCAATAACATTTAATTTTACTGGAAACACAAATATTTTTAGTGCGTATAACGCTACGTTTAAATATGAAATTTATAAATATAATGCTAGTTTAGGCTTATTCACAGTGCCACCTGTATACAAGAGTGGAACTATTAATTACTCAACGTTTAGTGGAACAAATATATTACACCAAACGATATTATTAACTGGTTTAACATTAGATGGTGATTATCTAATAAAAGGATATTATGAAGCAGATGCTTGTACAGAATTCATGAATAAATTAGGTAAAAGAATAGACACTATTCTTTATAAACAAGGACCAGTGTATCAGCTTTATGATTCAGAATTGGATTATTATTTTGTATCTATTGGTGCAGCTGAGGTACCTAAATTTACACAATCTCAAAATAATGGTCTTGCGTTTTATGATGCATTACCATTATATCAACAAGTAATAATAGTTAATGATTCGCTTGAGTATTCAGTCACAAGTGACCAACCAAGTCCACAGATAATTGCTACAGGAAATACATTTGATAGAAGCGGTAGTACAATTACATTGGTGAGCGAATACTTAGGAGATATAGTCGTAACATTAAATGGTTCAACATTGGCAAAAGATGTTGACTATTCATTAAGTGGTGTCGTATTGACATTCTTCGGTGAAATAATAAATGGCGATATAATAACAATAATATATACTAGGACATCAACACTAACAATAGTATCTAACGTAATTCAATTAAATTCATCAATAATAAGTGGTGCGACAGGTACACAAGGAAGTAATAAATATTTTTATAATACAACAACAGGAAAATACGAAATATATACAAACAATGAACCTCTTGATAACTCAAGAATTATTGTTATGCTTAACGGTGTAACGTTAGCAAACGATATAGATTATTATCAATCCACAACAAATAAAAGTAGAATAATTCTACATGGTAATTTGAGACTTGGGGACATTGTAATAATAATTTATTATCCTAAAGCGAATGTAATTAATGGAATAACACAAACCAATAATTATATCGGGTGGTATATTTCAATACCGCCACAAGCAAGTAATGGTGAGTTTTCGTTGGAATATACGACGGATAGCACATTTACAACATATTCAAGCAATCCTGTGGTACCGTATCAAATTTCTGTCACAAATTATAATTCAATATTACAATTAACAGGGGATGTTGGAACACAATGGTTCTATAGAGTTAAAAACACTAAAAATTATAGGTCAATATGCGGCGATATAATTCAAAGTGTGGCATATAGTGAAATAGTACCTGTAATAATACAAAGTAATGCGATTAATTCATATTAATTGTTTACTATTGGGTATTTATAAGTAAAACAAAAAATAAACATATTTATAGCATATGAGTTACATAATTAAAAGCACAAGTCCGTTTGTTAGTATCAAATTAACCGAAAAGGGAAGAGAGAATTTAGCCAAGGGACAACTAAATTTTTCATACTGGGCCATTGGTGACTCAGAGATAAACTATGATAGAGAGGCTATTGTTGATGCAAATCCAACAAGTCCAACGTTATCAGGTGCTAGTAGAGTATTACGCCCATTTGATAAACAACCAGATATTAAATCATTTATCACGACAACAACAGGTGACCATTTAACAGCAATGGCTCAGTCAAATATTAATGTGGTTAAGGCTATTGTTAACAACGCAGCTGAAGAAAGAGGCTTTTTTAGTGGTTCAAGTTTAACTTATGATACCTATACATCGTCAACATACATGAGAGGGGTTAAAACAGTCCTTAATTCGACTTTAAGTGGGGGAACGACACTTTACATGTCTTCAGGTGTAACAGTCAATGTAGGGGATTTTATTAGGCTTAAAGTAACAAACTCATTAAGTAATCCAACAGCAATTGAAAATACAATACCATTACCAAATTTATGGTTTAAAGCACAAGCCGTTACAACGGGTGCAACAGTAGCGATTACTGTTGATAGAGAACTACCAACAAATGCGTCTCAGGCTAATAGCTCATACGCATTTGTTTATAGAGGCGGTGAAGTACAAGATACTTTTGGTTATGACACATCATCAGCGTATTGGGATACAGGAACGCTTTCTTTTGACGCAACCAATAATGTCACATGTGAAGATGTTAAAGTTTGGAACATGAATAATGTTTGGTGTGAGAACTTAGCGGGTATAACAGGATTAACATCTACCAATCTTTACGAAGACTATACAAAATTTGGGTCTTATGATTATTTAGGAACCAAAAACCCTTATTTAGAATATCTTTGCACAACAAGCGATGCGGTAGCACCATTGGAATGTAATGGGCCAGGATTTAGCTATGCTGATACAATTCATAAATCATTGTCAATATTACATTATACCAATAATGCAATATCAAATTTATACGGTGAATATTTTTATATTGATGAAACAAACAATAAAAGAGTTAGCATAACATTACCTGATTTAATGTATCACAGAAGAGATTATGCAACGGGTACTGGAACAACAATGGGTATGACATTTACATCTAGTGGTGGAACCAAACTATTAGGAACAAGTGATATAGAATATATGAATTTATATGAGGATGCAACACTTGTTGGAAGCTCAACACCATTGGTAGTCGGAAAAGTTTTCCCTCAATTAAAAATGGTTGTAATTGATGATGATGAAATAGTTGCAGCAACATCATATAAGGCAAATAGAAATTGGACATTACCACCATTAACAGCGTTTTTATCAGCACCAACTGGTGGTACAACAACAGGTATTTTGGATGTAAATAAAACAATCTATTTAACATATTCGCTAGAAGCCTCTGGTAGTACAGGTTTGACAACAACACTACCTTGTCAATCATATATTAAAGTAACAAATAGTAGTTCAAATACCAAAGATATATCATTTAAAATCGAGGATGTTGATTTGTTGCCTTACATGAGAAAAATCGAAAAAGTAGGATATGATGGATTAGGTTTCAGTGCATACAAATTTAAATTGCTTTATCAAATTGTTGATGACCAAAATACTAGACCAGAAGCGGGAAGTTGGAAGGTTTATGATTTTACAACAACAAGTATAACATCAACAGCTAATACAACAATTGACCCATTATTATTGGAGAATCAAGCACCATTAACAAACGGTTTTGTTTTATCTAGCGCAATAAATACAGGCGCAACAACTTTTGACATTACACAATCACTATCAATGGCCCCTAATTCAAATTCTGATATATTACAATTTGGTGATGAAAGATTTTTCTATGGTAATTTAAATACGTATATCGGTGCAACAATATATAAAACAATATTTGATATTAGGGTTAATTCGGCTCAATATACTCTAACAACCAATCCAACTAGGAGTCAACAATCATCAACCAACCCACCAGATATTAAAGCTACTGAGGTTGCTGTTTATGATACTAATAAGGATTTAGTTGTTATTGGAAAATTAAGTACACCAGTTGCACTTTTGGCTGGGAATACGATTATGTTAGAGCTAAGTATGGATTTTTAATAAAAACAGAATTTTAATATGGGATACAATACAACAGCAACAACAGTAACATTAACAGCTAAGCTAACGCCAATAGGTAGAAAAAAGCTTATCTCAACTAATAAAAATTTGATTACATCTTTTAGTCTTGGTGATTCAGATGCGAATTATTATGCTGTCTTGCCATTAACAACAGGCGAAGTGCCTAGTAATGGTGGTAATATTGGCCCACTTACAGCAACAACAAATAGTGTGGGTCCAAACATTGTAATCAAGAGTATGTTGCTTGTTGATAATAATGGAACGTTACAAAAAGCAGTTGAGTCACAATCAAGTGTTATAACAACAGGATATCAAGCAATTGGTTTAACAAATATAAGTGGGTCAAACGTAACACAAGCGGTTATTGATAGAAATAATTTTAATACTGACCCATTGGTAAATTTATTTTATAGTTTTAATCTGCCAGTAAGTTCTACCGATGATTATACCTATACAGGACTAACATCAAGTTCGGGTGGATTCTTAAATACAGCGTTAAGCGGAATATCACAAACAAAAATTTTAGCAATAGCATTGAATAATTCATCATACGGTGAACTTATTGATGGTAAAACAATAAAACTTGATGTTACAACAACAGCCGCTACATACACAATGTATAGCACATTTCAAAACACGGGTTTACCATTAACAGTTCAGGATGCAAATTATAGTGATAAAGCCGCAAACACAACCTTCTTAGGTAACAATATTGCATTCTTAATGAGTGATACAATAAAAAAACCAAATGGTGGTGATTCTACATTAAGCTGGGCTACAGGATTCAATACTGTTAAGCCTTTTAGCCAAAATAGAAAACAATTATATAATTTAGTTACCGATAGTAATTTATCAGAAAGTGCCGACACAGTTGTTGGTATTGCATATCTAGATAAAGGGTTTATGGTCATAACACATCCATTGATTGTCAGTGCATATACTAGTGGTGCAATTTCTGCTGCATGTGATAGTGTATCAACAACCGTTGTCCAAAATATCACTTGTATTGCAAATAGAGGCGAATTTGGAAATTCAACCAATAAAACATTCTCAATAACAGATACACCAAGAATCAGTGAAATAGGGCTATATGACATTGATGGTGATTTGATAGCTATTGCTAAAACAGATAAACATTTGGTTAAGAATGTTAATGAATTTTTAGCATTGGGTTTGCACATTAGCTTATAACACTTTATTTTTTATTGGAAAGCGTTATTATTGAATAAAAATATATGGAAAAAAATCTAGTTTTAGGTCTTGACATTAGTACAAAAACTATTGGTATTGCTTTGTTTGAAGATAAAGGTACAAGTGGTGATTTAAAATTACTTACCCATGTCGCACCAGTTGTTAAGCCAGAACCAGCATCAAAAATGGAGTTGTTATTTGAAAAAGCTAGAATCTTCGAAAAAGAATTTTTAAATAATTATATTAATCTTGGTATTAAAAAAGTAATTATTGAAGAACCTTTATTACAAGCAAATAATGTTAATACAACAGCCGTTTTGCTTAGATTCAATGGTATGATAGCTAGGTCAATCTATGAAACATTAAATATAGTACCAGATTTCATTTCATCATATGATGCAAGAGCATTTGGGTTTCCAGAATTGATGCAAATTAGGAAAACTAAGAAAAACGGTGATGATAGAACAGAGAAAGACATTACAAAAAGCAATCCAGTTCTTTTTGGTGGACATCCATTCGATGTTGATAAGAAAACTGTTATTTGGAATTTAGTTTCTGATTTAGAACCTCAAATAACATGGCTTTATGATAAAAAGAACAAGCTCAAAAATGAGAATTATGACATGAGCGACAGTTATGCAGCAGTGCTAGGATTTATGAAAAAAAATAACTTCTGGAAATAAGCGTCTTTTCTCGCAAATTAACATATTTATATAGAAATGATGCATATGTTAAGTGGAAATCCCATTGCTTGTATATATTCGGTAATAAACAAAATAAACGATAAAATATACATCGGACAATCAATAGATGTTGAAAGACGTTGGCTTCAACACAAATATGGTAAGGGTAATATTATATTGCGAAACGCAATTAAAAAATATGGTATTGAAAATTTTACGTTTAATATCTTAGAAATAATTAATACTGATAATAAATCTAAGATACAAGTAACAGAAGAATTGACAATATTAGAACAGAAATGGTTTGACATGAAACAACCATTTTTAAAAGAAAATGGTTATAATATACAGAAAACATCAAAACCAAATTTAACACCAAATAGGGATATTCATTTCGGTAAAAAGATTAGTAAAATTAAAATCGATAATAATCATACTGGAAAACCTATAATACAATATAGTTTAGATGGAAAGCCAATTAAAGAATGGAAATCAGCCGCAGAAGTTGAAAGAATTATGGGGTTTAACGCTGAGAACATATCGGCATCATGCCTTAGAAAATGCAAATCATCTAATAATTTTATATGGAGATTTATTAGTGATAATTTAAATAAAAATGATATTAACATATTAAACGAAAGAGCTAAACCAATTACTAGACGAATCAATCAACTAACGTTAGACAATAAATTAATTAAAATTTGGCCATCATTTAAGAATTTAGTTAATGAAAGTGAATTCGATAATAGGCCCGTAAAAGATTGTTGTGTTGGAAATCGACCATCATATAAAAATTATAAATGGGAATGGTGTAGAGACTAAAATAAAAAATGCGAACAGAAATAGAAATATTAGAAAAATATTCTGAAATGCTCCAAAGAAAAAAGGAACTTCACGATATTGTTAACAACCCGCCAGATGATTTATCATTCGAAGAGATTCAAAACACTATCAATGATTATCACCATCAATGTGATATGAATAACGTTGTCGAATGGCTTTTAGACCTCCCCTCAACAGCTTAAGATTTGTAAAACTGCCATATTTTTCGTACATTTGCGTTTGTGGCATACATTACAAGCATATTAGAAAGCTTTTTAGGCGAACCTAGGAAGCATAATGAAGATTCTGGGCAAATCAGTTTTGATTGTCCAGCGTGTTCAGATGATAAAGGTATGCCACAGGGTGATGGCAAGGGCAACTTGGAATTGAACTATAATCGAGATGTTTTTAAATGCTGGGTTTGCAAGGACACTAATTACATGAGTGGTTCCATCACAAGACTCATTAAAATATATGGAACAGCTAAAAATTTACGAGATTATCGTTTATTTAAGCCTGATGCGGCTCTTTTTGGTACAAGACCACGCATAGATGTTAAACTCCCAGAAGGATATAAGAAATTAATAAATTGTAGTTATAAAGATTTTAAGTATAGTAGCGCAATGAAATATCTAGAAGGTAGAGGAATTACCAAAGATATTATAGAGAAATTTGATATTGGATATACAACCAAGGGAACTTTTTTCAATAGAATTATAATACCATCATATGATGAAGATGGCAAATTAAATTATTTTGTTGCTAGATGGTTTGATAAAGTATATACGAAAATTAAATATTTAAACCCAGAGGTTGAAAAGCAAAGTATCATCTTTAATGAACAGAAGATAAATTGGGATGCCACAATTTATTTGGTTGAAGGTGCTACGGACCATATCGTTGTCCCGAACTCAATTCCATTATTGGGAAAATTTGTCTCAGATACACTTATGGAAAAATTACATGACAAAGCTAACGCAAATATTGTTATATTATTTGATAGTGATGCGTTAGAAGATGCTAAATTTTTATATGGTAAATTAAATTTTGGTAAACTGATTGGTCGAATTAGAATCTGTCATCCACCAAGTCATGACCCTAGTAAAATACATGAGCTATTAGGTAGAAAAGGAATAATCAAACTATTAAAAAATTGTACATATAAACCTGATAAATGGTAACCAAATAATAAATTTGGAACTAATAAATAAAAGGAGTATATTTGTACTAACAAATGAATTATGGCGAAAGAACAAGAAGGATTAGTGTATTTGGAACCAATTGAACATGTATATATTCACAAGAAAACAGGAATCAAGTACGGCTCAGTAACAAAAACAATCGCAACAATCGAACCATTCTTTGACGAGGAAGCAGTCGCAGAATCGATTTCACGTCAATTAGATACAGTTAAGCAAGAGCGTTATATCGGAATGTCAAAGGAACAAATCCTAGACTTTTGGCAAATGCTCAATGATGAAGCTAATACTTATGGAACAATGGTTCATGATATAATTGAACGTTATCTTAAAGCTAATAAATGGTGGTTTCCAGAGGATGAATTGTCAAAAAAAATAATAGCTGGATATGCGTCAATGAAAATTGATGAAGGAATTAAAATGCATCCAGAACGTATAATGTTTTCAGAAGAATATGAGTTAGCTGGAATGTCAGATTTGATTATCGACATAGATTCAAAATACTTTGATGTTGGAGATTGGAAAACAAATAGGATATTTAATTTCTATAATCCGTTTGGAAATGAAACATTGTTAAAACCATTTGAGCATCTACAAAATTGTCATTGGGCCATATATACAATACAATTGAGCACATATGCTCTTATGTATGAACTTGAAACAGGAAGGAAATGTCGCTCAATATGGATAGGGTATTGGGATAAAATAAAAGAATCGTTTGAAAAGATTAATTTGATATATTTAAAGAAAGAGGCTCGTCAATTAATGGAGCTACATAAGTATAACACTCAATTAAATTAAAAATAATGTTTCGATTATTAATTTTAGTTATTTTCATAAGTATATCTACAAGTTGTAAAATAAGTAGGAATAATAAAAATAATAATAACGATTCCTTAAGAATGGAAAAAGCAATGAGTAAAACGCTTAAAAAATTTCATAAAAATTATTGACGTACTTGAAAATGCTTCCCAATATAGTCAGCAATCTCTGGCGTGAAAGTATGTGTAGTACCAGTTTTTTCATTCCACCACTGCCATGGTATAATGTAATTAGTATCTAAATAAACACCTTTTTCATCTTTCTTACCCAATAATTGAGTATCTGGTTTTACCAATTTTAATAAAACATTTTGATATCCAGCATCAATATTTCCAGCGTCTTTAATATCATTACTTTTTCTCATCGGATAAAACGCCATAGCCCATAATCGGCCATTTAAAAATATTCCTTCACCCATTCCACCGTAAATAGCAAATGGGTCTACTTGTGTAGTAGGTGGTTTACTAACTATTTTGATATTAACAATAACAAATTGGTCTTTAGTATAAAGAGAATCATCATTTGACCTTCGTTGTTTTGTCGTAGGATTGGTACTAGGCCAAGGAACATCACCAATTAGAATTTTAGGTTCAGTAAATGTAACATCACCCTTTAATACATTACTCTTTTTTAATTGTTCTGAAAAATTAGTTAGGATAAAATTAACTGTAGCAGCCCTTCTTTTGGCTAACTCACCAATTTCTAATGGTTTGCCATACGTTGGTGATGATTCTTCCATATCATAATTGGTAACCCTAGATTCACTTGAAACTATTTGAACAACAAAATCTGAGGTTGGATTCTTTAACACTTCTTTACCAAACTTCCTCAATTCATCTTTGAAGGTAGCATCATCTTTTTCGTTAAATCTATAACGGCCACTTTTAAATAACTTACCAATATCCAATCTTAACGAACTATCACTAACCTGTTGGTTAACGCTCATATTGGTACTATTAGGACCTTGTTGAGCTTTAGCTTGACTAAATAGTCCAGCGATACCAATAATAGTAGCCATCACATTTTCTTTCCATCCTTCTTCTAAATTAGGCTTTTTGTTAAAATCTTCTTTTATTACATCCCATATTTTCATATGATATAAATATGGTAAATATTTGCAAATGAACAGACTAATTCGTATATTTGTTCTAAAAAACTATGCCGATACAAAAAATCGTACATATTGCTGATTTACACATTAGAACATTCAGGTTACATGATGAATATAAAGATGTCTTTAAAACAGTTTTAAGTCAAATAACAGACCTCGTTAAAGAATATAAACGAGAAGAAGTGAGAATAGTAATAGCAGGGGATTTGGTTCATCAAAAAATTGTCATTTCAAATGAACAATTGATTTTGGGTACTTGGTTTATTAAAATGCTAGAACAAATAGCACCTGTTGTCATCATCGCAGGGAATCATGACTTATTGGAAAATAATAAAGATAGAGTAGACAGCATTACACCAATGGTTCAATTTTTACCAGATGCAAATGTGAATTATTTTAAAGAAAGCAGATGCTATTTGGACGATAATGTGGTATGGTGTGTATATTCAATATTTGAAGAGAATAAAACACCAGATATTGAACAAGCGAGAAAGGAATTTGGTAATGATAAAGTATACGTTGGATTATTTCACGCACCATTGTTAAATGCGAAGACCGATATAGGTTACATAATTGACCATGGTTCGAGTTTAGAGATTTTTGAGGGTTGTGACATGGTAATGCTTGGGGATATCCACAAACGTCAGGGATTTAACTACAAGGGTATTCATGTAGCATATCCTAGTTCGCTGATTCAACAGAATTTTGGTGAGAATGTATCAGGACATGGGTTTTTGATTTGGGATGTTGAAACAAAAACATATACTGAGCATAATGTTGAAAACAACTATCCGTTCTATAATTTTAAAATTAAATCTCTTGAAGATTTAGAAAATAACGCAGAAATAATAACAAACCTATAATAGGTATAATAAAACAAAAACTATGACAGAAACGAAAAGAATGGCAGAAGCAAATACAACTAGTGTAATGTCTAAACCACAAGAGAAAAAAAACTACATTAACAAACTTCTAGCTGAGGGTGATAAGAGAAGTTATAATGAAATTCAGGCTGACCTAGAATTACAAATCTGGGCAGATAAATTTGGCTCTAATCTAGATAAACAAAAGAAATAAAATATGATACCAACATTTAAATTGGTCCTTTGTGACCTCAATCAACAATTAGCTGATGAATGGAAACGAGCATTCGCAACTCACCCTGAAGTAGAAGTAAGATGTTGTAGTTTTACAGATATCGACTTTGATTGTATTGTGAGCCCAGCGAATTCATTCGGTCTTATGGATGGTGGAATCGATGGAGCAATCACCGATTATTTTGGTGAGCAAATGATGAAGAGAGTACAATATGAGGTTTTGAAGCAATATGCTGGTGAACAACCTGTTGGTACATCTATGATAGTTAGGGCAACTGAAGACCAAACAACAGATAAAATAAAATTTGTCGCACATACACCAACGATGATATTACCTAGAGATATATCCAAGACAACAAACGTGTATATGGCGATGAAAGCAATGCTTTTAGAAATTGAAAAATTTAATTCGAATTCATTCATGAAACCACATCAAATAAAAACAGTTGTGTGTTCAGGTTTGGGAACTGGTGCTGGTAGAGTGCCATTTAATGAAGCTGCCAATGATATGGCAAAAGCATACACAAATTTTAAAATCAGGCCAAAAGAATTAACATGGACATTTGGTTTGATAAGATATAAACAAATAACCAGCAAGGAACCATTACAAGAAACGAATAAATGTTATTGTGGCGAGCCTGTTGATATAACAAACATTGACTGCGTTGCATATAATTTATGTGCAGAACATGCTGATGACGTATAAAATAAAAACTATGACATTTAAAGAATTAAAAGATTTTGTAAACAGACTTCCAGAAACTATGGACGAATTCGAAGTCGTCAATGGTGAGGTGGGATATCTTGACCCAACTGATGACGATAGCGCAGTCTATCGTGTTGATAAACCTATTATAGCACTCTATGTCGATGAATCATCAAAAGAGATATGCTTCTTCCATCAAACGCAAGAAGATGTTAGTAAGGTAACAGATAACTTTGGCCCAAATGAACTTACCTAAGGATTTAAAGGATGATATCTGGGAGTATTGCAGGGTTAATGATATAACAGCCATTGATGACTTCACACTAAAACTAATCAAGCAAGGTTTTACTATTGAAAAATATGGAGCTACCCCTGTGACCAACACTGTCGAAAAGATAGTCGAAAAAATAATAGAAGTCCCCATAGAAAAAATAGTCGAAAGAACAATAGAGGTCCCAACGTCAATGGTTGACGATGAAATGAGTGCGGCCCTAACAGCACAAATAAACGAGAATGAATTGCTTCGTGCTGAAATAATAAGTTTGAAGAACGAGTTAGAACTCGAAAAAGGAAAAAATAAAAAAGACATTTATGGTGAAAGATAAATTATCAATATCGCCTTATTCTAAACTAAAAATTTATTGGGACGATAGACCTGAAAATTATAGTAGAGAAAATAAAAATAAAGTAAGAAATTATTTTGTTAAGAAATATGGTGTAAATAAAAATAATGTAGATGTTATTTATCGCCCCGTAAGATTTAATGATAAGGGTGAAGTAATTGAAATCACAGGTGCTAGTATCGAAAATATTATGGATATTACATATCAACGTGAATTAATGAAAGAATGGATAAAAAGAGAAAACAAAGCGGTTGATTTTGATAGAATCATAAAGTTGGATGAGAAAGTTAATGCTGAATTGAATCTTGAAAATGACCAAACAAAACATAAGACTTGGGCTATTAAATGGTTGATGATTAATAATTTTTTATCTTTTGGCGATGAAAATTATCTACCATTTAATAAACTAAGAGGGTTAACAGTGGTTAATTCGGTTCCAGCGAATCAAGGTGGAAAAACAACATTAACGATTGATGCTCTTAAATTTTTATTACATGGTAATACAACTAAAACCGATAAGAATGAACAAATATTCAATCAGTATAGTAATAAAAATGAGTTGGTTGTTAGGGGCATGATAGAAATTGATGGTGAAGAAACAATCATCGAAAGAAAAATGAAAAGAACAGCGAAAAAAGGTACGAATGAATGGAATGTGACGAATAAAGTTAATTACTATAAATTATTACCTGATGGAGAGGAAGAACAATTAAACGAAGATGATGCAACCAAAACAACAGCGAAAATAAGAACATCAATTGGTAGTGAAAAAGATTTTGAAATGTTGGTTTTAGCAACAGAAAAAAATCTCGATGATTTAATTGGGTTGACAACAACAGAGAGTGGTAAAGTATTAACAAGACTTATCGGATTAGAAGTAATTGAAATGAAAGAAACTGCTGTTAGGAAAATGTATAATGAATTCGATAAGAAAAAGAAGTCCAACGAGTATAACATTATAACACTTGGTACAGACATTGTTGACCATACAGAAAAAATTGAGTTGGGTGTTGAGTCGGAAAGAGATTTAAATGAAAAATTAGAATCAACTAAAGACGAGATTGTAAACTTAAATAATGAAAACGATAAGTTGTTAAATAGTAAGATAACCATTGACACAACAATTTTGTCAATGAATCCATCAAAATTAGAATCAGAAATAACAGCTATAAAAATCAGTGGTGTTGCAAAAAAAGAAAATATTGATAATCTAATTGTTGAAATAGATAAACTTAAAGATGTTATCTTCGATGAAGATGAACATAATAGATTAACCAAGCTATCAAATAAAAACATATCTGACATTCAAACTAAGACAGGGGATATATTAAGAACAGAGCAAACAATAAATGATTTAATCTCTGGGGGTATATGTAAAACTTGTAATAGGAAATTAGATACTGTTGATAATACGGAACATATTGAAAAACACAAACAATTATTAGAGCAATATAGAAAAGATTTAATTTTTCTTAAAGGCTTAGATGCCACATTAAGTACAGCACTTGCTGAAATCGGAGTTTACAAAAAACAAGTTGATAAAAGAAATAAATTAGAACTAGATAAAGATAGATTTGAGGTAGAGGTTGGTGCTTTAAGGAATAGTATAGTATCTAAGATGAATGATTTAAAACAATATAAATTAAATCAGAACGCAATCGAATCAAACAGAAATATTGACGCAGAGGTTTCAATCGTTAAAACAAAATTAGTTGTTGCTCACAGAACGAAAGATGAATTAACATCAAAAATAGAGCGAGTTAAATTAGACGTTGCCACACATCAAACCAGTATTGTAACGAAAACCAAATTAATTGAACAAATAAAAAAAGAAGACGAGGTAGATAAAATATATAAAATCTACATCGAATTAGTTGGTAAAAAAGGTATTAGTAAATTGGTTCTCAGGTCAGTACTACCAATAATCAATTCTGAAGCACAAAGATTGCTAGAAGATGTCTGTGATTTCGAAATCGAGATATTTATAGATGATAAAAATGATGTACAGTTTTTCTTGGTTAAGGATGATGTTGCCAAATTGTTAAAATCTGGTTCTGGTTTTGAAAAAACAGCTGCAAGTCTGGCCCTTAGAGGTGTTCTAGGTAAGCTATCGACATTACCAATGCCAAATTTCATCACCTTTGATGAGATTTTAGGTAAAATAGCCAATGAAAACCTTGAAAAACTTAAACCATTATTTGATAAAATTAAAAATATGTATGAAATTGTTTTTCTTATTACCCACAATGATATAATAAAAGATTGGGCAGATAATGTAATAACGGTTGAAAAAATAACAAATATATCAAAAATAACTATAAAATAATAATATGAAATTTAGAAATTATTGTGTTATAATAATGGGGATAACAAAAGGGGCTAAAGAAGAAATAATAAAAATTGCAGAGACACAACCAAATTTATTGGATGCTAATGCTGTTTTGATAGCAACATTTTCATCTTTGGTTGAACCAAGAGAATTGACTGATTACTTTAAAGTATGTCAAAGAAATTTTTTTCTATTCGATATGAATGAAGAAAATTCTGGTTTTCATATGATGAAAAAAGAGATAAATGATGGTCTTTTTGGATTCCTAGGAAAAATGAATGAAGAGGGGTTAAAGGAAAAAATGGATAACTTAATGCAAGAAATATCTTCATCAACGAAAACAAAAAAAATAATAAATAAGAAATCAGATTCGGTAATTTCAATACAAGATATCGATAATATGTCGTCAAAAGATAAGAACGATTTAATGAATACCTTACTTAGTAAGGGTGGTGAGAATTTGTCAGAATATGACAAAAAAATATTAAATATATTAGCTATTTAGTATCGTAAAAGCTTGACTTTTAGTGTTTTTTACGTATATTTACGTGTTCTCGAACAAATAACAATTTTAGTGAAACAGATGATTAAATGAGTAAAAATTATGTAAATTTTGATAACGAAGATAGCTTATCGAAATATTTTAAAGATGTAAGAAAGTCAGTATTATTAACACCAAATGAAGAAGTTTATTTAGCTAAAAGAATACAGAATGGAGATACAAAAGCGATTGACGAATTAGTAGAGGCGAACCTTAAATTCGTTATTTCAATTGCTAAAGAATATCAAAATCAGGGATTATCGTTAGCTGATTTAATTAGTGACGGTAATTATGGTTTGGTAAAAGCAGCAACAAGATTTGACCACACTCGTGGTTTTAGATTTATATCATATGCCGTTTGGTGGATTAGGCAATCAATAATACTTGGATTAAACGAAAATGCTAGAATGGTAAGATTGCCAGCCAACGTAATCAATAAATTATATCATCTCAAGAAAGAAATCGAAAAATTCGAATTCAAAAACGAGCGTGAACCAATCTACGGAGAAATCTTAGATAGCAATAATGAAGCTATCGAGTTGATAACATATCCAAAATGTTCTTCATTGAATCATATTATTAACGATGATGGTGATGAAGTAGTAGATGTAATGGTGATAAAAGAAGAGGTGGAAGATATTGTTATTGATGATAGGGTTAAAGATGAAATAACAAAAACACTCGAAGTACTAGATAACAGGGAGAGAGAGATTGTGGAATCATATTTTGGAATAAACACCGATTGTGAGCCAATGACACTTGAAGCTATCGGGGAAAAATTTTCACTTACCAAAGAAAGAATTAGACAAATTAAAGAGAAGGCGATTAGGAAACTAAGACATAATGCTCATAATTTGTATACTTTGATAAATGAATAGTATTTATTATTAAAACAATGAAATTTAGATTTAGTTTTTTAGTTGCATTATCAGCAGCATTGGTTGCTGGATGTGCCGCATATTATTCCGTATTCGGTCTTAGCCAATTATTTGCTGGGGCTAGTATGGCTGTTACCATAATGGCTTCTAGTTTAGAATTTAGTAAAATTATTGGGGTAACATTCCTTCATAAATATTGGTCACGAATTTCAAAACCATTAAGAATATATTTAACAACAGGAATAGTAATACTTGTTTGTGTCACATCAGCGGGAATATATGGGTTCTTATCAAACGCCTACCAGAAGACAGCGTATAAATACGAGGTCAGTCAGGGCCAATTGAATGTTTTAACCAATAAAAAAGATTTATTTGAGAAAAATATTACCGATAATCAGTCAATCATAACGACCAAAACAAAAAGAGCTGAACAATTAGGTGGAATAAGAACCAACCAAGAAAATCGCTTGGATGCAGCGAATAATTCTAACAGAAACTCAACTAGAAGTGATATTAATTCAGCAACAAAAGAAATCCAAAAATTAAACACAGAAATCGATGCTCTTAATTTGAAAAATTCAATATTGCTTGATTCGGCAAATGTATATTCCAATAAAATAATTGAATCAAAAGCTAGTGATGATATGACTAGTGAAATAGGTCCGTTAAAATATTTAGCACAATTAACAGGGTATCCAATGGATAAGGTTGTTAATTGGTTTATTCTATTGTTGATATTTGTTTTTGACCCATTAGCGGTATGTTTAGTAATTGCAACAAATAGAGTTATTGAATTAGAAAAAGAAAAAAAGCATAAGGTAATTGTGAAAAAAGAACCAGACCCTATTATTCCAACACAAGAGTCCGCACCAGAGACCATCGTTGAATCGGTAGAAGAGACTGAGCCTATAGCTCAACAAATAGAAGAATATAGCTCAAACGAGCCAGAATTTGAGCTAGAACCAGAAATAGATGAGCTAAAGAGTGAGGGAGTAAGTGAGGGAGTAAGTGAGGGAGTAAGTGAGGGAGTAACGCAACATAAAAAAATTGAGTTGAATGATATCAAAGAAATAAAAGAGATGACAAATAGAGGTTTTTCATTACCGATACCAGAACCAAGTAATTCAACACATAGAATAGGAACAAACAAAATAGTTAAAGATGGTGACAATAATACAATTTTTTTTAAACGTGGAAAATAATGGTAATAGATAAGACATCATATGAATTATCGACGAATAACTATATTAATGAAGAAACGATAAAACACCAAATAGTTCTCGGTCACACATCAACAAATGATATGCTTCATGTTACCAAATGGAAAAATAGATTAAACGGAAATTATAAGAAAACAGCGGCTTTCACAATCGATATAGGTGGAGGAATATATAGACATTTCGACCCAATATATTTTTCGAATATATTGGGAAACATTGAATTTGATAAGAAAAGCATTGTTATTTTACTAGAAAATAGTGGTTCTCTGATAAAAGATGGTGAAAATAATCAATTTATTGACTGGATTGGTCATATTTATAATAAACCAGAAAAAGTAATAGAGAAGAGATGGAGAAATTATCAGTATTGGGCACCATATACCGATGAACAAGTAATATCAACAGTTGAATTGGTTAAGTCTTTATGTAAGGAATTTTATATAACTAAATTCGTTATTCCTCATAATACAAAATTAAATCAATTAGACGATTTTGAGGGTGTTTTATATCGAAGTAATTTAGAGAAATATAACACAGATTTAAGCCCTGCTTGGAATTTTGAAGAATTTAAAAATAAACTAGAAAATACATGAAAAAGAAATTAGCATCAAATAGATTTTTTACAGATGATGATTTGATAAATGAACATGACTTTACAAAAAAAATGATTGGGTCAATATCAAATATGCAATTGATATCTGAATCAGATGAAGGTAATGATGTTATAACACCATCGGTAACAGATTCTGTTTATCAGGATGAGGTTAAAAAAATTGGCGATTCAGTTGACCCAAGAGTTCAGGTAACAAAATTTAAAATTTATCCAACAGATAGAGATGTTCAATTTGATGGAAGATTAGATTCTGGAATAAATTTCTTTATGTCAACCAAAGCAATGAAACTTAGTATCTCAATAACAGATGAAAACGGTCAAGCAAGTAAAATTTATTTAGACGCAGAACTTATCTCTACAATACAGAAATTAAATGGGTATTATGAAAATTGGACGAGAGAATGGGCGCAAAAATTAAATACCGAATATAAACCAAAAAAACCACTATAATGCTGACAGCTGCAACAGAAAATATGTTGGTGGAAAAACCAACTCTTTTCCAAAAAATTGGAACATTTTTCTCAAAATATGGAAAAATAATTATGAATATAATTATTATAGCTATTCCAATAATAATTGTTTATATCTACATGACAAGCGCAGACCCAGCGGATGTTAAGCAAACTCTCAAAGATAATAAGAAGCTTGAACATAAGATTGATAGCATTCGTCTTGATAATCAATTTTTGGTCAAAAGAATGTATGAGGTTGAAAAAAATCAAATTCAATTTTATGATTTAATCAATAAGAATAATAACCTAATACAAGCAAATAATAAAGAACTGCTTGATTTAAAACGTTTATACAATGCAAAAATTAATTCTGTTAGTAGCTATAGTATTAGCCAACTTGACAGCTTTTTCACAAACCGTTACAAAGAATTCTACTGATACAGTAATTATTTTACCAAAAAATGTAGCTAGAGAAGTTGTTAAAGATGTTATAAGAAAAGATTCTCTTGAATCAGAAATTAACATACATAAAAAGAATGAAGTATTATTGAAAAGTAATTTAGTGGCTAAAGATAGTATCATAGCATCTAAAGATACAATTATTAATATTTGGTCTGCAAAAGAAAAAAACTATCTATCAATAATAGATACTAAAGACCAACAAAAAACAAACTTAGAAGCTTTAACAAAAAGTTTATCGGCTGACTTGCGAAAAGCAAAACGAAAATCAACAATCAAAACAATTATTGGTGGCGCAGCCATTGGATTATTGTTATATCTATATATTGCTAAGTAATATGAAACCAAATTATATACAGGGTGAATTATTTTCAGGTGAGCGAAACATTAAACCAGATGTTTTAACCAAACTTCATTTACTAGTGACGAACACAGAACTCCCAACGCCTTATGAACCAAAAACTCAAAATAGATGGGTAGTAACATTTCCTACTGAATTTGGCATTAATTCATATATGCTTTCATCAACACAAAGACCTAATATCACAATTAGTCATGATGGAAATATTAGTTATGATGTAATGACGATTGTATTAAGAGACCCAATAGGACCTTCAACAACACAAGCAATATGGGATGTTCTTATTGGCATAACTGATATGACATTTGAAGCTGGTACTAATAGAGAAGAAATAGAGAAATCAGTTAAAACTTCATTAAGTAAATTTAAAGATGGTTTTGAGTATGTGCTCGAATTATTAGACCCTATTGGTATAACAATCGAGAAATGGTTAATAAATGGTAAAATAATAAACGTTAATTTTGGCCCGTTGGATTATGAATCAAATAAGACGGTCAAATGTACCATGACTGTCAAGCCTAATAAAATACAATTACTTTATTAAATAAAAGAGACGAAAGTCTCTCTTTTTTTGCCTTTTTTTACATATTTATATTATCGAATAAACACTATATTAACATGAAAATCAACGAAGATTTAACAACGGCTGATATCAATAAGGGTATTAAAATATATATGGATACATCAGAATTTAAATCTAAAATTGAAAAAATAGTTAAAGATAGACTTAAAAACGATAAAGAACTTGAGGATAAAGTAGTTGAGATAACAAAGAATGTATTAACACAATTGTATAAAACCCTTTGGACAAAGAGGGGATTCTGGAAGACTCAATTATCTAATAAATCTAATTAAAGATGAACAAAATTAAAATTACCAAAGAACAACGTGATAGACTATTTTCTCAAGAAATAATTGAAAGTCACGATGTACAAGGTGGGATAAATAGGGTGAATAACTCTGTTAAAAAAGAGTTGAGTGGTGCGAATATCCAAAACCTTGATGAGGATGATTTTAACGTTAGAGCGAATCAAAGCGGAATACCAAATTCTTCAATGAAAATCAAACAAGAAATCAAACCAATTAAACGTTTGAGCGAAGATAATACTGTTCATCCAGATTTAGAACATGCGATTGCTAGGTTTATAGAAAATGTGTGGATGAATCCACGAGTGGTACATTACTTAGATAAACCATTTAAAGAATTAGGCCTATCATTAAGTGATATTACAAAATATTTAGCTAGTACAGGTGTATTATCTGTTGTAGGCGTTGGTCAGTTTAAAGTTAACAATATGTTTAAGAGACGTTATAGCGACGATAATAAGACAGCTATGCATCAAAAGATAGAAGATATCCAAATAATGGCTAAACAGGCCTTAAATGACCCTAAAGCCCCTTGGAATGCAAATAAGGGGGGTGAATCCAAAACAATTAATACAGAAGAGAGTAATTATCCAGCTGGGACTGAAAACGACCCTAATTCACCATGGAATCAACAAGGGCCAAAATTAGACAAACCAACCATAGCACCAAAAATGTTTAAACCAGTGGAAATGGGAAAAGAGATTGCAATTTTAAACGCTTCATCGGGTATGTATATTTTTGACTATGCAGATATTGATAGAAATGAATTTCCAAATACTTCATATGAACTAACAATTGACGATATTGCGGATTATGTTAACGCTAATTTAGCTCATTTATCAAAAGGTGATGGACTGGATGGATTTAATGCAGGTGCACAATTGGTATTGATTGATGAACCTCTTAAAAATGAACTTATTGATTTATATTCTTATGATAAGAAATTCGTTAGTGCGTTAAGTAGACTTGAAGAGATGACATCAGCAGCTAGCTCAGGGGCATTTACAGGACCATTAAGTGGTGGAAAGTCAGTAGAGAAGGGATTGACACCAAGTGAGGAACTTATGGGTGAGGATGAAACAATAGAAGAAACGACAACAACAGCGTCTAGTGGGTCATATGTTCAGCCACAAATATGGGCTAAAAATAAGGCTAATTGGAAAGCTGGGGCATCAACACAATATCCAAATGGTGAGATGGTAAACTTCGATTCATGCACAAAACTTAATAATAACAAGTCAGCGCAGAAGGGAAAGTGTAGCACTGGGGCGATAAATAATGTTGTTAAAACCCATAAAACTAGTAAGTCAGTGATATCACCATCGTTGAGCGAAAACGCCATATATGAGACTATTGCAAAAAAGACAGGGAGGAAAATCGAAGAAATTAAAACAATCATTACCAATAAAGATAAATCTTTAACGTAAAATTGAGATATTTATATTAAATTAGAATACATGGATAAAAATACTATCATACAAGCTTTAAAAAAAGCTTTTTTATCTGAAGCAGAAAGTACACCAGCTATTTCATTAGCTCAAAAGATTGGTACAGAAAACGGAAAGATAAATAAGAGTGGTGTTAAGGCTGTTGCTAAAGATATGACTGAAATTGAAAAATCACAAAAAAAAGATGATTCAAACCAGAAATCTATGGCACAAAATAAATTTAATGCTGTTGATAAAGAAAAGACATATCACGATGAAATGGAAATCATGAATGGTCAAGAGATGATTGAATATGATAGAACACCAAACGATGATTTTAAAGATAAAGCAATAGAAGCTATAGAAGGTAGTTCAAGAATGGGTAACAATCCTGAATGGGCTAATGTAGTTGCTAAGGGACAAGGCGGTGACCCAGAATTTGGAAAAAATTTAGTTAAGAAAATCAAAGCCTCTCAAAAGAAAAGAGTCGAACAAACACCAACAACAAAAATGTATGGTGATGATTGGGAAATTATTAAAGATACTAGTCATAAAAAAATAGCTGTTGAAAATCGTAGATTCGGTAATAAATTAATCAACGAAGGAATCTTAGCTGACAAAAACTATACTCACTTCGCAGTTAATAAAAACACTGGTAAACTACTTGAAGCTTGGAACTATAAGGGTATTGATGCCGATGAATTAAGACAATATAAGAAAGATTATTTCTTTAACGATATTAAAGAGTTGGATTTACCATTAAAAACTAATGAAATTAAAATCGTTACAAAAGGAATTTTAGTAAGAGAAGGAATAAATCCAGAAGATATCAACGCTTGGGATAATTTGAAAAAATCAGTACCAGTAAGCGAAGACATTGAAGAGAAACCAACAGATAAAGAAGCTGATATAGCTGGCGATAACTATGAAGATACAGATAGAGCAGTTCAAGCTGGTACTATCAAATATGAAAATAAAGATAATAAAAAACAACAAATAAAAGAATCTATGAAAAGAATTACATTCAAAAAAGAATTTAACGGTGTTGGAAACGCTCTTAAATTAATTCCTGAATCATACAAAGTTGATATGAAGGTATTTGAAATGACCGACAAAAACGAAACATATAAAATTCGTTGGGAAGGTTCATTGACAGAAGGTAAAGCCGTTGTATTAACAGCAGCTAATAAAAGCAACATCAATGAAGACATTGAAAAAATGAAACATCTTTTCAATTATAAATCAGAAGATACTCTTGGGACTGTTAAGGGTAAATCAAGAATTGATGAAAATGCAGCCTTTGCTGATATTTGGTCAAAAACAAAATCGTTACTTACTGAAGAAGGTGATATCGAAAACGCACCAGCAAAAACAGGTGAGTGGGATAAAATCAAACCAGCAGGTGCTGGTGCGGCTCAAGCAAAATTGCAAACAAAAGATGGTACAGCCCCTGCACCAAAGAATGGTGAGTGGGATAAAATAAGCGTTCCAGCAACTGTAACATCTAAGATTACATCTAAGAACAAAGGTGCGGCTCCAACCACAGCAAAGACTGGTGGCGATTTAGATGATGCTGTTGATTATGCAAGCGGAGAAATTCCAGCGGAAGCAAAAAAGAAATTACAAGAAAAAGATGGTACAGCTCCTGCACCAGCAACAGGTGATTTAGATGATGCTGTTGATTATGCAACAAAAGAAGTTGAACCATCAGCAAAAAAGAAATTGCAAACAAAAGATGGTACAGCCCCTGCACCAAAGAATGGTGAGTGGGATAAGATAAGTGTACCACAAGCAGCAGACGCTAAGAAGCATGTAACAATGAATGAAGAAATTGAATCAGATGATGATATCGAAGATGAAAAACCTGACGCATATTCAGCGGGTGATGCAGATTTAGATGTTCCAGATGTTGACGATATGCAACCAACGAATAAGGATATAAAAATGGCAGCAACTACAGCACCAACCAATTCTTTTGGTGCTGAAACAGATGATGACGATGATGATGTTCAAGTTCCAGAGTTTAATAAATCAGAAGCAAAATTATTACGTAGCCAAAGCACAGGAGCATTAGCGATAATGGTTAAAGGTAGTAGGCCAGTTGTAGTTCCAGAAGATATGGCAGAAGAAGCAAAATCAATGGCAAAAAACCCAAGTGGTTTATTAGCATTGTTAGATAAAATAGAAACAGCAGCTGTACCAGCGGATTATGGAAATGGTTTGAATGAGGAACCAAAACTTGAAATGAAAGCAGCTACAAGAATAAAGAAATAAGAAAATATTTTCAATAAAAAGCCCCATTTTTATGGGGCTTTTTTTATATTCATAAACTATTTATTTTATAACAATTTTTCTTATTATATAGAATGAATGTTAAAAATAAAAAGATGGAATTATTAAACTATATCAAGACCCCGATGAGTAAAGAAAATATGGATTTATTATATAGTGCGAATAATATAAGATATGAGAAATGTGAATTATATAATGATTTTATTCAATCATTAATTCTTCTAATTTTTGATACATATATGGGTGATGATATCACGAATAATGTTGAAAAACGAAATCATTTTCGATGGTGTTGGTATAAAAATATTGAAAATTTTAAAAAAGAGGGAATAAGTTTCACATCTCCGAAACTACATGATTATTTTTTAGAGTTTATGTCAGAGGTTTATTATCCGATTACAAAAAAAACTGAAAACCAATCAGCTCATAAAAATATATTAAAATTATGGTCGTATATATTTGATTTTAATGCACTTAAGAGTAAATCAGATATGGATACTATGATTGAAGTATATAAACTTTTTGATTATACCTTAAATTAAGTATAAAACACTTGATTTTTATATAAAAAGCCTTAAATTGTTTTTATTATGGACACAAATAGAATTATAAACATGGTCCTTGCGGACCTATCCCTAGACAGCATGAAAGAGCAAGATAACCTTGAAGCTGCCATCAATTCAACACTTCCAGTTGAAACCAAACTAACCAATGTTAAAATTGCATTACAACGGATGGTTATGGATGAATTGATGCTAACTAAATTTCAATCATTGGTCACAAAACCAACCGAAACACCAAATGTAAAGACAAATGAACAAGTTTAATGAATTAGAAATACTAGTTGCTAGTATGAAGAATGATATGAATAAAATTTTCAACAAAAGCGACAAAAGTAATAAAGCCGCTGCTGTGAGAGTTAGAAAACAAATGCAAACGATTAAAGAGTTAGCCCAAGAAATAAGGAATGAAATTCAATTGGTTGTTAAAAAATAAATAATGCTAGTAGATATACTTAATAAAATATTAATGTTATTGTTTTTCGGAGCATGTTTAAACTCAACTAGACACGCATATTATTTTATTCAAACATTGGTTACGTCTAAAGACGATGACCAATCTAAATATAGATTAACTAATAAATCACTTTTTTTATTAGGTATATCTATGGCTTATATCTTAACTGTTATCTTCACAGGAATTAAATTATAATAAATGGCAAATTTACAAAGTACATTAGATGCGTTGCAACCATATGTTATTGGGATTCGTTATATTGATGGAGGTGTTACTGTTGTTGATGCTGTCTTTAAAGATGGTTGGATATTGCCAGAATCTGATATAGTTAAAAAAGCCAAAGGAAATGATGAGTTAAACTATTTTATGTTGTTTAGTGAAAAAGAAAATGTTGGGTTAGATGAACTATTGGGATATGTTAGTATGACAATACAGGCTAATATTGAGCGAGAAAAGAAACATGAATTGTTGAAAGAAATGGTGAATGAACTTAAAATTGTTTTTAAAAAGAATTCATTGGCGAATTTAAAAAGGTTAAAATTCACCTTTGGAGAAGAGGAACTTATTTCTGATATGGATTTGGATATCCCAATTGATGAACCACCATTTGATATAAAAGAAGTTCCAATTGAAAAATTAGAATATGCAAATGAAATTGGGTTAGGACCTATTAAACCAGAAGAACAAGAAATAAGACATGAAGAAGTCCCTTTAACGGAGGAGGACCAAGAAATATTAGAGGAAGAACGTAGGGCTGCAAATTTTTTTACGAGACAAAAAGAGCAGAAACAAACCGCCACTATTAAAAAAATTAGTTCAACAATAGAATTACCACCAAAAAGTAATACTAAAGAATCTATATTAACGGCAGAATGTGAATGCGGACCAGAAGAAGCTTGTAATAAATGTATTGAAAATAAAGGGTTTTAATTTTTGGTAAATGCCCTTTCAAAAGCCTCTTGAGCCGTATGGATTACCCATACCCCACCCGTTGAGACTAATCCATGTAGAAAAATAGTGAGAAAAGTATTATTAGTCGAAATAGGTGTTGGATTTCCTGTGAGTATCAATATAGATGCAATAACAAAACCCATCCAAGTTCCTAGACACATAAAACAAGTGAATAATTTATGAAGGCTATAACCGCCAGTGCCGAACTTAGTTAAGTAGGCTCTAAAACCTTCAAATATGGAGCCGAATATAAGATTATTACAAGCACCATAACAAATTAAAATGAAAATAAGTATACTCATGTTTTATTTAAATAATAATAACTCTATTGTAAAAATCAATACTTATTAGTATATTTGTTTAAATGATTTACAATGAATGTAACAGACGATACACTAGCTAAAGAATTATTAGCTAAAGAAAACGAGGAAAAACTAGAATTGTTTAAAACACAATTAAAAAAAGCTCAATTTATTGATGAGATAAAAAATGGGTTAGGTAGTGAAATAAAACGTAACCCTAATACTGTTAAAATAATCAAAAAATCATGGTATAAAAAGCTTAAAATAACATTAGGTAATCTTTTTAGAAAATTTTAATATGAATTACGATGAATTACGATGAATTAATAACCACGGTCTCAGCGATTATCAATAATCCAGAAATAAGCAAAGAAGGTCTAACACTTACATATGAATTACCCGATAAAATACATAGACAAATAAATGAAGATTTTTTTTATAAAATAAATGCTGCAAATATGACACCAGTACAAGCAGATGTATTCGAGGTGGAGGTTGAAGGAATTATAATCAAATTTATAAAAAAACAAGAAATATCTTTATAAACTCTTTACACTTTGAAAAAGTTTACATAGACTTGTATATGAGTGTAACAAGTATAATAATTAAAGAAATTGATAGATTTAAAAGTCTTAATCACAAAGGAAGAACTATATCTGAATTTATCATATATACCATGGCTGATGAAATAATTGTGTCTGCCATGACAATAATAGACTCTGACGGTAAAGCAAATAAATTCATGGAGTTTATAACGCCACCAGACGTAAAAATAACAAGAATTCCGTATGAAAACAAATAAACAATATCCACTAATTCTAGTTTTCTATCTTGATAGAGACTTATTAAGCCGACATGAAGTTAGAAACATCTTCGCTAAATCGGTTGATGAAATAATCAAAGAAAAAAAATTTAATGCAATAGCCTTTTTCTTACCAACAGATGGTGAAGATAGAATTGAATGTATTAATCCAGTTATGGTTAAGGAAGCCGATATGGAGAAAATAAATAAATTGGTAGAAGACATTTCAACCGAATTTTCATTAAAAGAAAAATTGGATAATATTTTTGATTATGATATTCAATTAAAAAAACCAGAATAAGATGCCGTTCCAAATAAAACAAACAAAAATGACTAACGAAGAAAAAGCTAAGATATACGATGATTGTTTACATGAAAGCGATAGGTTACAGAGAATAAACTCAAAAATCAAATCTGAATATGTTGGCAATATTCCACCACACCTTCAAGCTGAAATTGAAGCTAATAACGTTAAAATAGCGTATATAGTAAATAAATTAGAGGGTCTATTCCAAGGTTAATGATTTGTTGTAAGTCTTCTAACCTTGGAATATGGCCAGCCTGTATGTATACCAATTAATTTATACATTCGACTTACAGTTGCAGGGGTTGCTGTACCCATAAACATAATACTTTTTATCTTTTGTTTTTTAGCAATAGCTGCTAGTGTATGGTGTAATCGTTGAGCATCTTGTCTACATTTACAAATCACCATATCGAATTGGTCTTCATTATAAATTACTAATTTATTATGAACAACAAGGATTTGTTTTACCATGTTCTTTTTATGGGAACCAGCAACGATTTTTTTTATAATAATATCTATCGTTGGCCTGTTAATAGTTGGGCTCATTCCAAAAATCCAAAATGTTTCTTCAATATTATATTTATTGGACGCTAATATTGTCCAATCACCAATAGGTTTTTCAAAATATATTCTTCCATAATCATCTTTTAATTGTCTGAATACATCACCCTCCTCAGTTATTTTGGTAACACAAATATTATATTTAACTGATTTTATTTTACTTGAATTAAGATATTTTTTAGGGAATTTAATATTTTTATTTTCATCAATCAGTGCATGATAATGCATGAATGTTGTCTCTGGTGTTCTAGACGAATGTAATGTTTTCTTATATTTCCCGTTGGCGGTTAAAATAACACGATAAATCATTTATTTTGGTTTTATACTTAAAATACTGTATATTTGCAGAAAATAAATAGCGAATGAATAAAAGAGATTATTACGAAATTTTAGGTTTGAGTAAAAATGCGACTACTGAGGAAATAAAAAAAGCGTATAAGAAAAAAGCAAAGGCAACTCATCCAGATAGAGGGGGTGATGAAACATTATTTAAGGAAATTAATGAAGCTAATGAGGTTCTTTCAGACCCCGATAAGAGGGCAAAGTATGACCAATTTGGTCATAATACACCTAGGGGTGGACAACCAATGGGGGCCGATGTATTTGCAGAATTTTTTCGAAGAGCAACAAGTGGTTTTACACAGAGACAAGTGAAGGGTAGTGATTTATATTTAACAATTAAACTGACATTAGAAGAAATCTTTACTGGTGTAAATAAAACAATCAAATATAAAAGAAACACAACGTGTGCTACATGTAGTGGTAAAGGTGGTACTGGGATAAAAGTTTGTACTGGATGTTCTGGGTCGGGTGTAATTTCTGAAACGTTCGCCACTCAATTTGGAACACATGTACAGACCAAAGTATGCGATGTTTGCAATGGACAAGCAGAAATTATTGAAACTGAATGTACAACATGTAATGGAACAGGTCTTAATATAACTGAAGAAACTGTCAATATTGATATACCAAGCGGTGTGGCCGATAATATGGGAATGAATATGAATGGGATGGGCCAACACATTAAAAATGGAATTGCTGGTGATTTGATTATTACAATAATGGAATTGCCACATAATGTATTTGTAAGAAACGGTAATGATTTGAAATACGCTCTTAAATTAACATATCCACAATTAATTTTAGGTGATAAGGTCGAGATAAAAACAATAGAAGGAACTAAAATTCGTATAGAAGTTCAAGAATATACAAAAACAGGTGCTATTCTTAGAATTCCTAGCAAAGGGATGAAACAACTTCAAAGTGAGAGTAGAGGCGATTTATTGTTACATGTGGAACTTTTAGTTCCTTCTATTGTTAGTGATGAAGAAAAAGAACTGATTAAATCATTGAAAATTTTAAACGAAAAAGTTGCAACCGAAACAACTAAGTAGTATCTTTGCTATATAAAAAATTAACTATGGCAAAATTCGAAGAAGTATTCCCAGACACACAACAAAAATTTACGACATTCATTGGAACAATTGATTCTTTAAGAGATGTTCGTATAAAAATCTTAACCAATAATCGCCTAAAAGAAATAGGTAAAGTAGTAAAAGCAAATGATTTGCTTAAGCATCTTACAGATGAAGATGTAATCATTCTATTGAATGAGCAAATCTTTGAGCAATTAGAAGAAGAACAACAAAAAATGCTTGTTGAAGAATTGGTTGCTGAAATCTATTATGATTTGGAGAAAGAAAAGGTCTCCTTATTAAAACCAGATTTTAATACATTCTCATTATTCCTTCAGAAATTTGGGTATCAAAAAATTGATGCCTTACATGAATCAATTAGGTCTTTATTCGGAAAGGCCAACGAAGAAGATGCAGAAAATAATAACTAAAAATTATCTTATGACAAATTTTGATTTTTTTGATGAAATCACACCAGCGGCAATCGTCACAGCATTAGCTTGGTCGCTACAAATAATGGGAATTAATATTTGGATTGCAATATTAGCTGCAATTATATTTTCTCCACTGATAATTATTAATCACTTAGACAATGATATCCCATTTGTAATGGGCGTTACCAAAACCGCAGATGAATAAGATGAATATAGGAATCGAATTTAAAAATTACGCTAAATCAAAAATGGGTTTATCTGAATATGATTTCCAATGTTGGGGACAAGTTCAGAATAAACTATATGGGTCATCAGCATCATTAACGCCATACGTTCTTGAAGAAAGGGAATTGCGTGTAACGCAAATAGATATCTTCTCTAGAATGATGATGGATAGAATCATTTGGCTTGCAGGTCCTGTTAATGATATGATGAGTACAGTTGTTCAAGCACAGCTTATGTTTCTAGATAATCAAGAAACAAAAGATATAACGTTGCACATTGATTCCCCAGGTGGGTCTGTTAAATCAGGTCTATCGATAATAGATGTAATGAGCTATGTTACATCTGATATTCAAACAATCAATACTGGAATGGCTGCATCTATGGGCTCAGTGCTTTTAGCTGCTGGGACAAAAGGAAAAAGATTCACGCTACCCAATAGTAGAGTGATGTTACACCAAGTATCATCAGGTGCTGAAGGTAATATTCAAGATATTAGAATTGCAATGGAAGAAAGTGAAAAATATAATAAATTATTATTTGATATGCTTGGAAAGTATACGGACAAGGACCCAAAACAAGTATTACTAGATGCTGATAGAGATTTGTGGATGTCATCTGAAGAAGCTATGAATTATGGTGTTGTTGATAAAATTATTAAAAACAAATTAAAAAAATAATTTATGAATCTTAAATTGTTAGTTCAACAATCATTTAACGAAGCAGCTGAAGATTGTATGAATGGTGAAAGAGCAATCGAAATGGTTTTGTCAAAAAGTTACGACGGTGATGTCGTAATAGAATTTCAGGTTGATTGTGACCGATATGGAATTTGTGACGACAACAAAGTTCGTTTTTATAAAGATGGTACAGTAAGTGTTTGTTTGCATGATAGAATTGCTGATGGTGGTATAGAAGAAATAATGCGAGATGATTTGAAATCTGTTATTCTGATTGGTAAGGACCCGTTGGAAGATGAATGGCTTGAATTCTTGAAAGAGACATATAACATGACACCTTTTGATTCAATTAAAATCAAAAGGGTTGATATCAACTTAATTGAAGAATTAGTAGCAATGAGAACTGAATATATCGAACAACCGAAAGATAGTATAATACATAAAATATATTCACCAAATATGCTTGAAGAACTTAAAAAATATTGGATTCAAAACCATAGTGTGATAACACTTAAAGAATATAAAAAATATAAACAGTCCTAATGATAATTTTATTAATCTTATTATATTTAATAGGTCTAGGAAGATGTCTTGAAGAGTGGCAACATTTAGGTGAGTATAGAGATTCATCTGTAATCCGTATTTTCTTAATATTAAGTTGGGTATTTTCGCCATTGATAATTCCAATTATCATTGGTAGAAGATTAGCTGATTTTTAATTTTCATTCAAATAATTTGCATTTTGTTCAAATATATCGTATATTTGCTAAAATAGCAATATTTATTATTAGTTCTTTATTTATGGGGCAACACGGCATTGATTGAGTATAGTCGTAAATTGTAAGCATGTAGTGCTAGATGGAAGCACTTAAATCTACCTATTAAAATTGAAATGACAACGATTTATTCGTATCAGAAAATTTCCTTGACAACGCAACACTAAGTGTTGGAGTTGGCGTAGGAGAGGTTGCATTTGCCTAACAAATGCAATGGTGGTACTCCACCAATGATGGTGAATCCATTAAGATAGTGGTAATCCACATGGTGGAAACAAATGTCCCACGGTAAAAACATGTGTAAAGATTTTGTTAGTTCACAATTAAAGAAAAACTAACTAAACATGAAGAAAGCTTTAGAAGAATATTCAAGACTAGGGTTCGATTCCCTATTGCTCCACTTCTGCAAAGATTCCAATTGACTAACCAACTATTTTTGGAAATTTAATCACCCTTAACAATTCTCTGTTAGGGGTTTGCTTTTTATAAGAAAAGGTCCATATGGACCCTTAATAATTTCACAACTAACCCTTACTAGTTGGCTCGACTGTTGGTACAGTCACAGTTGTGGTTGTATTTGTGGTTACTGGTGTGGGTGTAACCGAACCCTTGCATCCGCAGCCCATAGTTTTTTAATTTTTT
>OFRO01000061.1_pt1 | contig 38063 bp, 44 predicted proteins | sample 1543091 | NCBI WGS metagenome assembly OFRO01 (sample SAMN07774217, study PRJEB24372) | wastewater metagenome | isolation source: Exp Tend NO 10WW | collected 2016-02
GAGTGCGAATGGTTGATCCATAATTTATTTTTTTAGTTGTGCAGGCGACTTGCCGACAGCTTTTTCTAGTAAACTTTTGACAACACTAACGAGGAACGCCATAGCGTCGTACTCCACCTTCGGTTTCTTGGTGATTGTTGAGTGTATGTTGCCGATGATTGAGTATGCCTCCGCGAGTATAAACACAGTTACGATACCCTGAATTGCTGCAACAGGGTCGTATCCAATACCTTTGAAAGCAAACGCCAACGAAATAAGCCCCACCAGCGTGAGGATTTTAGACAGCAACCCGCGCGTACCTATCGACGATGTGATACTCGGCATGCCCTTGACGACTGCGGAGCGTATCGTGCCAACAACTGTATCGGCGATCATTAGCGTAATGAGTATAGAGCCTGCATGCGGATCAAAACCTAAATAGTTAGCACTCAGAATGAAGCCGACACCATACGATGAGTTTTTAATGAACACAAGGAAGGCAAGAAAGCCGGTAGGTGCTGTGTCCATATGGCGTTGTAATAATTGTACCAGCCGGACGGCTTGTTTTTTAAATGGGTGTGGACTACCCTACCCCCAAAATGGCTAGTTTGCTCGGTGCGCTCGCTGCCGCAGGCTTGATTATGGCAAATATGCCGCACAACCTGTTACCGGCAGTAGGTGTGGTAGGATTTTGCACAAATGCCAGTGTCTTGCTCCCCGCTACTCCCAAGCTACCCGCGCTGTCAAACATGCGGATAGAGGAGAAAGCCCCTAGCCCGGTGAGATTTGTTTGACCGTCAAGGCCAAAGAAGTCGCTGCGCCCGATACAGACAGCCCACGCGTCGTCGTCCGATGAGGTGAGGCTTGTTGAGAGGTTTGAGGAGTTTGAGGCGAATGTTGAGGTAAAAACGTCAGGCTGCGTAGTTAGATCGGCTCCCGTGTAGCTCGAAAACCCACTATAAATGCCGGCGGTATCTGTGCTTGTCACCACAAGATCGTGAGTCCCGAGGTCTGCATTGACCAAACAAAATAGATAATAAGTACGCGCCCCGGGCTCTGGCTCAGTGTCGATTTCCGTCATTGCGACTCCGTTCCAAGTGACACCACTACATGTGCCGGGATTGTTAGTCGCAACCCACACATACAAAACGGTGCCAGCAACATTGTTGATAGATCGCGTTTGCGTAGTACTGCCTCCGTCAAATTGCAGGTCGGCGAATGTACCTTGTGCGATTGCCATACTTACAACTTAGAGTACTCGGCTTTGAGTGCCGCTACTGCGTCTACAAACTCCTGGTCGGTTTCCTTTAAAATACCCAGACTAACTAGATTTTTGACACGGCTTACTTCCGCCAATGCAATCTCGTAATCGCTCGCAGCAATGACTGGCTTCGGAGTCGGAGTATACGCCCCCAGCGTCACCGTATCTGCAAATGCCTCGACAGCTTGCAACTGATCTATCCTCGAACGGATTGTGTTGTTAAGATTTTCTGCGTTTGAGAGATTGTACGCCTCCTCGAAAGAGGAGCCCGCCCCGTCGGTATACTTGACAAACACACGGAACTGCCCGTTGCTAAAGTCTTTCCTGTCTATAGTAGAAGCCCACATATATATTTATATTACCACCCTGCTGCTCGCTGCGCTGCGCCCTGCTGCGTTTGTTTCCAAAACGATTGCGAATATGTTGTCCTCCTGTAGCACCTTATCCCCATTTTCCTGCAACAGAAGGTCTGCGTACACACTTGTGCGTCTTGCTACGACTGTCCGAGTTGTTGATATTACAGTGCGTGCCATGTTAGAAGTACGTTGTTACCACTACGCAGCCGTGTCCTCCGCGTCCTCCAAAGCCTCCTGCTACCCCTGCGCCACCTCCACCTCCACCTCCGGGGAAGCCCCCAGTACCGCCTGTAACAACTGAGGAACCACCACCGACACCGCCCGAGCCACCGTAGGGTAGTCGTGCAGAGTCCGCACCGCTTGCGCCTTGTGCAGAAATAACACCCGCTGCTGCACCTCCTGCGCCGGAGCCTGAAATGTTTGTGTTTGTGCGCCCACCCGAGCCACCACCGCCACCGTGACAAGACCAGCCGTTGTTTGCGCTCGTGATAGCTGCGTCTGTGTCGCCTCCCGACTCGCCGCCACCACCGCCTGCATACGCAGGTGAACCGCCAGTAGGAGCAGTTGTGCCTGAGCCGCCACGACCACCAACACCACCAACCGCCGCACCTGCTGTGGCTGCCTCCATTGAAATACGGGTAGTTGCTACAGCAGGGGACACTAACCCGTATCCCGAGCCACTGCCACCGTTGCCGCCGTCGGCCGTCGCTGCAGCGGTTGCTGCTACTCCTGCAATGCGACGAGATGAGGTCAGTGGCCCAGCGTTTCCTTTGTCAAACTCTGAAAGTACTCCGATGTTTCCTGCTTGGTTGAGTGCGGTACCTGCTGCGCCGCCTGCGCCTGCGTGTACTGTTACAGTAGCCCCTAGATCGTCGGCGCGGTACCACTCCTCAGCAAACCCACCGCCACCACCTCCGCCGCCACCCGCTGCGGTTGTTGTGGTGTTACCTCCTGATCCGCCGCCACCGCCGTCACAAAGCTGTACTTGAACACGAACAGCACCGGAAGGCTTAACCCATGTGTCGTCTAAGTCAGCAGGGGAACCAATAAATGTTTGTATCTGCACTGGTCGTCCCTTTTCTGCGGAGTCAGCAGGAAGGAAGGCTATCAGCGTAGAAACGTCAACGGTGCTTGATCCCCACGTCACGGTCGACGCAGTGATCGAACCTCGGTTTTGTTTTATGCCCGACATGATGTAAATACCACCTCCCGTACCGTCGGTAGTTGCACCGTCAAACTCCTCATTCACTCCGGTAAGGCTAGAGTTTGTAGGACTCGAACCCTGTGCAGACGCACTGTCAATCGCGTGCCCGAATATCGTTATGGCGAGCACGTTATCCATAACAGTTGTACCGATGTCAGACGTACCTGTGGTTGAGGCTGTGAACTTAAACGCCTGTCCTAAACAAGCAAACGGATCAAAACCTGTCGGGCACCCGCGCACTGCAAACATCACGCCGTATGTGTGGTCGCCGGTGTCGGGGATAGTTGGTGCGACTTCTGAACCACCGTCACGTTTCCAAAAGATTGAAAGTTTTGTGCTACCTGCGGAGGCTGCTGCTCCGATACCGTTTTGCGGACCGAGTTGTGTGTATCCGGCAGGAGGAGTGATGTTTGACTGGTTACTAGACTGCAACACCAACACCAAAATATCGTCAGTGGTGTGCGTGCCCGGCAACGTTGCAGTCGGTACACCCGTGCCTGAAAATGCTGCACCAACGGACACAATGGTCGGTACGGTAGGGAGTGACGAGCGTATCTGCGCCAGCGTCATTTTCTTTGTTGTGCCGCTTTGTGCAACAGGGAACTCGTCAGTACCAACTGGTGTGGTAACTGCGGTGAGTGCCGATATTTTTGTGTCAGACATACTACTTGTAGAAAAGGTTAATAATCAGGTCGTTTGCTGCAACGGCTGCGGAGTCAGAGTCGGCAAGTCCGGTGACTGTTGTGATACCGATACCAGTAGAGAACGGAATACCGATCGCGCCAAGCACGTTTGCGCCTGAGCTCGGTGGTATGACGAGCGAGAAAAATACCGAGGCACCTGCCGTTGGTGTGCCAGCAGTATTGTGAAATGCCACCTTGCGAGCAGCTGCGTTTGAGTTGTAGATATACCAGCCATACAGTTGACCTGCGGAAGCCTTGACGCTCGTGGCGTTGGTGCTACCTGCCGAGGCTAAGTGGAATGTCGTAAGCCCACCTGTCGTTTGCGGACCGATACCCACGGTGTCGTTTGTAGCGTCGAGCTTCGTAGCGAGTGATACCCACGTCGCACCGTTTGCGTCCATTGTTGGCGGGATATAGTCGTTGTCTGCGCCGAGTGCAGTAGGTGTATCGCGACGTACCCCAAGTACCATGACACCTACGTCCGCGGTGGTGTGTGGGCTGTCCTCGGCTTTGCCTAGGTTCGTTGCACCAGTGCCCGGAACGACACTAGCAACGTCTACGTCGCCGATGTTGTTGTTACCAGCGGGTAGTGCGATGTCAGTAGCAAGAGTCATACGCTGCGTCGCCGATGTTGACGCACCAGTCCCACCCACGAACTGCGCGGTGTCTTGAAAGGTGCGGAGTGTGCGTGTACCGCCCGTTCCTGAGCCTAGATCAAGTGCGGTTATACCAAGTGCTGTTGCTATACCGCGCAACTTGGCACTTATCGAGCCAGTAGCACTTGCTGCGTCTGCGTTTACGCCAAATGGATCAGCGGGTACGGTGAGTACGTCAACGTTTCCGATGTTGTTGTCGCCCGCTGCGATTGACGCGATATCCACGTCACCAATGTTGTTGGTACCTGCAGGCAATCCAACGTTAGTAGCAAGCGTGACTCGCGGAACGGTCACACCGTCCACACCTGTACCTGCGGCAATACCCGCTTGACCGACAATAAGGTTGACTTTAGCCCTGTCGCTTTCGTCCCAGTCGTCGAGCACAGAAAGTGAGGCGGTCTGTGTTTGCTGTTCAGCCAATGTCGCTGCGCCAGTTGGTAGAGGAAGTGAGGCAACAGAAACAGGCACAAGGTCGTCTGTTGCGATAGTGACTCGTTGCACTGTTGCGCCACGCACACCAGTACCGAACGCTGGTGCTACGCCGTTGATCGTCAGCACGTCAACATCACCGATATTGTTAGTGCCCGCAGGAAGCGGTACGTTTGTTGCAAGTGTGACGCGAGGTACCGTTACGCCGTCTACTCCGGTTCCACCTGCGATACCAGCCTGCCCCACAATGAGGTTGACTTTGGCGCGATCCGACTCGTCCCAGTCGTCCATGACTCCAAGCGAAGCTGTCTGTGTCTGTTGCTCAGCAAGAGTGGCTGCGCCAGTCGGCAACGGTAGGGAGGCAGCACTCACGGGCTGTGCTGCAACTCCGTCCTCGACGAGTATCATCAGCTCGTCCGTGTCGGACATGGCGGTCGTATCGTATTCGAGCGTGAGCGTGTCGGTCGCAAGTGTGCCGCCCTTTGCAGCGTCGGCAAAGTTATAAATAATCACTTGGTCAGTGACATTGACGATCACCTGTATACCCGCAAGCCCGATGTCTGAAAAATCAGCGTGTGCGATTGTCTTTGACGCTGCGACAAATGTGTATCCTGAAGGTAATCGCTTTTTTGACATAAAGTTATTTTAACATTTAAAGTGCGGCAGCCATTGCTATTACAAACGCCTCAGTGACTCCACCGCCCATACTTTCGATCTTGTCGTAGACTGCATTTTTGGTAGGTACTGCGGTTGATCCGTTCCAGCCCGCGCCGTACGGGTCGTCAGTCACGGTTACTATCTCAGTTGCAAGAGTGTTGGTTGTAGTATCGAACGTCAGTGCTGCGTCGCCTTCGAGTGTGCCGTCGCCCGTCCATACACCTACCTGATTGTTGACTGGCGTACCGACTTTCGTAACATCACCGGAGCCTGCAGGTGTGGCAAACGACGGCGCAACACCAGCACCGTTTGACTTTAGGAACGTACCGTCAGCTCCAAGCGCGAGCTCCGTAATGACTCCTGAGCCGTCCGAGTAGAACACGCGCCATGCAGTTGCAGTTGCACCTGTAATGCTGTCGCCAACAAACATAATGTTGCCGTCGGATACTGCGGTGTTGAACTGTGCCTTGGTGCCTGTGATACCGACAATCGAGGTTTGGTCGCCTGTGTTGGTGCCGCTGGTGTTGCCAATAACGACGAGCTGCGCGTCTGTGACGTAGCGACGGTTTGCAGAGTCGGCAATGTCAGCCGTGGTAGCGTCAGCACCCGAGGTCACAAGTCCGTTCGCGTCGTACGTTACCTTTGTTTTTGTACCCCCAGTGATAGGCGCGTTTGCTGTGAGCTTTGCGTCGAGTGCAGTTTGCAGGTCGGTTTGATCCGACAGCGTACCCGTGATACTGCCCCACGATCCGCCACCGCCCGAACCGGGTGTATACACTACCCAGCGTGTGCCGTTCCATTTGATTGACTGATTGACGACAAGCCCCGTTAGGTCAACGTCCGCAAGCTCGCGCAAGTATCCTGCGCCGCCGCCCTTGCCTCGGTACAGGTCAAAGTTTGGCGTGTCTTTAAGTGAGTTGTAGGACAGTCGGTCGTCACCAGTACGGCTCGATATGTAATCCATTAACTCCTTTGCCCCCGTCGTCTTGCCGCGTACCGTCACTCCGGGCTCGCCCTTCGTGAGCGCAACAAAGTCAACGTCGCCCTTCAACAGCGATACTATTTTTGCGTAATCGACAACCTCGCTGGTACCCGGATCGCCGGGCTCGCCTTTCAACTCAGGTATCGCTCGCAACTGCTCTATAAAAAATGGACTGTTGCGGAGTGTGTGTGCGACTTCTGCGGGGTCAACTTCGGGTGCTTTTAAACCTTCAACAAATGCAGTATCTTTAGTCAGCTCCTTTGCAACGTCCGCGGGCTTTGCTTTGAATGAGTCCATGAGCGCAGCGTCGCCCTTGATCGCCTGCTCGACTTTCGGTACTGCGTCAGCAACAACTTTTTCGTAGTCGACAACCGCGTCCGCGCCGGGGTCGCCCTTGATCTGCTCTACCGTTTCAACAAACGTTTTCATAAACTGCTCAACCATTGCGTTAGGTGTTGCAGATTTTTCCACCGCCTTCACTACCTCGTCGGTCTTGGTGAGCAGGTGTTCCAACACGGGTACAGGATTGTTTTCGTCAGCCTGCTTAATCATTGTTTCCAACAGCCCCTCAGTTGAGGCTTGGTGCATGTCAGCTTGCTGCAAGCGCATTTCTGCGTCTGTATTCTCAGGTACGGGTGCGTTTGGGTCTTGTGGTGGCATACTATGGTATTTTGCTTAGCACTTCCTCCGCCGTCATTGACCCGTCCTTCAATGCGCGTATCAGTTTTTGAGCCTCCGTCTTTCCAATTCTACCACCGCGCAGTGCCTCGCCGAGCTTGTTTTCAACTGGTGTGTATGAAGCCCACACGTCAGTCGGTACCAGCTTCAAGTTATCCTCGTCATTCGATCCCCCCAGCTGCAGCGGTATGATGTGGTCCAGCTTAACGGTCTGAGTGTCCACGCCGCCAGCCTTCTTGATCGCCTCGGACTCCTCCAAGCTCATGCGCTCGATGATGATTGCGCCATTATCCACACGACGGATAGTTTCGCCCTTGAAAATGTTAGAAAACGTGGTCACAGGGTCGGTGCCGATAGCCTGCGCGTAGGTGAGTACTGTGGTGATGATCGAGCGTGCGGTCTGTGGCTCGCCGTCCTCATAGGTTGGCTTGACACCGCTAGTTGCCTTCTCGTCACGCTCTACCTGCTTTTTGACCAGCTCGTACGCACGGTACTCGTCGTCGGTCAGCCCGTCGACTATTGCCTGCGCCTCGGGTACCTTGCCTGCTTTGTTCAGGTCTTGCACCTTCTGATAGGTCGGCAAAATAGCCTTCTTTGCTTCCAAGGTTTTTTGCGTCGTAATTTGTGTTTTGTACCCCTTGTACAGTGCGTAATCCTCGTCTGAAAGTGAGTCAACGATCTTTTGTGCGTCCTCCACACGGTCTGCGTCCTTCAATTTTTGCACCTCGTCAAACGTTGTTTTGATCGACGAGTAATCGGGTTCCTTTGCAGTTTTGCTATCGAAGTATGCTTGTGAGCTCGGACCAGCGTACCTGCCAAACACGATTGACTGAGCACGAGCAGGCAGGCTAGTGCTCTGCTGGAATTGCAAGTTGCCGCCCTTATCGAATACGCCGCCCTCCTGCACTGCTTTGATACCTTCGTATGTTTTCTTGATCTGTGTACCTGCGGGGACTATGCCGGTGAGGAACGCTTTGCCGACGTTTGCTACCTTCTCGGTTACTGTGAGCTTGTTGCCGTACTTGTCCGGTGCGTCCACGACTCCTTTTATGATCTCGATAGGTACTTTCAGTGACGGTGGTGTACCGAACGCGCCGCCACTTTGACCTGTAAGTTGATTGTAAAACGGTATCAGTTCAGTTGGCGACATACCGATTGCCTGCCCTGCGGTATATACAAACGCGACACCTGCAGCTGCGTACCGGAGCATTGCCGCATAGTCCTTATCCTTCGCCATTGTTGCCAAAAACTCAGTCTGTTTGACGCTAAAGTTTTGAAACTGCGCAATGCTTTTTACTACGTCGCTGCTCAGTCCAACTGGTGTATCGACTGAGCCAAATGCAAACTGCGTCTTGCGCACAATTTCGCGTGCAAACTTGATAGCGTCCTCCTCGCTCTGTCCGGCTGCGATAGCCTTAGCCTTGGCACCAAAGTATGCGGCTCCACGGTTTACACGTTCTGCACCTTCAAAGAATGAGAAAAGCATCTTGTCTGCGGCTTGCAGTACCTTCTTGTGTGAGCTCAGTACGCGATCCTCGATAAAACCGTGGTTAAGCACGCCAGCGTCTTTAAGTTCCTGAAATGCGCCACGCTTGAAAAGCGACGCGTACCCTATAGCGGTGTACTTCTCGCCGAGCGTTGCGTATGTGTTGACTCCCTGTGACAAGTTGCGGAGTGCCGAGCCGGGGTTGAGTCCGAGCATTGCGCGGTACGCTACTTGGCGCAGCACTTTGAGCGAGTACGTTAGCGGACGCTGCCCGAGTCGGTATCCGATAGGGGTACTCTTGATGAAGTTGTCCACCAAGTTGTCAAACTCAGTAGGGCGCATGTTAATCGTGTTGATGTACCGCTGGATATATTTAAACTGCGACTCCTCTAGTGGGGACTCCTCCAACGTCTTGCCAGCACGCCCTCGTATCTGTTCGAGTATCGGGTCAACATGCACCTTACGGGTACCGCGTTTAACGTATGCGTCGAGCGCAGCCCATGTGTCTTGTTTGTAGCCCAGCTTGCCGAGCCGCTTTTCAAGGAACGGATCGTACACCGAGCCCGGGATTTTGTCTGAAATTATCTTTGCCAAGTCCTCGTCAAACTCCTTTGTAATGAGGTCTTTGTCGAAAATGTGTGTGATGTAGTTCGTGATCCGCTTATCCTTCGGCAAGTCGAGTCGGTCAGCCCATTCAGCAAGCCATGCGCTAATTTCGTCAGCGACTTTTTGGTCCTGCTCCTTCAACGTGATTGCTTCGCCGTCGAGCCAACGGAATATGTCTTTGTTTGCCTCGGGTCCGCTAACTTGCTTGGTCCACGCGGTAATCTTGTCGATATTCTTAGGCAACTCCATGAGGTACTTGTCGTACTGAGTGCGCAAAAGTCGCGCTTCGTTTGCAAAGCCTATCTTGTTGAGCACGCGCTCCGGTGTGCGCAAGTAATCGAGCAGGTGGATTTTGTCCTTGACGGTTGTGGCTGTGGACTCTACTATGGCTCGTAATGGCTTCACTCCTGCAGCGTGCACTGGATCAACTGAGTTTAGTGCTTCTCGTGCTAGGCGTTCTAGTGATCGGACCTCTCCTCGTGATACTGAGTCTTGCAGGGGAGTACCTATTTTCACCTTTGGCTCGGGCTTCGCGGACTCTCGTAAAGCGATAAGCTCTTTCTCGCCACGCTCCGCCATAGCACTGAGCACCTGCTCGTCTGCGCTCGCAGTACGGGCAGTCTTTTTTAGTGTCGATAGTTTCAGCTTGTCCTCGTCCAAGTCGACTTTTGCCTTCTTGTATTTGTCGACTGCAGCCTGCGCCTCTTGGTGTCCTTTTTGCAGGTTGTATGAGTCCGAGTATCCAAAAATGTTTTCTGCAATCTGATCGCCACGTCGTCCGTACTCGCTGTTTTTAACCTTGACTGGCTTGCCGTCAGCACCGCGCTTGCCTGTGAGCGAGTCTATATGAGTCGTGCCCGTAACCTCCGGCAACTCGCCAGTGGTCTTAGACACATACTTCATAAACTGCTTGCCCTCCATTGAGTTCAACGCCTCCTCTTTAAATGCAATCGAGGCTTCGAGCTGGTCGATTTGACTCTGCACCTCCTCGGGTATGGCAGGCTTAGGAAGTCCGGCACGCGGTCGTGGTGGTGCAGTTACCTGCTTGATCGCGCTACTCTCGTCACGCACGTTGCGCCACTCGCCACCTTTTTTTATTTGGTACACGTCGCGCCCGTCAACGTATTGCACGCGCACTTTGCCGTCTGCTATCAGGCGGTCAATCTCTGTTTTCGGAGTATCAGGCAACTTTTCAAAAGCCTTTGGTGCAGTCACTTGACGCACGCCACCGTCAGCAATTTGTACGGTCGGTAAGTCCTCGGGGTTTACTTCTTGATTTGCCCTATTCGTGTCAGGTGCGACACGAGTTTCTGTTCGAACCTTGGGCTGTTGAAGCTCGCGTCGATTTGCTCCGGTGTAGGCTCCTTGAATGTCGTAGTTGTCTTTTCCATACAGTTTGTTTATCTCGTCTTTATTATACTCCAATCTCTTGACTAATGCAAGCGGGTCGTGTGCATGCGCCCCAGCTTTGACGTGTGCTTTTGCGTTTTCAAGTCCGTCTATAGCCCTCGTATCAAACAACCGCACCTCCTCTTTGGTTACTACGCCGTCCTCCAACAGCCTGCGCACGGTGTCAGGGAAGCCCGTGTGCCCGTGTGCAAACGTCTTGTCGGTTATGCTGCGCCCGCCTCCTGCCTCGCGCATGACAGTAAAGCCGCGCGACTTTTCGAGGTTTGGTATTATCCCGTAAATGCGCACCGTCTTGCCTGCTGCGCGTGCCGCTTCGATCTGTCGTTTTGCACCGTCAAAGTTTGAGAAGTTTGAGTCGTACACTATGCCCTTGTACCCCTCGTCCTTCAAGTGATTGACCACCAACTCCGACTTGCCGGAGCCCGGACCGCCGCCAGTAAACACAACTTGCCCGCTTTTCGACTCTTTGAGTGCGTCCTCGTACAGCGAGTATGCCGCCTTTGAGTAGATAGGGTGGTTTGCGTCGTCAAAGTCTTTGCCAAAATACTGCTTCATGTCGTCTGCACCAATCACAACAGGCTCGCCGTTATCGAGCGCGGGCTTAATGACCTCGCGGTAGTAGGTATCCTTCACCGACGCAACAGCGTCAGCGGGTGCTGTTTTCGTTGTCGCAGCAGTCGGCTTTTCAATTCTGTTTGCGTACCATATAAAGTCCTTTGACTCGCCGACAATGCGAGCGCGTATGTAGCCCTCGTTCAGTGGGTCGCCAATGTTTTTGTCGTTGCCCGACGTGATTTCAATAGTGTTGCCGCGGTCGTCCTTCACGATATCGCCTTTTTTTACAATGACGTTTTCTCTCTCAGCTGCCTTTGCTGCTGGCGTGACAATCTCGTCGCCTAGTGCTGCCTGTGCGCGTGCCTCCGACTCAGCGTTTGAAACTGCCAATTTTTCGTTCACTGTTTTAGGGATTTTTGCTTTGTCCTGTGCAGCAAATATCTCGTCGCTCGACACCTCAGTTACGGTGTACCCGTCCTTCGCTTCGGTACCGATTTTTGCTTTGGCGTTTTCGATACTGCGGGCAATCTGATCTATTTCCTCCTGTGCGAGCTTGCGTCCACCGATTGAGCCAGCACGCAAAATGGTTTCGCCTTCTGCGATTGAGTTGCGTATCTCTTGTATGTTGTGTGCGTCCGACTCCTTGCCGAGTCCTGAGAAAAGCGCGTCAAGCTCGCTTGGTGCAGCCTTTTTTGCTTCGATACCCAGTATCTCACGGGCTACCGCGACTGCGCGAGGCGTGAGCTTGCGCTGCCATACCTTGTTAAATGGCGACCAGTGAAAGCCTTTAGACTTCAACAATGCGATCATTTCAGGGGTAGGCTTGCCCGGGAACTTTATTTGCACGCGGTCAGCTTCGAAGTTTTGTACTAACTCGCCTGTCGCGCTGCGCTCTACCTTGGTGCCAACAGTGTCAGCGAGCACCTGCAGCTTTGCGCTGCGCCCCATTTTAGCTTCGAGGTCTTTGATCTTGTTGTTGATCGACGTGAGCTGGTATCCTGCAAAGCCTTTGCGCCCCATGAAGTCAGGTTTGAGTATGTCCTGCGCCATTTTCTCATTAAAGCCTTTCAGTTGCGCAATGCGCTGCACCTTCGCAGCGTCGTCAATCTGCATGCGGAGTATTTTGTTTGCCTCCTTCATTGAGGCTTGCATGTCCTTATAGTCCTGCAACTTCTTAGTATTGAAAGCGACCTCGCCGCCTGCGTCCTCAACTACCTGCGTCGCGAGCTTCTTGCGGATCGAACGCTCAACGGTCTTGTCGTACTCCTCCAACTCGCCTACCTTCGCCATGTAGCGGTTCATCAACGCGTCGCGTTTTGCAAAGTTGAAACGTGCAGGTCCGGTAACTGCGGGATTTGCCACCTTGCTGTCAGCGTTTGCTAGGTCTAGGGTGCGCGTGAGCAGTCCGTCCTTATAGCGTTTCACCTCAGCCTGCAGGATTGCTTTTTGAGCGTCGGTCTTAGCCTCCTTTGCCAGCCTCTCGTACATGCTGTTGACTCGATCAACGTAGTCAGTTTGGTACCGCGCTACCTTGCGCTCAGGATCGAACGTCGTAAAGCTAAAACGTGAGGAGTCGAGTTTGAGCTCGTCCGGGGTAGCAAATACTGGCGTTTCATGTGAAACGGCGGGCACCTTCTCGGGTAGTGCTGCTCGTGGCGCGGCGGTATCTGCTACTTGTTCTACTTTTGCAGCAGGTGTCGTAAGGTCAAAAAATGGCTTAGTTGTTGGGGTTTCTGGCAATTTACTTGCGCCTTCTACCAGCTTGGTACCGTTCTGCAATCTCTCGGCACGCAACAGCCCGCGCTCGATTACACCGGGGTCTGTTTCCCTAGCAAAGATCGGTGCGTATTCTTTGATTATGTCGTCCGCAAAGCCTGCGTTTTTGAGCAGGGGTATGACGTGCTCTACCTTCTCGGCTGCCTGCAGTGCCTTAGTAAGCCCCTTAATGCCCTGTACGCCGCCACCTGTGGTTAGATCGAGGAAGGCTCCCGCAATGCCTATAAGCGTCGGATTGAAGCCTGAGCCGCCCTCCGCGACTGGCTTTGCGCCGTACTCCTCGCCCATGCTCTTAATGGATACGGGCTTGTCAGTACCGTAGATAGCCTCCTGCACCTTGCCTATAGGCTGGAACTCGCCTGTGCCGGGCTTTACGGGGGTGTTGGTCACAAGTGCTCGTGCCTGCTCGGGTACGCTGGTTATGCTTGCGCCTGTGGCTGCTGTACTGCGTGCAAAGCCTTGCCCCGCTGCCTTCAAAAACTCGTTGATCGGCGCGGGACCAGTAGCAACGGCGGGGGTACTATTGCTCATAGTCATACTTGGTAGCCCCGTTGGTCCGAACGTAGGCGCGGTCACTGAAAGAGTACCGGGTGCCTTAGCTGGTGCGCCTACACCACTCCAAAAAGAACCGCCCGCGGTTGGGAGTGTTGGCGTTTCGGCTGGCTTTGGTGTGAGTGACCAGAACGCCATATTTTAGATTGACCTACTGCCAGTGGTGGTTTTAGGTTTAGGTACGGTGCCTTTGTAATTCGGCGTTAGGTTTGGGTTGGGTACATTAAGCTCAGCCCATACAGTCGTGTTTGCAGGGTTGATGTAGGTAGCCACGGGATAGTACGAAAAGAAAGAGTCGCGGGTGCCGCCCTTTGAAGTCCAGTGGCTCAGCAATTTGACGTACACTCCGGGGTCAATGTAACCGTCTGCGCCTATAGGGTTGCCGATAGGTGTACCGCTTGCGTCCCTACCTGTTCGGAGTACCGCGTCACCTTGCTTGATGTCGTCCTGAGTAAAGCCTGTTGGCGTACCCTTGCCGATAGGAAGCGGACCTTTGGCTGGTGCCTTTGGTGCAAAGTTTTTAACGTTCTCAGCAATTACCTTGTTTTCCTTAGTGTCGTACAGCGTCACACCGTCAGACAGAGTGATGTAGCGGTCTTTGAGTGCCTTTGCTGCTGCGTCGTCAGCCTTGCGCTTTTCCTCGGCTGCTGCGCTGGCTGCGTCTGCCTTTGCTTTATCCTGTACCGACTTGCTCGTCGTGTACTCGCGCAACAGAGCGTCCGGTGCTATTTGGTATGAGTCAGCAATAGCTTTCAGGTCGCCTGCTGCGAGTGCAGAAAGGTCGATACCTGCGGACAGTGCGCGGGTTGCTGCGTCCTTCACGCGTGAGGTGCGCCGTGTTTCCTGTTGACCAAGGAATGAAATGTAGTCCGCAGTACTTTGCTGTTTGAGTGCGTTTTTTGTGGCAATCTCGTCACGAACGGCAGCCATACCCTTTGAAGTGAGTGCGCCGATTGCAGCTGCACGTTCTGCGTCGATACCACCGTACACCGCTGCGTTGTTATCAAGCACCTTTGCGTTTTGCGCAGTACCAAAGTCTGATCCAAGTAACCCGCGACGTGCAGATATTGCAGCGTTCGAACCGAGCGCAGACTCGCCACCAATGCGTGCGACTCGTAGCTTCTCGTCGTATATGCGATTGAGTGCGTCTGTTTCCGCTTGCAGTTGCTTTGCGATCTTGTCGCGGATACCCTGCTCGTCAACGGGTGCAGTTGCAGCGTCGCGGAAGTCACCAGTAAACTTATTTATATCCTGCTCCGCCTGCGTCAGTCCTGATCCGTAAATGCTCGCAATCGTTGGTTGTGGCGGATTTGGGTCTGCGATACCTGCGTCGCGATACGCCGCGGCGCGTTGCTCGGGTGTCTGTCCGCCTGTGTAACCGCCAGTTGTGGATGATGAAGGAGCAGGGGTAGTCACGGCAGTGGTACCTGCTGGGTTTGACGGCGAATAGCCGGGGATTTGCTCAACCCCCTTTCCGTCTGCTTTGACTTGCCAACCTGCCGCTGGGGTAATCATATTTTAAAAGAATGTTATTACTCTTACTTGCCCGTTCGCTCCGGCACCTCCGGCGTAGTCTGTGTTGGTCGTACTCCCTGCGCCGCCACCGCCACCGCCCGGTTGTGTGCCCGCGGTCGCTGTTGCGTTTTGTACGCCACCGCCGCCTGCGCCGCCAAACGCAGATGTGCCACCCGCGCCTGTACCTCCACCTCCACCACCGCCACCGTATCGTGAAGGACCACCCGTCTTGTTTGCAGAACCGCCTGCACCGCCTCCTGCCCCACCACCGCCTCCGTTGAAAGCTCCGTTTGCTCCGTTTGATCCGTTGCTGCCACCGCCCGAGCCACCGTCGATAGTTAGCGGACCTGCGCCCGCTGCTGCGCCGCCGTATCCTCCCCCTACACCGCCTGTAGTTGCATTTCCAATTACTCCGGCACTAAAGTTACCGCCGCCTCCTCCGCCCGTGCCGCCCGAGCCACCGGGACCGTTCATAGCAAAGCCGGGACCACCACCGTAGGCAGTCAAGTGAGCACCAAAAGTAGTGTCGCCACCAACCACGCCGTTGTTGTTGCCTGCTGCGCCGCCTGCACCTCCGACACCGATCGTTACCGTTACAGTTGCACCAAGCACGCTGGCAGGAAGCCAGATAGAGCTAAAGCCGCCGCCACCGCCACCGCCCGCACTGTTTGGTTGTGACGCATTGTTACCGTCAACTCCTCCGCCACCGCCGCCTGCGCCCCACGCTTGGACTAAAACCCACAGTGCGTTTGCTGGTTTCGTCCATGTCCCGTCTGCAGTGAATGTTTGAATGTTTGCATGCACACCAGTTATGTTTGCCCCGTCACCTGCTGGGTATGCGCCTCCGGTTAAAGTGACTGTGTTTGCAACCGGGTTAAGCATGACGAAGTTGGTGCCGTCATACATGACCTTCACGATCATGCCCGCAGCGATATCACCTGCTGCAAGGTCCGTCGCCCCGTCCTTTTTCTTGATTGTCTTAACGCCAAGCGCATTGACGTTCAACGTTGAAGCCCCTGTGTTGGCGTTGACTGCTTTAAATGCAAACTCTTGCCCGACTGTGTACGCCGTGATCGCAGGTGCAGGAGTAATGACATACGCGTCTGCTGCGCCGGTATCAACTTTATAATCCGACACGAGAGTTGAAGGCAACTTGTCAGGCGTAACAACAAGCGCGGCACCTGTGCCTCCCGTTGCAGTCTTTGCCAAAATCTCAGCTTGCGTTGCAAGCTCTACAATTCCTTTGGTCGTAGTGTCTGCGTTCGGTGCCCCCGAAACTGCAACACCGTCAACGTATGCTTTTGTTGCAAGGTGGTTCGCGTTTGAAATTGTTGCAGTGCCGTCGTACTTTAATGGTACGGACGCATTGAGATCAGTTGTGCCTGCAAGAAGGTCTTGCATAAACATGATGTATGCAAAGTCAGTGAGTGCGACCGAACAACCAACGCGATGTTTGCGTACAACGCCGGACGTGAGTGTACCTTGGCGCGAAACTGATTGTATGGACGTGAGCGCGGTGCCGGTGAGTGTGCACTGAATGTGCTCTTTGTTTGACGTACCGCCGTCAAGTGCAAAATAATAAGTACCTGTAGGCAGGGCTACACCGTCGTCGTCAGTTGCGGACTGTAGTGTCGCGCTCGTGCCGCCGACAGCAAGAGCCGTGGCAAGAGATGTTGTGAAGTCCGCGAGGATCTTGCCAAGTTTGGTGCTCATAGTGAAGCCCCCGTTGGGGTAATTATAGCATTGCTTTTAAACGTCAAATGAGTTGTGTACATGTTAGTATTCCGGTGTTTCAAGGTCGGTCTGCGTGCCGTCGAGCGACACGTTTTGCTTGCTCCTAAACCGCTTGGGTATCCTGTTTTCGAAGTGGGTAATGTCGATATCCGACAGCATTTCGCAGTCAAAGTACCCGATGTCAGTGCATTGCAGGCGTATTTTACGCTTACGGAACTTGCTATTTTTCAATTTGAGCTCGATAAAGTAGGGGAATGTGGTGGTCGTAACGTCCGCGCCGATCTGCGAGGTGCCTACCATTGAAACTCCGATAACAAAGGGGTCTGCCGCGTCAACATAGGAGCCGTCCCCACGGATCGTACCCACTAACTGCCAGCCCGCGTCGTCGTAGTTGGCATACACCGCGCAGTTTTGGGCGGGGTCGATATGCCCGCGGAGCCTTAGTTTACGCACTTTTTTGAGCGTCGGGCTGCCTTTGCGGTCAAACAGCTCGTTTTTCGAGTCCCAGTGGTTGTCGATCGCGAGCCCGTCGTCGTCAAAGCCGTTGTAGAGCTGGTAGGTACTTTCGGTTATGCTCGATCCGACATACAGGTCGCCGCCGTCGCTTACGGCTACCCGGGCACTGTAGTTGGTGATGTCCACCGTCCCGTCCCCTAGGTTGCAGAGTAGGATCGTGTCGTTGTAGATTGTCGGCGCGGTTGAGCTCCGGCACATGATAAGGATATATCGCTCGTACGTTTCGATTGTGCAGTCGTCGTAGTTGTAGTTTGAAAACTTGAATTGCGGGAATAGGACCAATGGCTCAACCTCGCCGCCGATAGGGTTGCGCTGCAACAGCGTCAGCTCCGGCTTCTCAGCGTTTGCCGTGTTCATAAAGACAATGCCCTTTGACATGGATACCCCGGCACGCATGCTCGGTACACCCATTTCACGGCGGTACACAAGGTTCGAGCTGGACGCGTCGCTTGCAAGGTCTGTTGGTCCGATCTCTAGGCGGTATGCCGACTGCGATTTGAGCGAGTAGTACGCGCCGTCGAGTCCGATCAGCACGCGCTTGATAGCGTCGCCGCCCTCGTCCTGTGGGAATACAAAGCCCTCGCCAGCCAAGCGGGTAGCGGACTTGCGGAAGTCAGTAACGCCTGCTGCGTTCGAGTCCTCCCACTGGTACCCTGCAGTGCCTACGCCAGCGTTTGAGAGGGTATACACCCCGGTCATGTAGTTGATAGTCCCAGTGCCCCCAAGCGAGCCTGTGAGCACGCCAAGGTAATTATCGGTGTATACCTCGCCCGAGGCGGTTATCGTGATCGTGACCCCGAAGCAGTTGCGCGTGGTCCCCCCCTTAAACGCCAAGGTGCCACCCAAAGACACCGTAGCCTCGCCTGCCACCGTGGTGTATACCGTCGAGTCTTGGCGGTCAATTTTGCTGCCATACAGCCCGGTCTTATCCTCGGCTCGGTTCCAAAGTATCGTGCGCCCACGGTCAATAAAGGCTTGCCCCTTGAAGTTGATAGTCGAGTTGTAGAGTGAAATGTACGAAGTAGGGAAGCAGGAGTGCATTTTGTATATGCCGTCGACTCCGAAGGCGAAGGTAAAGGCTCCGGCAAGTGAGGAATAGTTTGCGAAGGTATAGTCGGCTCCCGCAGTCAGTCCGGTCACAATATCAACCCAGTTGGTGCCGTCGAAGTACTGTATCTTTGTGCCAGTCTTGCGGTACTGCACCTTAGTGCCGTCGACTTTGTAGCCGAATATGCCACCGTAGATAGCACCCACCACGCCCTCAGCTCCGATCAGGAGCCTGCCGTATGACAGCTTGATTTTGCCGTCCTGCGTGTAGAAGTTTGAAGCGTCGCTTGCTGCGTCAACGGGAATGATCTCGTCGCTCAACAAGTTGTGTACTCCTTTCGTAAATGCGACGATTTCGTGGTCTGCCATACGCTAGTTGTTAAGTCCCAGTCGGGCGTTCCATGAGGCTGCGTCGCGCATATAGGACTCGTACTTGGCGTTGTTTTCCGGTGCGTATGACTTCTCTTTCGGATAGCGGAGCAGCAAGTCGTCGTCCACTGCCATAGCAAACCAAATTGCAGGTCGGAAGCGTTGCGGCAACAGGATCGCTGAGCCGATGTCGGTAATAAGCAGCTCCGACGGTTGAAACTTGTAGTCGTATGAATACGCGGTGTTGTCGATAGGGAAGCTCGATAGCTCTATCCGAGAGTTTACAAGGTCCACCCATGCGTACCCGCTGCGCCCCGCGTACGTCCTGCGGTCGCTCCAATTAACAAACTGGTAGCGTGGCGTGTAGTTGGCACTGCCGTCGTATGAGTAAATAACCTTCTGCGCTCCGTTGAATGTAGCCTCGACTGCGTTGTCGGTACTTTGTGCGTTTTCAAGCACATAGTTAAACCCCGTCGGTAGAGTGAGGTACTTTGAAGCGGTCGAAAAGTTGCCTGTTGCCTCGCGTTTTAGAAACTCCCACGGTCGGTCGTCGTATATCTTGGCAAGCGTGCGATTGAATAGTGCCAGCTCCTCGTCGGTCGATAGCTCGGTCGCGTCGTCAGTCTGAGCCTCAAACTTCTCAATAATTTCCTCGACTGTGTAATCTGTGACCGACATAGTTTTTTTATGAGCTAGTAACGCTCAACCCTGTCCTCCGAGTTGTGCTCCGAAGGACAGAATGAGAGTGCTAGATCGCAACCTGAGAATACCATGTGTAAACCTTGCAGGTGCCTGCTGCTGTACCCGGATTGGTTATAGCAGAAGCAGTCTTTAGGTTTATAGAGGTAGCAGTTGTGATAGGGAAAGCAACAGTCGAAAGCGGTACGAACATTTGAATAATGCTTGACGCATTTTGCCAAAGAGTCGTAGTCGCAATCAGTCCCGAGAGAGCTGCGCCGCCTGCGCCGATGTTGACTGTAGTGTTACCACCGCCAGTAAACGCTGCGGTCGCAAAGGTGTAGCTCACGATCGTGCGGTGCCATACGTTGACGTAGCCTGTTGGGGCTGCCGGAACGCATATCAAGCCGTTTGCGTGGCTCAACTTGCCTGCAGCGGTGTCGATGATGTCCGCAGCTGTGAGGCTTACGGTCGTCATTTGCACACCTTGCGGATCAGTAACCGCCGTCGCACCCTGCCTACTCCATACTGGTACGGCTACCGTACCTGAATTAAAGTAGTTAATGCCAGTCGAAAGGTCCGTGATGATCGCACCAACGGCAAACGTCGAGGCTGTCGTCGGGATACCAGCACCAATGGCACTGATAGAGCCGTGTACGAGCAAGCCTTGCGCGTTGTCGTTGTAGCTGATGATGTCTGTGCCTGAGATTGAACGCATAGATGTTTTTTAAGCTGGTAAATGTCCCCGAGTAGCCAGTCCTGCCCCGTAGCAGGACTACTACACGAAAGGTTACGCAGCGATCAAAACGTCAAGGAACTTCTTAGCACCGTCCGAGAAGGTTTTGAGTCCTGCAAGGTATGAGCTAAAGACGTTCGTACCACGTCGATCTGAGGTAGGGCGCATGTCCACTTCCTTCATATCCTGAACCACGAGGTCAATAGCACCGCGCTTACCGAAGTAAGCGTGAATGTAGTTTGACGACCATGACCAGTTAGCAGCAGCCTCAGAGAGAACGAGGCGACCAGTACCTACACCCGTGAGTGTCATAACAGTTGCTGATGTCGCAACAGCTGTGATACCTGAGATGAGAGCCTGATTTGCTGTTGAGAGCGCAACACCCTGAGCAGTTGTCGTGCCCGGTGCGTTGATCAAGGCTGTGAGGTTCGTAATCGAAGCAGCAGCGTCAGCACCGATGAGGACGTTACCCGGCGTTACGCCAAGTACAGTTTTCATCGTGAATGTTACGCCGTTGATCGTAACGGTATCTGCGTCAGAGAACGTACCAGCAGAAAGCAACGTTGCGGTTGCCTTCAACTTTTCTGAAACGTACATTTGTGCGTTTGAGATATCGCCTGTGTAACCGTTTTTAAAGACGGCACCTGCGAGGTCGATGTTTTTACCGAGCAAGAACTGCGCGATATCAGAAGCGGCGTACGAGTCAACAACGAGCGCAAGGTTTACCAAGATGTCTTGGTTGGCACCACGGCGCAACTTTGCTGGCATACGAGCCACCATTTGCGGCACAGTCGTTGAGTTGAGCGTGATTGCCGTGCCTGTTGAAGCAAGCGTGGTCAAGTCGCCGTTGTCGAACGTCTGGAACGCGTTAGTAACCTCGTTGAATACGCGACCGTCGAGGTCAAGTGCGATCTTAACCGCAACCTGTCCACCGATCACTTCGCCCGGGTTGAGGGCACCCGCCTGCTTTACCTCGCCGTCAGAAATGTGGAATACTGCCTCTTTTTCAAGGTTGACAGTAAGCGTTTCTGAGGAGTCGGTGATTGTGTCGATAGTCGACGCAGCACCACGAGTAACAGAACGGACCAGCACGCCGTCGATGTTGTACGCAAAGCGCGTAACCGAAGCACCCATAGTGAGTAGCTTCTCGAAGCGAATGTTTGCAATTTTCTTTGCAACCAACGCCTTCTGAAACACCTCTTGGTAGGCGTTATCGAACTGGACTTTGTAATTTGTAAGGCTCATAAATTATGGATTAACGCTAACGTAATCCCCGTAATTTTAGAGCGAATTGCCGATACGGTCAGTGAGCCCGGCGTTGTACTCTGCTTTTTTAGCTGGATCAGCCATTACTTCTGCGAAGTATGCGCCGTCCGTTTGAGCTCGTGCCATGTCAACTTTACCTGTGTCGCGATCTGCTCTAGGTGTCGTTGTTTCAAAAGTGCGTTTGCCACCAACTGCCGCACCGTAGGTTGACTCAATAAGTTGCGCAAAGGTCTTGTTGGCGTTTTCAGGGAGCAGAGAGAGTGCCTTGATAACATCGCGGTTCGCTACTTTCGAGTACTCGGGCATTTCTGCCATTGCCTTTTCGAAGTGCGAACTGAATATCTTGTCAATGCGTTCCTTCTTTGTTTCCTCCTGTATCGGTTTCAGTATGTCTTTGATCGTAGCGTCAACACCTTGCTGCGCCTCGGTTCGGATCGCTTTCGCAAAATCCTTCAAGAATACCGGGTCGATATTGTGCTTGCTGGCGAGCTCGTCGATACTTGCCGTTGTTTCCGCGGGCGTATCGCCGCTTTCGATACTTGACTTCAATGCCTCTAATGCTCGCTCGGCTTCTTTCCTACCTTTTTTTTCGCCTAGGAAAGCAGACTCGGGGACCATACGAGGTTGAGGTGCAGGTGTCTGCTCGTCCTTCAACACATCGCCTATCTTTTCCTCTACTACAACTGGGTCGGTCACAGGTTCCTTGACTTCGGGCTTGGGAGCCTCTGTTTCGGGAGCTGCAACAATGGGTTCATCACTCATTGTGTAAACCTTGGTTACGAAGTGGCACTCCGAGTCTTTATTTCCTTGCGGACCGCCGAACTAGGGCGGAAAACGCGATTGTAGTGTCGCGCACACTCCCCGTTAATTGTAGGGTACCACGCTCTTGCATATCCGGCATGTGTGTGCATGTGGATATACCCTAGTGTGGTAGCAACCCTGCCCTAGCTTGTCCGAGTACGGGGGCTCGAAGGCTAAGACAGGTGTGCTACCGCGCTAGGCGGTAGTCAGCTCCTCTAAGGCTTTGCGGGCGATCTCGCTGTTCGGTTTCGCACGTTCCATAGCACGCAGGAAGTCTATGCGCTCCGACATCAGGGCGCACTTCTTAATCAGCGCGATATGGTCCATTGACTCGTAGTTTGCTGCAAGGTCTGCAATGACGTTGGCAACGTCTTTGTATAGTCCCTCGCGTATGATAATGCCGCCCTCGGAGTCATTGAAGGCAGCAATCGCCGTCGTGCGCTTCACGTCGTCCATGACGAGCGCAACCTGTGGGTCTTGTGGTTCCCCGACAGCCATATTATTCAGCCTTTGGCTCTACGGCTGGCTCAACAGGTGCTTCTGCAGGTGCCTCCGGTACAGGCTCAGCTGCTGCGACAGGCTCCCCGCCCTCAGCGGGTGGCAACTCAGTCGCTACAAAGCCAAGTTTACCCATGATCGCGTCAACCTCCTTGGCGTAATCGCTATCCTGCTTTTGCAATATCTCGATATTCTTTTCTGCCTGCTCCTTCGTTTTCATGCACTGGTGCAAGAGTGCGCAGGTAAACAACTGCTCCTCCGTGAGCCCGAGGACAAACGGGTGGTTGGTCGTGATGTTCTCGATCTTTGCAGCTTCGAGCACGAGTTGCCCCTTGTTTTCCTTCAACTGCTTAGCAATAAGTGCACGGTCAGCTTCGACTTCGTGCATGGTGAACTCAACTTTGAGTCCCGTCTTGCCGATCACTGAGTCGCGATAGTCGCCGGACTCCGACGGCTTCTTGATTGTGTAATCGAACTCTGTTACGTCTTGTGGTACAAATCCCATATATTTTTAGTTAATGCGGAGTTTTAATAAGTGCCCTCAACGGGAGCCCCGCCCCCCGCTGTTGGTGTCATTGGTGCTACTGGTCCCCCCGCAGCCCCCGCAGGTGGCAATGCACTGATAGCTGCCTGCAATTCTCTTGCAGTGTTAGCTACTATGTACTGCTCCAAGCTCTGTATGTAGGACGCAAGAGCCATGTACTGCTCGTGCGTCATGTCCTGCTCGTGGGTAATCATATAGGTCACGAAATGCTGTTTGTATGCGCGGTTTGCGCTCTTGCGTGGTCGGATCGGCTTGCCGTCGAGTATCGTTTCGATGTCTTGGTCAGCGTCGCCTATCATGCCCGTGTTGCCGTATGCAGACGTGTCGAGCAACTGCTCCATTTCGTCCTCGTTAATCCCGACGACTTCGCCTTTGAGTTGCAGTGCCTTGCGGACGTTGACTTTATCTTTAAGTGCAGGCGAGTTGATGAGCTCAGTATAGAAAAGCAGCTTGTCCTTCTTGTCTGCCATTGACATTTGCAGCTCTGCGTCCGAGCTTTCAACCAGCGTGCCAAACTCCTCAGACTTGCGGAATATGTCGCGGCGGGATACCTCCTCAGTTTCGATACCGTTCGGTCCCATGATGTCGATAGCAACCTTCTTGGTTAGGTGCTCGCGCACGCCCAGCTCGTAGAGTTTTGCGAAGCGTTTGTATCCAAAGGCGTATGACTTGTTGAGCAAGCCGAAGCGGTCAGCCTCGTTTGCCTGATTGCCTTCGTAAATGCCTACCTTAGTGTCAGTTGACTGTCCCTTGGTAGCAGACGTAACGCCCGAGGCTTTTTCCTGTATGAGCTCCAACTTGTCGAATACGGCAAGCGGTGTGTTGATAGCCGGGGTAACGAGTGTCTGCAATGCCTTGTTGATGTCGGTACCCTTCTTGAACTGTATGTAGCCGCCACGTCGGTACTTCAACTCTGCAAGGTTTTCTATAGCACCAACGTCGACAGCTTGCTGTGGGTGGTTGATCTTTTCTGAGTTGTCCATTGCCGCGTTGATCGACGAGTTTTCCGCCATAAATATCTCGCGGGCATAGTCGCAGTACGACGGACTCCAAAACTCTGTGAGGTCAGGGAACGCAGCCCACGTCCAAAATGGATATGGACCCAGCGGGAACTTCTTAGTAGCAGGTGCACGCTCCTGTAGGTTCTCAACAACGAGTGCCGTAGCACCGCGCTCCGAGAGCAACAGGTAGTAACGCTCGCCTTCGTATGTCGTGATCCACTCCCAAAACTTAAACTTGTCGAGGTCGAGTCCCGACTCATGCGTTTCGCGCCACACATTCGTGTCGATGATACGGTTGCGCTTGTTCATTTCCTCCTGCGTGTAGTCCATAGCGTTGCCCGCGCCTTGCAGCAACATGTTGCCTTCGATTTCGTTGTAGATACCTTCGTCGATACCGTCAACAATCTCGCTGCGGTCCTTCACGACTCCGTAACGTCCGAGGTTGCGTCCGCGTTCGAGGTCAATACCTCCGGCTGCCGGATCGACAAGGAAGTCATACACGTCGACGTTGTTGAGGTGCGAGCAGTACCCGTCGTATGAGTCTGCAAAGTACGAGTAGATTGCGCGTCCGTAGATAATGCCCTGCTTTTTACCCACGAGGTCTTTGATATCCCAGTCGTCCGCGTCTTGGTCGTAGCGTCTGAGTGCGTTGAGGCGGGCTACGCGCTTTGCCTGTGCCTCCTTACGCTTTGTGTATTTAAAAACCATTGGGTCGTCGATCTTTGACCACAATGAGTGCACGAACGACTGCATTTGCCCCAGCTCAACGTTGGCTCGCGAGTCAAGTACTATCGGCTTCTTGCCGTAGTACATGTCCTCGTTTTTCTGCCAGTTGGCAATCTTGCCCTGTTTGTAGCGTCGGTCAAAAACAATCTCGTTCAGAGCTTGGTTGATGATTGCTTGTCGCTTATCAAACGAGAGTTTAGCCATGCGTATAGGCTATTTAACAGGTGCGGAAGTAGGTAGAGCAATATCGACAACATTTCCTTGCGCGTCCGTGGTGCGTACAAACTTGATACCGTTACGTTCAAACACTTTCCCCATATCGTGACGCTCAGGGTGTGCGGCAACTGCCTCCTTCACGTCAGCAATGACTTCAAGTGCAGGGTCTACGACAACAGGATCAGGAATAGCGTCAGCAATGGCTGTTTCTGCCTCGGGAGTAAGTACGGGTGCTTCGGGTACTACTTCGGGCTCAACAACTGGCTCCGGGGTAGGTTCAACTGGTGCCTCGGGTGCAACTTCCGGTTGAACTACAGGCTCCACGACTGGTTCTGCGACAACTTCCGGTGCGACTGGCTCGGCTACGGGTACCATTTCCGGTACATCATTCGTTACTTCGTCCATAAATTATTGGTTTTAGAGGTTAAAATTGGCTATTTCTATCAAATTGTACCCCCAAACGTAAGAAACTATGCACGAAAGGTACCGTGGTGCTGTGGATTACACCCCTATGTCGGAGTATATGGGGTCGTCCTCAACAAACACATGCGCGACTTTCTTGCGACTGGCTACCGTTTCCTCCTGCATTTGCCATGCGATCATCGCTGCAGTCAGCAAGTCGAAGTGCCGAGTGCTCAAACGCGGGTCTGTTTCCCTATCCATGAGGTCGTCGCGGGCATAGCTCTTGGCTTCGTTGATCAGGTCCGGGTCGCTCGGGTCCAGTAGCCCGTCCTCGATAGCCTTCTTGAAGGCAAACACCATTTTCGGCTTTGTAGCCCCGTTGGTGTGCCAGCCGTACTCATACGTGGAAGTCTGCTCTGTCTGCTCCCTGAGCTCGTTTTTGGTGTCTTTGGTAGGGGTTTTGAGGAGGTCTATGTTGTCCAAGGTCTTTAATATCGCAATGGTCCCGGCTCCCATGTTGTTTTTCTCAGGTGCAACGAGGCACCCGCCGTACATGTCCGCTGCGCGTTGTATCTCGTAGGCGAAGGTGTCCGGCTTGATTGTGTTGTTTTTGTAGGTAGCCACCACCTTGCAGGGGATCACGTCGAAGTCGATAACGGCTATGGTCGACGAGTCGAGCCCTACTCCTCCGGCTACGTCTGCTGCGAGTGCGTAGCGGTGCGACGCGTCGTATTGTTTAAAGATTTTGAGCCCTGCTATTTCACGGAGTACTGGTGACGGTTTCAGTGCGTCAAGTGTGGCGCGGTCAAAGATCACGTCATGCGACGCGCTCGGGTTGCACTGGTACTCGCCTTCAAAGTCTGTGTCGGGTCTGCTTTTGATCTCTGCGATTATCTCAGGCGTGTATATATCCCACGCAGGCGTGCCGCTGTCATTGAGCAGTGGTGTGATCTGTACGATGTTGTGCGGGTCTGCTCCCTTCACGAGCTTGTGCACGTTGCCACGCTCGGATAGGTAGTTGCAGTTGAATATACACGAGCCGTTGATTGAGAGTCCGTCCCTCGCCTCCTTCATGTTGTCCCATATCGCTTGCGTTTCTACTGCGCTGCGGAGTGTCTTACGGGTTTCGAAGTCGTCAAAAATGATCCAGTCCGGGCGTGCGTCCTCCTGCGCTTGCCCGCGTTGATCCGTTCCTACCGTGTCGGATAGCACCTTGATACCCGTTGCAGTGGTGTAGCTTGCCATAGTTTCCTCGCGCTTGGCTACGGTTTTAGCGAAGGTACCGGGGTAGTAGCGTTGCACCTTGCTATCGACAAACATGTTGTAGGTGTCGGTCGTGACTTGCTTTGAGTTGGTCACGTCCTTGGTCAGTATCTTTATGTACCTGCGGAAGTGATTGCGGTCGTTGAGTATCACGAAGGCGATAAATAGCTTGGTGCGCGACGTTTTAGCAGCTCCTCGGAAGGCAATGTTAGTGAAAGACTTGATCGAGCCTCGGTAACTGCGTATGTTGTTACGGTCTATCTCAGCGTGGAAAGGCGCGTCTGCGGACTTGAAGTACTTGTAGAAAAAGAAACGGGACCATAGCCCGAACTTAAATGCGATCACGTCGTCGGACTCGTCGAGCGTGAACTCAAACAGTGGCAAAATGTCGAGTGGATTATCGCTCGCAAGGATTTGCTCTATGGTCATGGTGCCGTGACACTACCATTTCCGCCTCCGATACTGCCAAGGAATGTTGCAATGGCTTCGTGCGCCTTGGTTCGTGACTCGTCGCTTGGTATCAGTGGTGCGCCGTCTTTGCCTGTTACTTCGATCGAGTTGCGCTCGCCGTACTTTTTCGGTAGCAATTTTGACGCTACCCATTTGCGCGTATCGACTCGAAGGCGTGAGCGTTGTATATGCTCTGCGTTTACGACTTCGTACTCCTCGCCGTCCTGCCTTTGGCGTGTCATGTAGTCGTTAGTACCGTCGTCCGCTATAGAAACAAGCTCGTCAGCCAACTTTTCAGCCTTAATAGCACACGCTTGTTCGTACAAGTCCAAAAACTCCTTTTTGTCCGCTTGCATAAGCCATAAATATACGGTCGAGTCTGTCGGCATGTCGTCGTCCTCGCATATCTCTTTCAGGGGTATAGCCTTAGCTACTTTGGCGCATATTTTCTCGGCTAACTCACGGCTATAGATACTTGGTCGAGCCATAGTGCCTTTAATTATACCACCGTCTTTGACTCTAGCTCCTCGATGTTGCACAGCATGCAGGCTCCGAGTGGGTTGCCGTGTGCCGCGCACACTCTTGCGGGTAGCATGCCGACAAAGACTCCGATAAGCCCGTTTGGTCTTGCCTCAGCGTCTAGGTTGAAGTCGTCGGTCATGCAGATTTTGACGGTACTATCCCGCCTGTGGGTGGCAGCTCAGCGATATGTTTCATGCTACCGCCTCGCATTTGCACCGACTTCGGCATGAGTTGTGGGTATGAGTGCTCGATAAGGAGCTGTAGCGGCTGGTTTAAGTCCTCGGGCTTGCCGAGCTGCGCGATGTCCTTCGCTGCGGCGAGGAGCTTCGGTATCTTGTACGCTATTCCGTTGCCGCGTACCTCGTTCCAGTCGTCCGAGTCCATAACGTGTGTTGGGTTCCAGCCCATAGTGCCCTGATAGTCCGGCACGATTTCCTTGATGTCAGCACCAACTATCGCGAGCCCGGACTTGAATACGCCGCGCTTCTCGGGGTTGAGGAATAGGTAGTACGCCTTGTGCGCCTCGTCAGCGTCGATTGAGTGCTCCTGATCCCTGCGAAAACCGACAATGAGTTTAATTTTTGGGTTCATACAAACGCAACGTTAGATTTTTTTAAGGTTTCGACGTTCACTTTCCGCTTCACTTGGGCTACGAGGGTATCGAACTTGTCGCGCAACTTGCTCGTTGAGAGGATATTTGCCTGCCAAAACGGGTCTTTTTGGCTCCATTCGATGAGGTAGCGTATCTGCTCCGGGGTGCGCTTGTCGCGCTCGCGCATGAGTCGGACGTTCCGGGACCACATGCCGAGGTTAGGCTCCTTGAAGGTTGGTGTGTTGGTCTTGATCCGGTCCCTCAGTAGGGTAGCTAACTCTAAATCAACAGGCTCCGGTGCGGGAGCGTCAGCGACCTCCGACTTATTTCTATTCTTCTCTACTCTATTCTTCTCTACTCTTACGTTACTTTGTAACGTTACAGGCGTTACAGTGCCAGCACTTTGAGCCAAAAGTCGTTGTTTTTCGCGGTGTTTCTTGACTCGCTCGTATGACTCGCTGGTGTGTTCCTGCCTTTTTTGCCAGTTTTTGACGACCAAGTACTCAATACCGCGATCGTCACGGGCTCGCGATATCATGCCTAGCATTTCGAACTTCATCAGTACGCCATGACACTTGTGCCAGTCGTTACTTGCGGGGTCTATGCCGGAATGTCCTATCAGGTAGGACTCCTCGCAATGGCGCACGTTGCCCTCGTCGAGTGACGCAAGGCACAGCAAAGTTATCCAGCAACTACGCTCAGCAGCGTTGAGCCGTTGGTACTTCGGATCAGCAAGCATTTCGACTCCATATAGTTTGAACCATTGCATACAGGTTTTAGTTAATTGTACCAGTAATCGTGTTTTCTACGGGGACTTTATCCTCCTTCCGGCAGTTTTTGCACAGCCCATTCTTGGTCTTGCGGTGTTTGCGGCATGAGTGGCACTGTTTCATAGGGCGATTTGCTGGGTAGATTGAGGCTGGCTAGGCGTTTGGGGGTCAACTGGCACTATGTACCGTTTTGAGCCGAACGGGGCTAGAAACGCAGAATAAGTGGCAAAAATGGGTATCATGGCATGTAGTGGACAAACGAGGTAATCTCGCGCAGGACGGTATGCCTTTGTCGTTTCGCGTGATTTTGGCACGCAGACGTGACAGTGCTGCTAGGCTTTCCGTATCCTTCGTACTGCCAGTCGCAGTCCTTGCACATGATCAGGTCGCTGTTGGTCCCGCGTTTGATCATGGTAGTAGGAAAAAATTGTATGTAATATCCTTGCTCGTGATCCGTCTGTAGTAGCAGATCGAGGGTATTGCCATGAGGAGCCAGCCGTAGATACCAAACTTGATACGCCCTACTTCTCGCAACATCGAGCCCATAGCCCGGGCACCGTCGTCGCATGTTTTGAGTGTCGCAGCGGGTACGAAGCCGTGGACGTTTGCAGAAAGGGTGTAGGATATTTTCATAGTTTCAGTGCTGCCTGCTTTGTGCTTTTGCCGTGGTGTTTTTCACACTCCAACTTTCCGTCGTATTCAAACACCGCGAGTGCCCCGCATACGTCACATGGGCTCAGGAACGCAGCACCAGCCTCGGTTGCACCGTACCCACTGCCTGCAACTTCGCCGTCGTCGTTAAAGAGTCCGCGCTCGTACTTTGCGAAGCCCTTTTTGGCAAGCGATCGACACGCCCGTCGGACTTCTTTGATCGTGAGTTTTGACAACGCGGCTATGCTGCGGAAGTAGTAACAGCGTCCTTCGTCGCTGTACTCGTCAGCGAGTATTGCCAAAACTTTGCACTCGTTGTCGTTGAGGTTCATACAGCAGAAAACTCTTTAGCTATTCTCAAACGCACGTCAGTGTTTGTTTGCATGTTGTACGACTCAAACATTTCCTCGAACGAGGAGTGCCGCATACTCCTACCGAAGCCACAGTCGCAGCCGTTGTCATACAACACCTCCACGTCGCCCTCTTTTTTTTCTAAGTTGACCATGTAGCCACAAGGATACCCACACATTGAGCAATTGTGCAGCTTCCAAAAAGCAACCTTGCGCGACTCTCTGCCAAACACCTCAACACGAGTTGGTAGATTTGTTACACCCTGCTTCATTTCGTCAATCGTCATAGCTTCTCGTCAGGCTCCGGCACCTGAAACTCCATGTGGACTGCACGACCTTTGCACTCCATGCCAGTAAAGTATTTTTCCTCCTTGCCGTTGATCTGCCCGTTGGCTTGCAGGAGGCGGAGCAGTGTTTGTTCGACTTCGGTGTACGGGATTTTGAGTTTGAATGTGAGCATTTTATATCTCGCTAAGTTTTTTAATGATGTCAGTCTGATCAGTCCTGTTTATGCAGTACGGAGTCAAAGTTACTGTGATTTTAGAGTCGCGCCAGCCTCGCTCTGCACACTGCGCGTCGATGATCACTGAGTACACACCGAAAAATGCAACCCCGAATACGAACAGCGCAGCAACTAGATAACCTGCCAAAAGGATTTTGTACTCTGTATCGTATTTCATACTGTTTGAGTTACGATTTTGTTTTTAATAATTTTATGGAACGCACGCAGGTCGTCGTCTTGTATCATCTCAACGCTCACATGCGGGTTGATCCGGTAGCCGTAGTATGTTGCTCCCGCCTTGCTGCGTATGCTTTGTCGCTGGATCAGTTGCGGGTTTTTCTTTATCATTTCCGACGCTCTCGCCGAGCACTCGTAGCTCACGAAGCCCCATTTGCTCACTTCGGGACACCACACTTCGCCCATGAGTTGAAAGACTGGAATGTACTCGCCGTCCTTCAACTTAAACTTGGTGTAGAGCTGGTAGAAAATAGCCTCGCGTTGTGTTATGCGATTGCGCATGTTACTTGCGACTCTTAACGCGGAGCTTTCTAACTTTTGTTTTCTTTGGTGTCGGTGCGTCCTCAATCTTGCTGTAAATATCCAGCACGCTGTTGCTCAACACAACGTCAGTGCGCGAGAGTGTATCAAACACTTGCTGCGCGTCGTTGACAATGCGTCGTTGTGCACGACGTACCTCCCGCTGTGCGTAGTGCCACGCAACGTACGCACACACGATAGGTGCTAGGAAAATCCACGCGACTAACAGGTACGGATACACGGACCAAAAGTCATGGATCAGGTGCCACGTTATCGTCCCGATGAAAAAATCATCAGGCGGGAACTGCCCGGACAACCCCCATGCCACGAAACCGAGGAAGTCCACGGCTCCGATGAGTGCGAACGTTGCGAGTAAATACTTTGCAATTTTTGTCATACAGTTTTGCTTACTTTTAATACTCTCACTGTAGCATGGTGTCGTGGTGCTACGGTTAGGTATGTGGATAAACTACCCCGCATGCTCGACGTAGTACGCTATGGCTTCGAGGATCGCTTGATTGCGCGAGTACTTGTACCCGACTTGTGATTTTCTGCCGAGCTTGTCGAGCCCCCGGATCAGGTGCATTTTCTTTTGTGGTACGCGTAGGTGTGTGCGCAGCTTGATCTCGCCTTGTGGCTCCTCGTAGTACTGGTATGCTTTTTTGGTGCTCATAGAATTATTGTAGGGTACTGTTCTTTAATAATTGTTAATGGTGTCCTGCTCAGAATGATACGTTTTTGCTCTGCCCGGAACGCGGCTTGATGTTCGTGGTGCCACTCGCATACAGGAAGTATAGCCCACCTTTCTTTCACTCTTTTGCCAGCGAATGTAGCAGCATGGTGCCACTGAATACGTCCGTTGCACTTCGGGCTTGCAAGACAACAACGCTTGTAGAACGGGTCACGCTCCATTGCCTCACGGTCTTTTGGTGCTATCGGTGCAATGAGTGAGCCGCGTTTCATGTTCTTGGTCTGCGGTTATTTGCTTGTTGTTGCGGAGTCGCCCAACGGCAATTTGCTTTTGAGTAATTTTTATTGTTGTCAATCCTATCTAGGCTTTTGCCCATTGGTCTGTCCCCCATGTCTGCATAAAAGTTTACAAACTTTAGCCAACGTTTGCAGACTCGTATGCCTCTACCTCCGTAAAATCTATACTCCTTATACTTTTTTGAATTGCAACGGTAGAGCATTGCGTTCCAAATTGCGTATATTTTCGTGTCGGACATACCGTGTGTTGTCTTTACTTCAATCCTACGTTCTGCGTGGTAGCAACCGCATGAAACTGTTTTGCCAGCTCGTAACGCGTTACCTCGCACAGTTGTTTTTTTGCCACAGTCACACAAACACAACCACATCAACTCAACACCCGCCTTTCGTTTTGAGAGCTTGATAACAGATAATCTGCCAAACTTCTTACCTTGCATGGGTACTCTTTGCATGTATATACACTAACACAGTACCCTACGAAGTAATGTAACCAAGTTCCTCGGGAGTGGGGACAACGATACCCAACTCCGCGCAAATCTCTAGTGTCTTGTTGATGAGTTCGACTACTTTACCAACAGACATTGCAGCGGTGTTTGACATTGACTCTCTCGACTCAGTGACTTTGCCAAGCAGTGTTACTTTTTTGACTCCAAAGGTCTGTTTCATAACCGCGTCGTGCACGTCCTCTACGCTATAACCTGAATGGCTTGCAATCAGCCCACAAAGAGCGAAGTAGTAATTGTGCTGCGCCTTGCTGTGCTCGCTCTTAACTTGCTTGTACGTCGCCCGGACCTTGGTGCCAAGCGGGAACGCGGACACGCCAGCGTTGTAGTACGCAATAGAGTTAGGCACGATCCGCTTGTGACCGTTGACCAACTGCACAACACCGAGCGAGGTAAACTCCATGTTAGTAAGGGATCGTTTCGTCGAAGTCCTGCGGAGGTGGTGTGTCTACACCGTCGCTGGTACCGCCGTTGACGCTCAGTGTTTGACCAGTTGTTGTTGATCCGCTTACAGTACCAGTGGTGCGAGGCTTCTGTGCGAACACTTTAAACGTGGTGGTAGGAAACATGTTGAGCTCCATGATGAAGCCACGCTCGGGCTTCTCTGCGGTAGGTTCAAACTCGACGAGTGTGCCTACGTTTTTCCAGTATGTTTTCTCGGGGTCCTTCGGGTCCGGCTTAGGTACTACGATGTCATAACGCTTCATGGTGTTTTTTGGTTATTTTTTTGATAGTAATTTCTGCTGTGAGGCTGCGTCCCTTGGTCTTTGCAAGCTGTTTGATCTCGAACAGTGCTTTGTTTGCAGCGACAAATAAGTCCTCGCAATTTCCGCACAACTCTTTCAACTGCCCTGCAAAGACGGCACCGAGCATGTAGTTTTTGTGGTAACAACCGCATTGGCTACATGCTTTTTTCATGGTTAGTAATTGGTCAGCTTGGCTACCCACTCGTCGACTTCGTTCAGCGTTTGCAGCTCGAACGCGAGTGCTGTTTGTATCTGCTCCTCCAAGTCAGCGCGGTGTAGCTCGAATACAACCATAGGCTTTGCCACAATGCGCGGATCGTACATGATGAAGTGCAACGTCTGCAGCTTCTCGTTTGCGACAAAGTACTGCTTTACTTGCGGCATGTAATCGTCCGGCAACTCGTTCTCGATGATCGCCTGTATGTGGCGTGCGCTCGACAAACACTTAACCTCGCATGCTTCCGTGTCGTCGGCGATAGTGCCGTCTGGCGAGCATGTGATACTCGGGTTGATGTCGGACACCCATATTTTGAGTGACTTGTCGACGACCTTGCCTGTCAGCTCCTCAAACTTTTGCAACGCTTCCGGTTCGAGTCGTGTGCCGCGCTCCATTGGTACTTCGTCCTCGCCAGTCGGTACTCCAAGTCGCTCAGCAATGAGCTCGTAGAACGCCATTTTTTTACCAGTACCAGCCCTCTTAGGCATGATGTCGCCCAAGCGTGAGCCGCCTATCTTGCCGATACGGTACGCTTCCCAGTCTGCCTTGTCCTCAAATGAAACGGTTTTCATACGCTGCTAGCTCCGTTAGTGCCGCCTGTCGTACCTCCTGAGCCTCCACTGCCGAAGTACGTCGGGGTTGTTAGTGGTAGAGCAATACGATTGCCAGTGAAGCCGAGGCTATCGCAACCGCAAAAGTTACATGGCATGAGCGTGCTTGTGAGTTGCTGCGCCCACGGAAACTGTCTGTTTTCAATCTGCCCGCAGTTGCGACACTCCATTTCGAGTGTGTACGTTTTGTACTTCACACCGTCGCCTCCAAGTGCTCCTGTTGGTTTGTCCTCCATACTATTTTTTCTTTGTGTACTTACGCTTCTTTGCTAATTTATTTTGTAGGTCACTGATAACCGCGTCCTTTGCACTCAAACGATCACGCAGTATTTCCTCTGCTGTTTTTTGAGGGTAACTGTGAGTGTGTCCGTTCGGGCAATAAAACGTACCGTGGTCGTCACGGCGGCGTTTGTCAAAACCCGTTGTAAGCGCGTACGTCACACCGCAGCCTTCGGTTGCGCAAGTGTGCACAGAGTATTCGGTTTCAATGTTCGACATACTACTTTGGTTCAAGTTTAGCTTTTAATGTGTCCTTCAATGCAGCAAGGTCTTTTTGCATACCCAGTGGTACTTTAGCCCACGCATTGCGCAACTCCTCCGGTGTTTTTGCACCTTCGAGCTGCGCAGTGCAGGACTCTAACGTTATCGGCACAACCTCAATAACGTCAGTGTGGGGGGCTCCTTCCTCCTCGACGTAAGCCTGTGACAGCTCCTCGGGGCACGCTTTACGGAGCGCGTGCATTTCGGCAACTTTTGCAATCATGGTGCGTGGTTTCGTGTCCCACATAGACGGTGTGTATTTGCCTTCCCATGTCTTGCCCGCCTTATAGTATTCGTCGAAGTACACCAGTGCAGAAAAGTTACCAACAACGCCATTGACGACGCGCTGGACGGTCACGGTGCAGGTTTCGATCTTGCCTTCCTTCTCGGTATAGGTCGGTGGCAACGTGCCGCATACGCCGGAGCGCATGCCTATCTTGCGGGCGTGGTCGATTGACGTAACGAGCGAGTACCCCTGCCCGTACTTGATCGCGTACACGTTCTTTTCGAGAAAGTCTTTGAAGTTAAAGCCCCGGATATGTCCCTCAACGATCGCGGCTTTCATGTTGTCGACGGACAACCCTTTGAAGGTCGTCGTCAGCAACGTCTGCACGACTGAGGGGTCAGCCAGTTGCCTGTTCACTTCTTGCTTAATGAGTGAAAGTTCCATGGTTATTTTACTTTGAAAGTCTGCGTATAAACTGCAACCTTGCGCCATAACTGGACTGTGTTGCCGACGTGTCGTTGCTCAAACTCTGCTGCGTTCACTTTGGTAACTCCGTTGTCAGTGAGAAACTTTTGGTACTTTTCAGCGGCTTCGATTGCTGCTTTTTCCTCTGCTTCGCGTACCAATTTTGCAGTCGCCTCAGCTTCCTCTGCAGCCTTTTTGTCGGCTGCTTCTTTGCGTACCTGTTCCTCTGCTTCTAACTTCTCACGAGCTATTTTTGCCTCAGCGTCAGCCTTTGCCTTAGCGTCAGCAACTATCTTGTCAGCGTCCGCTTTGGCTTTTGTAGCAACGCGCTCAGCCTCAGCCTTTGCGTCGTCCTCTATTTTCTTAATGCGTGCAGCGTCCTCACGGGCAATGCGATCCCGCTCGTCAGCCCGGGCTTGATCCTCACGCTCGCGGGCTGCCTTCTCGTCGGCTTGACGCTTTGCCTCAGCGTCTACCTTGTCCTGCGCCTCTTTGAGCTTTGCAGCGTCGCGCTCGTTTTTGAGCTGCTGCTGCTTGGTAAAAAACTCCTCAAACTGCTTAATGTCCATTGCGTTCAGTGCGTCGTCGTCAAACTTCAACTCGGGGTCGAGTGCAGTTAAACGCGCCACGCGTGCAGGCAACAGCAATTTGTTGCGCTCCTTCTCTGCGGCAAGCTCTATTTCCTTCTCAATCTGTGACAGTCGCTCCTCCTCCGGCTCGATGATAGCCACGAGTTCCTGCTCCTTGGCAATCACGTCCTTTTGAAACTTGATCGCGTCGGCGCGGAGCTCCTTGCCACGGTTAGTAATGCGCACGCGGGCTTGTTTGAGTCCCTTGCGTGCCTCACTTACTGCCTCGATCTGCGCCTTATCGGTCGGGTCAGTCACAACGACGGCTCGTGCTACGTCGGCTAACTTGCGCAACTCTGCCGCAGTCGGGTCAAACTTTGCTATGTCTAGGTCGGGCATACATACATTTTGCTTACTTAGTAATAGCCTTACTGTAGCACCACGGCACTACGGGGTCAACAATCCGAAGGGGATAACCTATATAGACTCAGTTCCGTACCGCAGCCCCGGTCGAAGGGGGTATGCCACGCTGTATGGACGTGTGCGGTACAGAGCTCAGGCTATAAGCCTAGTGCAATTATATCGTCTACCGAACGGATCAGGGCGTAATATCCACCTGCCTTCTCAACTTCGCGCTGCCAGTCCTTCTGCTCAGGGGACTGCGTACCTGTCGAGCTCTTGCACTCTAAAAAGTACGGATTGCCAACATGCACGACAAGTATGTCGGACATGCCGGGCTTGGTGTGCTTCGACGGCTTGCGGTGGAAGCCGCCCTTAACATCAAAAACACCACCGTTGTTTACCCGTGTAAAACAGTGGCGTTTGATCGCCAAGTACTCGCACGCTGCGGCTAGTACTTGTGCCTCGGTCATTAGTTGATCGCCTTATTCTTGCCCGTGTACGTCAGCCATAGCTTGCGTCCTAGACCGATGAGCGTAACGCCCAGTGCAGCGAAGCCTGCGAGGTCAAATACAAACGCTCCTGCGGTTGTTTCGTCCCACCCGAATACCAACATGAGTATCGGAATGAGGAAGCCCGCGAGTCCCTTAATGGTCAGCGATACCTTGCTCGGATCAGACGATGAAAGCCAAATAAATGCAATTATTTTATCCCACATATTATTTTCTATTCAACTCCTTTAACGTCTTGGGACCGACGAGTGATCCGCGCAGGACGTATCTTTCATAAAACGTTAGTGGTACCGACCGCTTCATTTGAAACGCCACTACCGCACTTCTCGTTTTCGGACCGAACGTACCCCACTCGTCCTTCTTAATACGGGGCAAGCAGTCCTCAATCATCAGTTTAACCTGTAAATCCTTCACTTCGTCGCTAGTATCGCCGAGGCGTATAACCTTCGTAAATAGGTGCTCCCACGTCGCAGGATCGGGTAGAGGGACGTAATCAGGGGTAAAGTCGAAGTAGGGTATCCAAGCCTCTGTAGGGCGGTAATTTTGCAGTATGAAGCGTGCGGAGCCTTCGTCAGCCCATTCCTTCGACCAAGTGTTCGCCACGCGCCCTATATGCTCGCCAAGCTGCGTATAGTCGTAGTCGCTCACGGTTACTTGGTGCCCGGATACCACCTGTGCAGGCGGGCGCAACGGCTCGATGTCGAGCGCAGCCCATGACGCTTGCCCGTTTTTCTTTGTCCACCACTCGGCACCAACATCAAAGCGCACAAGGAGCCCGGCTTTTGAGTCGTCGATACCCTGTGCGAACGAGTAGTCGTCAGTTTTTATAGACGCGTACCCCTTGATAGGAAACTCGCACTTTGCCAGTAATCCTTTGAACTTTGCCTCGTCAGTAACGATAGCGACTAGGCGTTCGACGTACTCTGCGTACGTCCACGTCGGGTTTTCGTCGATGATACTCGGCAAGTGTTCGATACGGAGCATGCCGTACTTCTTGGCTGCCTGCAGTGAAGCGAATGGCGAGCTACCCTCGTACCAGTTTTGATCTATAAAATGTTTTTGTAGGAGGTAATTAAAATCTGCGGAGTACTTGATACCTGTAGCTTGCTCGACGTTCTGCGCTACAGAAATAGCTGTGCATATACCGACCTTACGTTGATTGCGGATCACGGAGCCGGGGTACTTAGTGCCACCGACAGGCTTAATCTGAGGCAAGCCGACTTGTGCATGATCCAACGTTCGATAGTCGTGCTTCGAATTGTCTGCCCCGAGTGCAAATGGTGTGTCCATGTTATTTTGTTTGCGCCGTCGATTTCCCGACGGCTTTTTCTA
>OFRO01000062.1_pt1 | contig 37902 bp, 46 predicted proteins | sample 1543091 | NCBI WGS metagenome assembly OFRO01 (sample SAMN07774217, study PRJEB24372) | wastewater metagenome | isolation source: Exp Tend NO 10WW | collected 2016-02
GTTCGTTTCGTAGCTCACCCATGCGCTGCTCAATCGCCGCGAAGCTAGGCGAGGAGCGGGGTGTATCAAGATACTGCTGACGGACCTTGTCGAACTCAATCTGGATAGCCTCTTTACTGCGAGCAAAACCTTTCTTTTTTCCTTCCTGCCCCCAATCGCTTTGAATCTCTTCAATGAACAGAACGCGCTTACCGTCTGCATCAACTCGCTCGTTGAATCGGATGTGAGCGAGGATGTTCGGTTGATCCCAATGCGAGGATTTGAATTTGCTGTCCTCGTTCTTGGCGCGCCATTCATCTGCGGCACGTTGGTTTCTCTCAGCGTTAAGCCGTCGAAGCGCTGACGCAACGGCTGCGGCCTCCGTCCCGTGCGATCCAGCGTACGGCATTGCACTGAGTTGGCCAGGCGGCGTAATCGCCCATTGGAAGCCTTCTCGCTTATTGTCATCTAGAACCAGGTGGTAGCCATCTGGCAGTTTTGTGAGTATTTCAGGGTAGACGAGCTTTGTTGTCTCGTTTGGCAACGTCAACAACAGCTCACGGTAGTTCTCGCCTCCGGGGAGTTGGTACGATGCGTATTTTGTTTCTGGCTTGCCCGAGTCTTCCCTTTGCGCCTTGTCGCTCAGGGTTTCAATGCGAGCAATTTGCGCTTCTGTTCGCTCACGCCGTGGAATGTCCGATAACGATTCCAGTTCAAGGCGCTCCTGTTTTGTAAGCGCGCCGACGTTTGCGCCAAGCTCCGTCTCTGTAACCTTCACACCATTCGCATCAAGGTACTGCTGCACCTGTTCGCGTGATACCTTGCCCTGCTGGAGATCAAGCCAGTCTGTGATTCCGCTCCACTCTATTTCGTCTTTCTTGACGCCGAGTTTTGCCGCGTTGGATTGCAACCATGCTTTCCATTGTGGTGCCGGGGTTTCTTTGAAAGGGGCTTTACCGATAGCTTCGGTCAGGGTTGAGCGCCATAGCGGGGCGGGTTCTGCGCGCGAGAACCGGATGTCCGTATTGTCTGGTGAGAATTGGCCGTTGTTGCCCGTGGCGGATTTTATTTGGCTGCCCGTAAACGTCAAATACGAAGGTGGGCGTTTACCGAGTTCGGGATCGCCGCCCTCATCAAGAATCAAGCCATCATGTGTATCGTTTGCGCGTTCTTCGCGTAAAAATTCCGCAAGATCGCGCGCATCCGTCCAGTCAGGCAGACCACTTTCGGAAAGTGGCGTGCCGTTGCCATACTTCCCGAAAAACTCACGATCCCAGATGCGTTTGTCTGCGGCTGCGCGCGGATCAAATGGCGCTTCAATTTGCAAATAAACGGGTATGACCGCACGCGCGTCGCCCCGCTTGGCCGATGACGTAATGCTTGACGCGCTCGGGTTGATATAGCGCGCCGCGTACTGAGGGTCGGCAGTGAAATACTGCTCATCCTTGAATGATGTGAATGATGCGTCAGGCGTACCGTGATAAACAACAAGCGGCCTACCCTGATCGTCCACCACTTTGCTGTCGCCGAACCACCGCCAGAAGTTCCGTATCGCCTCATCCGTCGCAGCAATAGGCTTGCCGTTGCTGTTGGTGCGGGGGCGCTCTTTACCGTCAATGGTGATGGTGTCGGCGCGCGAGAACATTGCTTGCTGCCCGCTCGCTTCGCCTACGTCTGCGGCGCGATCTGAGCCCGTGAGGTTGAACCCCTCCGGCGAAGGCGCGTTATCCTTGGCTGATTTCTCCGCTGCGTCGCGCTTCTGTTTTGCGTCGTCTGCGCGGAGTTTGGTTTCTGTCGGGCTGGTGAGGTCGAGTTGGGGGCGAGCATCACTATTTTGTGATGCGGTCGATTCATTCGGGAGAAGTCCGTCGAGCTTGGATTTTGCTACGGCGTTTGAGTCGCTTGGGCTGATGTCCACTTGCGACCAATCGGCGCGATCCGTTCGGAAGTTGATTTGGAAGCGTTCGGCGATTTCGTCTGCGTCGCGCGGTTTGTGAAAATCGTTGTGATCGGACACGCGGATTTCGTACGTTTTGTATTCGTCGTAAGTCTTGTATTCCGCATCGTATGGACCAATGCCGACCTCTTTGGTCAGGTAGGTAGACGGGGAGACATTGGACGAGCCGCGACGTTTCCAGCCTTGTGATTCGAGTAGTTCCTCTACGCGCCAGCGGTTAGCGTACTCAGCAACGGCGGTGTGATATTCAGCATCCGACATGCCCTCACCGTTGATTTCCTTCTTCGCCTTCTCAATCCAGAACTTCGGCAAATCAGGGTTGTAGTTGCCGGATGCGTTATCAAACGCTGGCACGGCGGCAACTGTAGCAGGCTTTGGGCGTACCGATTCACGCAATGCAACAGCCGCGCTCTCAAGCGCTTTGGCCGCGGCTTCGAGGGGGTTTACTTCTGCTGTTTTTTCCGGCGCGCTAGTTCCGCTTTCGCCAGTGCTTTTCTCTGCTCGGGCGGGAGCTTCATCATTGCGCTGAACGCTTTCGCTCTTGGACTTGAATTCTGCGACTTCATTTTCGATTTCCTGTTCTGTGAATCCAAGCGACTTCATGCCGTCGCGGATGGATGCTTCTGTGTCTGGCTTGCTGCTGGCGAAGAACTCTAGGTCGTCGTCGGTCAGGTTGGCGACTTGTGATGCAGCGGATTCTGTTTCCGGCATCCATCCGAAGCCAGGCTCACCCGTCTGGACATAGTGCTCGTATTCTGCCTCGTTGATGTCGGTTTTGTTGGTTTTTTCGGTTTGTTCTGAGGCGTTTGGCGAAAGTGTCTCGCGATCCGCAGCGAAGCGTTTTGCATACTCAACGAACCGACGTTCTGCGGTGTTGAGCGGTTGACCAGCAATCGCTTTGTCGATGGCGGCTGCGGCCTGCGTTTCGTTCAGCGCGCCACCTTGTTTGGGGCGGCCGGGCCAGAAGTCAGACTTTGGCGTCCACTTGCTGCGCGTGATCGTCTCGGAATTGACCGTACCGTCCGCGCCGGGAATGCGCTGCATCTGCCCACCACGAATGGCCCAACCGATTTCTTCCTTGAGCGGCGCTAATGCCGCGCCGTCGTTGGTGGACAGGTTTGCATCAGGTGCACCTTGACCACTGCCCCGTTCAACCATTCCGGCAGGGTTGCTACCGGCATCGCGAAGTGCAGTTTGAGCTGTACCGCTTCCAGTGCCGTTATCTGGCCTAGTGCCAACAGAGCGATCAACGCGTCCTCCGATGACATCAGCATTTGCTGCGGGTAGGTTGGTTGCATTAGTTGCCCTTTGTTGAATACCGAATCCACCTTGAACCGATACGGCTACAGCGTTTTTGAGTCCGCGCGCCTTGATCGAGGTCTGCGCCGCTTTGAGCGAGCCGAAGGGTTGACCGGATGAGGAAAGGGTAATCCCTTGGTTTGTGAAGGAATTGCTTTCCAATTGCTTCACATCCGGTTGATTTACACGATTAGCCGGGTTAGACGTGTAATCGGTGGTTGGCGAAGATAATGGTGACACCATTCTTGAAGTGCCTACTTCGCTCGCAAGGCCCGCCGTGGCTTGTGTTGGCGCCGCGATAGCGCCGACAGAATTACCATTTTGCGATAAAGGTGATTCCGTTTGCTGTTCCGCATTGAGCGCGTCATCTTGCGCAATGCGGTCGAACTCCGCCACTTGACGGGCGCGGATCGCTTGCTCGCTGGCCGCGATCTGGGCGTCTGTGAACGGTTGCGTGACGGGGGTTGGTGTGCCGGTGCGCTGATCGGGGAGCGGTGTTACCGCATCGGCCACTGCCTGTTGGCGGGCTTCGCGGTTGCTGGCTTCACGCTGCGGCGGGAGATTGTCAACTTGCTCGGAAACGGCTTGTTGGCGTGTTTCTCGCGCGCTTAGAACCGGCGCGGCGGGGGTGATGGCCGCGATTTCTTGCGGCGAGATAACTGGCGTGATGGGTGCGTCTGCTGCCTGATCGAGCGGGACAGTTGATGCGGTTGGCTCGCTTCGGCCAAGCAGCATGTTCATGCCAGCGCCTTGCACGGCACCCGTTGCCAGCCCGCCCAGCGCAGAGTTCATCGCGCCTTGGGTGGCTGAGCGCGTTGGGTCGACGGTTTGTACGCCGACGTTCTTGGCGATTTCTTGAGTGTAGGACTGGCCGAATTCTTCGCCGCCCTCGCCGACCGCGCCAACAAGCCCACGTTTGACGAGCCCGCCTTTGATGCTGCCGCGCATTGCCTGCGCTAGCACGCGATCACCTTGCCCGCCAAATAGCGCAGTGGTAACGCCAGCAATCAAGAAGCCCTTGGTCGCCGCATCATTGGTGAGCGACGCCTTTGCCTCATCCGGCTTCATGCCCGAGTCAATCAGAGCTTTGTAAGCCTCTGACGAGTCCCACACGGATTGCGGCAACTTGGCCAGCTCTTCGCGCACGTCGCCTGCGGTTTGACCGGCAGAGAGAACGCCCTCACCCACGCCGCCCGCGACCATCGCTGTGCGCGCTGATACCTTTGCCGCCTCTTCTGCGCCGAGTGTGGCGAGCTTTGCCTCGTAGGCCATCTTTGCCAGACGGCCGGCCGGGATCATAGTGAGAACGGTTCCGGGCAAGGATTGAACGATTCCGCCATAGTAGGCGCGCGGGTCAAGCCACGCATCGCCAAGTTTGCCGTTTTCTTCGTCCCACCACTTTTTATCAAGTGCGGAGCGCATGTTCGGCGACAGTGCGCCCTGTGCGCGCTCGTTGTCATCCTTGAAGATTTCGCCGGATGTTTTGCCGGTTACAAACTTGTCTACCGCATCAGCGCCGGCAACCAGTGAATCGCCGACACCTGGTATCTGGCGCACTGCTTCGCGCAGTCCGCTTGCAACCTGATTCACGCCAATTTTGGCAAGGTTTCCCGTGTCAGATAGAAAGCTGCCCGAGGTTGGTTGCGCGCCCTCTTTGGCGCCAACATAGAAATACTTGTCGCTAACGTTGGTCCAGCCATCATCAGACGGCGCCGACTTTCGCGTCCAGCCCGGATCAATGGTTTTCCAACCGCCCGCATCTTCTGGGGCAGAAAACAGCGCGTCTGTCGACTCAACCGTTGACGACTGCGGCGATGCAACGCGGCCAGACTTGAAACGGTTGCTGAGTTCCTGTTGAAGAAATCCAGCGCTGCGCGTGTCACCTACATCCTGCGCGGCGGAAAGCTCGTCTTGAACAATGCCCTGCGCGATCTCGTCGCGGCGGCGCTGCTCTTCTGGTGAGATTTTCCAGTCGAACCGGCTGACGTATTCGCGGCCGGCCATTAAGGGGAGACTCCCATTGCGCCGTAGTTGCCGCCGTTCATGAAGTCAATCAGGCTTGGCTCTTTCGTGTTCCCGCGACGGGCAAGTTCTGCTTTGGCTGCATTGGCGCGGATTTGATCGTTACCGGTGATGATCTTCTGCAATTCGCTTTCGGATGCGTCGCGGTAGCCATACTGGCTCGCAAGGCGCAGATAGTCGCCGTCTGAGTACGGGTCTTTCTTCTGCGTCGGTTGATTGCTGGTGACCTGCTTTGCGTCCGCTGGTTTGGCTGATCCGCCTGAACCGCTGGGCGCGGCAAATCCAGCGTCGACCAACTCCTTCTCGCTGGCAAACGTCTTGGTGCGTCCCAACACATCGCGCGTGCGGAATTGCCCCTTGTCGTTCTGTTGAACCATCGGAGGGTAGTTGGCGTACAAGTCAGCGTCCAACGCCGCGAGCGCCTTCTTCTTCTCGGCTTCCGGCATCAACGTATCGGACAAAACCTTGCCGCGATTGGTGCTGAACCCCTTAAGGTACTCGATTTGCTCTTTAGGCAGTTGCGCGGACTTTTCTGCATCTCGAAGGCTTGCGGCAAGACGGCGGTTTTCCGCATTCATCTCGGCAATGCTGATCCGCGCTTCGGTGTTGTTCGCCCCGATTTGCTCGGTTGCTTTGTTGTGGCGCGATGTCTCGCCAAGCTGGTCTCGCGACAGCTCGCGCGTTTGCTGCATGTTGTCAATGCTAGCTGTGGTTGACCGGTCTTGCCGGTCCGCCTCGCGCATCCTCAAGCCTTGATCGAATTCGCGATCTGGCGCCGTCAGTTCGCGCTGCATCTTGGCGAAGGCGGCTTGCTTTTGCATCTCAAGCTCGGAGCGGCGACGGTCGGTTTCCTCTTGGGCTTGCGTGTCCATATCGAATTTGGCATTCATTGCCATGCCCGTGCCAAAACCTTGCGCCGCACCCGCGAGCGCGTCCTTCAAATTGAAGCCCATTTACATTGCTCCTTGCGGCTGCGTCATCTGCGCTAGACTGCCTGGTTGCGGCTTGGGTTGCTGGCCCTGCTGATCTGCGGAAACGGCCTGCTGTGCCTGTTGGCGCATCTCTGGCGTGATTTCTCCCGCCTTCAATTCTTGGTCGCCGTAGAAGCGGGTAGCCTCGTAGCTTGCCTCTTCAATCGTCTTGTCGTACTGCTCGTTGGGAAGCAGCCCCGCCTGTTGCGCAATGTCGGCAATCTCGGAGAGAATTTCTACGCCCGCATTCAGGACAACATCAGGATCGGGTACGAGCTTTTGCTGTTTCAGCCCGCGCGTGAGCGACAACATGATGATTGCCGCCTGCTGGCCAATGGCGTTGGATAGCCCTTTTTCTTCGGCTTCGGACTTGAGTTTTCTGGCGATGTCGCTGGCGGTGTTTTCGTTCTGGTATAGGATCGCCATGCCGCCCGTTACCAAATCATCGTACTGCGCCTGCTCTTGGGGGCTTGCCTGCTCGCCGTCCGTTTCCGGGCCTTCGGTCATGTGCTCCGACGACTCTTGATCGGGAGACTCGCCCGTTTCATCAGGGCCGGTCTCGCTGGTTTCCTGATTTTCTTCGCTCGGGTCTTCCATCATGTCGTTGTCTTTTGCGGCGCCCATTGCGTCACGCGAGTTTTGATAGATCATCGGAAGTGCCATTACTTGCCCCCTGCCAGCGCCCAAGGATGTCCGGGCTTGAGTTCAAACGATCCCCGCATATCGGGTACTTGGCTCATGCGCTCCTGCCATGCGCGCTGATCCGCTGCGGCGCGACCTTGCAGCATTCCGTTTCCAAGGCCGGCAATGGTTTGTCCCCACAGCAAACGAGACTGCGCGGTCTCGGGCTTGACGAAATCCCAAAGGTTTGTCATCCAGTTGCCACCACCCGCAGCGGGGGCGGCGCCGACTGCGTTGCCTGCGGTGTTAATCATCCCGCCCGTGACATTCGCTGGCGTGTTGGCGGCGCCCATTGTGTTTGCTGCCCATCCGCCTTGACCGGGCGACGCGACCATGTCCGCAAGGTTCACCCCTGCGCCAAGTTGCGCCGCGCCTCCTGCGGCCTCTGCGCCAGCTACCGCCGCGCCAGATAGCGAGCCATACCCGCCCGCAAGTCCGCTTGCTGCCTCCCCAGCCATGCCAAGTTCGAGCGGAGCGCCAGCCGCTAGCGCTGCCGTCTCTGCGCCCGCCAGCGCCCCGCCCGCTTCCGCCGCGCCGAGCGCTACGCCTTCACCGACCGCCGTTGCTGTGCCCGTTGCTGCACCAGCCCCTGCGCCCGCTGCACCCGATGCGCCGCCGCCGATGCCAAGCGCCCCGAGCGCTGCTTGGAATGGCGCTAGCCCACCCGCTAGCCCCGCTGACATTACGGACCCAAATGTTGCGCCCGCCGTACCCATAGCCCCAAATGCCGCCATTGCCGCGCCACCTGTAAAGATGGCCGCTGCACCGATGAGAATCGCCTTGAAAATCGGGCTCTTGAGGATTTTCTTGACTGCGGTTCCAATGGCCTTAAAGACCTTCTTGACGCCTTTTACTAATCCGCTCATTTGTTACCTCTGAATCGAAAGATGTTGCCCATGTTTTTGAAGCCTGCACGCTCAAACATGCGTGATGTTGTTTGGGTATCGACGCCGCTGGAAACGGACATATCAATCTCGGTGGCGCCCATGCTTTGAGCCCATCGAATGAATCGGCGAAGCATGAAAGCCCCGCCCGCGCTGGTGCTGTAAAAGATGACATCGGTCGCGTGAAGCGCTTTGGAAAACCACATTTCCTCAATCAACCCGAACAGGACGCCCACAATCTGTCCGTCCCGCTCATGCACAAGCACAAGCTGTTTTTTGTGACACAGCGCGCGAGCAAGAAGCATCTTGCATCCCGGCTCGTCTATTTCCGGCAGATCACCTATTGCTGCGTGTAGCCGTTTCCCTAGCTCAAGAATGGCGGGGATGTCCCGCCCCTCCATGCGTCTAATCATGCGCCGTACGGTGGAGGTGCTGGCGGTGGCGGGGCCGGCGGGGGCGGTGGTGGCGGCGGGTATGCCGAGTTATTGGGTCGCCACGGAAAGTAAGGAGATGCCGAGTAGTAGGACAACAAATTATTGATCGCGTTTTGCCGGTCGGCTGCGGTCATGTTTGTGTTGGCCATGATTGCCGTGTACTGCGTGCCGAAGTTGGTCAGCGAGTTCTGACTCAAGTTCATCAGGTTCCAACGGTCCTGCGCATTGATGTTCAGGTTGGCAAGGTCGATGCGGTTGGTTGCATCGTTTTGCTGCATGCGCGCGTTGAACTGGCGCGTCAACTCTGCCTCATTGCCCCGGAATGTCAGGTCAGCGTTAAATTGCCGGTCCTGTTGCGCGAGACGGGCGTTTTCTGCCTGCAACTGCATCCATGCCGCCGACATCTGCGCCGCGCGATTCATGTTGGCGATTTGCACCTGTGCGTTGGTGCTCTCGCTATTCATGCGCTCGCGCGAGCCAATGTCGTTTGCCTGCAAGATGGATTGCAGCGATGCGTTCTTGTCGGCAAGCCCGAACTGATTGATGTATGACAGGTTGTCGCGCTGATTGGTGAAGTGCGTTCCTGCGTCCTGTTGCGCAATCGGCATTGCCGCTGCAATGGCCGCCTCTTCGCCAGACTGTGCAGCCAGCGAGCCATTCAGCATTCCGCGCGAGTTGGCAAGTTGTCGCGCACGTTCGCGCGCCTGCTGCACGTAAGGGCTGTTTTCGCCAAGAATGCGCGCAAGCTGGTTGGCAACCAACATGTCGTCGGTGACTTCGCCAGTTCTGGCGTGCGTGTCGATCCCCGGCAGTGGCGGTATCGTCGTGCCCGGTGGGGGTGGCGGTGCTGGTGGTGTATTCCAGTCGCCGGGGTTTCCGGGCGGACCGGAACCCGGAGGCGAGCCCGGTCCGGGCGCTGGAGCTGGTCCCGGTGCCGGCGGATAGTATCCCGGAGGCATGGACGAGCCGGGAGGTCCGGGCGGTGGCGTCGTTCCCGGTGGAGACGTGGCCTCACCCGGATTTCTTGGTGGATTAAGTCCCGGCGGCATGGACGAGCCCGGTGGTGGCGGCGGTGCGGGCGGGGCAGGCGGCGGGTTTCCCGGTCCGCCCTCAACAATCAAGTCCTTGTTGCTGTCGCCGGTTCGCGGCGTATCGCCCACAATACCGGGCGCCATGTCTCCGAGCGAGGGGACGCGCACTCTACGGCGCGAGGTGTCCGTAAAAAGTTCTCTGGTTGCCATAGAGTTCCTAGAAGTCAATGCACGATGACGCGTAATTCGTCGTCACCGTGAAAGTTGCTGTGCCGTTGCCCACTGTTACGACCGTGCTCACCACGCCGCCCGGTTGCGCGCTGGCGTTGATGCGAACGCGCACGGTTTGCCCGGTAGTGATTGATCCGCTGGCCGCATACGCGCCGCCATTCACAGAAACCTCTGCGCCGTTGGTGCAGCTCACGGGTGTTGCAACGTTGATCCCGGTGATCGTTGCCGCGTTTGAAATCGTCGGCTGCGCTGCAATGGCGTTGGTGTTTGCCGTGAATGTGAACGCATCTGGCGTGATGTCGCCTCCAGCCGTTGTCGACGAGAACGGAACAACAACGTTGCCTACCGTTAGTTCTGTCGTAACAATCTGGCCTGCACCACCCGCCGATGTGTGGCGTACATTGATCGTGTCCGCTGCGGCCAAGGTGCCTGACGCTGCGGTGTATCCGCCGCCATTCTTGGAGTACGTGCCGCCCGTGATGGACAATGGCCACGGCGAACCCGCGCCACTGAACGGACCAGTCGTGTTTGACGTAATCGTGATCCCCGTCGCTACGCCAGTCTGGTTAGTAAACGACAGGTTGTTAGGTCCGGTCAGGTTGTACTTGGTCGAACTGGTGAAGTTCGCCGAGACGCCGCCGACCGTTGCTGTGGTCGTAACGACCGTGATGTAGGACGCCGACGACGTATGCCGAACCTTGAACGACTGGCCGTTGCTGATCGTTCCGGCTGTTGCTGTCCACACTCCGCCGCCAATGGAATACTGTGCACCCGGGCCACTGACAGAAATTGCCGCCGGCCCGTTGATCCCGTTGATCGTTACGCTTCCGCTCTCAACGACCGTACTTAGCTCAATGCCAACCACATTGGGCGTAGGGAACGCGAACGCATCGGGCGTCGTGTCAAACAGCGTTGTCGTCGTAAAGGTGCCGTTGACACTACCAATGGTCAATGTCGTTGCTGTCGTGCCGCCCGCCGTGGCTGATGATGTGTGCCGTACGCGAACTGTCTGGCCAGCGACAACGGAGCCATCTGCGGACACCCAAACGCCCGACGCATCAAGCTCGTACTCGCCGTTGGAGATCGAGATGCAGGAAGGAATCGCCGTCCCTGCAATAGTGATCGAATCGGAGGTAATGACCGAACTAAGCGCCACACCCGTCTGATTGGTGAAGCTGTAGGCGTTTGGCACTGCGTCGCCCGTTGGTACTTCGGCGCGTACAGAGACGTAGCTGATAGAGCTTGTCGCCGCATCATTTGCAGTGACAAAACACGTCACTTGAAGGTTGCGGCAATCTGCGTCAGTCAGTACCGTCCCGAACAATCCGGGACCGATCACGTATTCGGTCAACGTCGTAGACAGCGCAATCGTCTGTATCTCGCCACGACGTACACCACCGCGCGCAAGGTACAAGCTCAGCACAGCGCCAGCCGCGTCGCTCTTGGCAGAAACCCGAACCGTCAGCGCAGTGATCTGCGCAACGCCCAACGTGTTTAACCCAAAGAGCGAGCACACCAACGGCGGCGTTGGAGAATAGGTCGAGTCAGGGTTAAGCGTGCAGGCCGCTGTCGCTACGTCTGTGCTGTAGTAGGTTGCGTTGGACGAGTTTGTCCACCCTACCGCCAGTGTTGGCAGGTAGGCGGCGGTAAGCGTTGTCATCTAGATAGCGGCCCAAGACCCCAGGAACCGGGTGCCATCCCAAAAGAAGGTGACTTCCATTTCCGCGCTAGCAGCGGTCGGCATGGTCGGCACTACGTTGCCCTTCCACTTGATCGTTGCGGCGCTGGTGAATGCAGTCGTGTATCCGCCCGTCGCGTTGTTCTGGAGCATCAGGCGCAAGCCATCCAGTACGATGTCGGAATCGGGCGCGGTAAGCGTGATTGTCGTATTGGCAGTGACCGTGCCTTTTTGCTTTTGGCCGTTGTACCAATCGACCGTTGGCGTAGCGCCAAGCGAGCCGTTGTCGTAGACAGACGCAAAGCCCGCCGTCTTGCCCATGATGAACCGCTTGGCGGTGAGGGCCAGCGTTCCGTCTGTGCCGTCGTATGCGCCCGCAGAGGTAGCCGAAAACCGTACTGCGTAGTTGCCAGACGAATAGTTACTACCGCCAAGCTCAAGATTTGCCGCAACGGGAAAACCGCCACTGAGTAAGCGGGCAGTTGGAACCAACGTTCCGCTGGTGAGTAGGTAAGAAATCAAAGACGCCGAGCCGTACGCGTCTGGATTGCGTGGCTTCCACGGCGTTGCAAACGTACCCTCTTCCAACTGAAACAGCGAGCAATACGCGTTCGTTGCGTTGGATGAGCCCGTGTTTTTGATGCCAACCTGAACATAGGCGGCACCACTTGGTGCGGTGGCCGTTACCTGACAGCGCCGATTGACACTATCCGCCGTCGAGGGAACCGCCGATGTGTAATCGCTCCCGATGGCCACGTACGACACGTCAAGGAACCGCATGAAAATCAGGAAGTTCGTGGCGGTTCCGCAGCGGAAATACGCTGACGCCGTGTAGGAGCGGCCCACAGTGACGGGCGGGGATGCGGTGGCTACGGTTTGAACGTAGTTTGATGACGGCCACGAAAGCAGTGTTTCGACGGGGTGCTCTGGTGAAGCCGCCGCAGCGATACCGGCGCCCGGTGCGCTCCAATACACGCCATCGCCGACCGTGACCGTTCGTAACAGCGACGGGTCTTGCAACAGGTTGAACGAAGGGCCGCTCCATGTCGGCGAGCCTGATACGGTGGACAAAACCTCACCAGAATTTGTACTGGTGGGTAGTGCTTCTGCGAACTCAAGCGCCGTGGCGCCCGCGTTCAGCCGAAGATTCTTGAGCGCATTCCCCGAGAACGATGGAACCGTCAGGACGTTGGGTGAGCCGAACGCAATAGTTGCGATGTATGCGGTTATTTGCCCGTATGAGGGCGCGTCGGTGCCAACGGTAGCGTTGCCAACGTTTTGTAGACGATTCCCGCCAAAGTTCGGAGAGAACCCAACAGTGGCCGATGCATACGGAATGCCTGATGCATTGAGTTGTAGGAGGCTTGAAGGCGTCGCGGTGATAGCGCTTGAACTGGAGTATCCAGACAACTTGATCGCCGTCTTTGATGCCGTTTCAACCAAGGCAAAGCCAGATTGAACCGCAGTGAACTGCGCATTGACCGGAGCCGCCTTGACCGTTGTCCCGCTGACAAATGCCGGCGCAAAGTTGTAATAGGAATTGCTCATCAGCGTTGTACGCCCCAAGGTGAATAGTGAATCGTGGCCGCTTGAACGGACCACGGCTGCGCGATGTCGCTTGATTGGCGAATCAGCACGCTCATGTTTTTGCCAACGCCAGCGATGTAGGCAATTGGCGCAGTCAGAAACCCGCCGTCATAGGCGAACTGGCCCCATATTCCGGAGTCCCACAGCCCGCCGCTGTTCGGGTTAAACACGGGTTCGGTCGTGGCGTACTGCTGGTCGCCGTAGTTGTATTCAGTCGCGTATTGCAGGTCTAGCCTGCTCGGGCTGTCCATCTCGAGAACGATCTTGCGGAAGCGCTTCTTGCGCTCTGGTGTTCCGTAGTGATGGAACGGGAACCTGAGCAACGATTCAATCTCTTTGCCGTCGAATGAGTTGCCCGTGTTCAGCTTGTAGACATATCCGTCAGCACCACCAGCGAATTGCACTTCTTCGCCGCCCGCGTCCTCGCCGGTTGTCAGGCAGAAGAAATCATGCTCCATGACCAACGGGCACCATCCGGCAATCTTTGAGCCAAAGAACGTTGCGTAGAACGCCTTGCCATCATCAAAGTACAAGCGAAGCTGGCTCAAGTCACGGTTAACCAACATGCCAATGGGCGAGCCCGTCGCCGAACGTAGCGCGCGGTCAATCTTGAATGACAGCGTTGTGGGCTTGAGGTCTCCGAAATCCTGCGTCGCTGCGAGCGTCTGCACGCCGTTGGTGTCGTAAACCGCCGTGCTGCCCGGTATCTCGGTAAAGCACCCCACAAAACAACCCACTTCGCGCGAGAGCTTTTTCAGACTCCAGTCGACAGCGCTACCGCCGTACAACAGGTGAATTGAGTTGGTTGACGTGATGCCGAGAACATCCTGGCGAATTGAGTGAATGGCGGTGATCTGCTCGCCAATGCCTAGCTCGCTCGCGCCGAGTCGCGCGGTCCATGCATGGGGCTCGCCAGCACCGCCGTTCTGAATCGAACCCTTGAAGGTGAAATAGAGATAGTTTTTGTGAACCGCAACATGTTCCGGTACGTCATTGGTCATGCCGGTTGCAATCGGCACCAACACCCCGGGCGTATCGTTGTTGTCGAACTCGAAGCCGGTTCCGACCCCATTCACAAAGTACAAGCGCGTTGTGTTCTTGCTTGCGTAGAAATTCCACTGATCGAACTCGTATCGGCCGCCAGCGGGAAGCGTGACGCTATCCGGCACTGCCGTAGCGGTTGCTGCATTGGTAACGCCAAGGCGGATGGTTTCCCCCGCTTGAAAGGCACCAACAATGTCTGTGATTGCGAGGACGCCGGTTGCGTTGGTTCCCCATGTGCCAGAACGGAACGCCACACGCCGAACCGTCGCGGTTGCGCCAGACGTCAGCCCGTTGATGGGCTTGCCCTCTCCGATCAACACAAGGCCCGTATCGAACGACAGCAACTTGAACGCCGTCAGGTCAACCTTTTCCCAGCCCGTTGCCGTGGCTTTCCACATGGCGCCAGCGGTCGCGCCCGCGTTGTCGCGGAATGCGTAGGTAATGCCGTTGTACGTTCTGACACCACGCACCGGTCCGGAGCCCGGAACAACCAGTATTCGCTCGCGCGCTCGGTTTGCTGCGCCGCGTATCCATTCGTCGCGGTTTGCGTCATCCAGAGTTGCAACCTCTGCCGCAACGCTCACTGTGCCGGCATAAACGCCGTTGATGTAGAACTGCTCGCCAACCTCAAAGTCGCCCGTGGCCAACGTGATCCCTACCGTCCCCTCTGCATCATCCGTCGGGAAAGTGCCGCTTGTTACGCTGGCTGGCCCGCAGATTTCCGCCTTAGACCCGGATGTCTGCCCAACGATGGTTTCACCCTCGCTGAACTCGCGCGGCCCGCCAAGAACAAACGACAGCACCGTATAGGTGTTGTTGCTGGGTGTGATCGTTTGCCCGTCAAAGCGCTCGTAGCCGTCCACACGGCGATAACCGCCCGTGATCGAGACTTCCACGTTTCGCGCGTCGACCAGCTCACCAGGCTTGAGTTTGATCTGTGCTTCTGAGAGATTCAGGCCGCCGCTAAGGGCGAAGGTCTGAACGTCACGGGTCACTGCGTCCCCATGCCAGCGGATGAGCGCCGATAGAGAAAGACGGCAATTCGGTAATGCACATCTTCTGGTACAGGTTCATGAACTTGCGCCGAGCGCGACGCTGCATCTCGGGAGATTCTTCGTGCTCCGCGTAATCCCTGAGCGCTTTCCAGACTATCGCCAAGTGATAGTCCTCGTTCATGTTGGGTTCGTCTTTGTCGTTGGTGAGCACCTGCGCCGTCTGCCAGTAGTCATTGACCACGGTTGCAACTTCTGTCGGCGCCGCGTCGAACACCATGCGATAACTTGGAGCCACCGCGCAATAGCTGGGACGCTGGGCGTTGACCGTTTGTCCCAATGTCATTGTGCGGAACTCGTCGTAATCAAGAATCTTGATCGTGTAGGAGCCCGATGCGTCGGTTGCGTACAGTTTTGGCGTCGCCCATTCCTTGAGATTGGTGATGCTGAAATCGTCGCTGATACTGTAGTCGGTCCGGCCAACCGCAAGACTGAAAGAGCCCTGCGTGCGCATGAAGAGCCAAGGCTTGTCGCCCTGCAATTCGCTCCATGCGTCAGCCACCCAATAGACAAGTTTTGCGTACATGCCAACTTGGTTTTGGCAGGATGCAATCGTGCCTTCAATGCCTGATTCGCGCGCCGTGCGCTGCACGAGTTCTAAGAATGTCATGAAAAATCCTTGGCGCGCGTATCGCCGGTGTTCTGCCAAGTGAGCATTAGCGGATGCACTCCCGCACCAAGCCGCCGAAATCCGAGTAACTGACGTTGCGGTTCTTTGTCCAGATCGTGCAGGACGCACCTGATTTCTCAAGACAGCCGCTATCGTTTGCGGCAACCGTCTTGCGGGTAGCGCACGTCTCAGTCATGTTCGTCACCGGATACCACGCTACCTGCCGCGTTGTCGGGCTTGCGCACCCGCTCAAGCCAAGGCAGGCCGATAGGGTGAAAGTCGCCCAAAAACAAGTGCGCCGTCTCGTGCCCCAAAAGCGCATCAGGTGTTGCGAGAATTTGCGCTGCATTCAGCCAACCTATTCCGGGTGTGAGTGGGACGATGACAAGGCCTTTGCTATAGATCGCGCATCCAACAGCGGTCAGCACCAAAGGCGCTGTAATCGCTGGCTGCTCGGCCACGCATTGCGGGCCGGGTAACTGGCTGTCAATGAATGTGATCGTGACCTGATTGCGCAGCGGTTGCGGGTCGAAGCTGCCAAGGTAGGCGTGCGCCTGGGTACAGCAGAGGGCGGCGAGAAAGGCTAGGGTGCGCATTAACCGAGCAGGGTTTTGCAGCCGAGAATGGCGGACTCAAGCGCTGCGGCGTTCATCCACGATGTCCGCTCTTCGACCCGGAGCGAATGCCATGCAGCGGCAGCGCGGCGCATCATCAGCGCGTGAGCCTTGTACGCACCGCGTGCGGCGCGTGGCAGCGTGGAGCGGTAGCGCGCTACTGGTACAGTGGCGCGCCGTGACACGTCTATGGCGTCGGCGCCAGCCGTGGCCATACTGTTTGCGCTTTGAGGGTTGCTGACTCTAGCCATCGGTTAGTCAGTATGGCCTCAGTATGGCACAGGCAGAACCGGGTACCATTCGCCGCCTGACGTCGTTGGTGCGACCGTGACGTTGCCAGCAGTCCAATACTGGCGGAGGTTTTCTATCATCGTGTTTTGGTCCGCGTAGGGGTACGGCGGCATTGGGTTTGATGTTGTTGTACCGGTGTACCCGGCGCCTGATATGTCCCACATTGAAAGGTACAGCCGTTCATATAGCGCGGGCGTGTAAGACGACGGAAATGTGGCGCTGTAGAGGCCCGGTCCCGTTGTGCTGACGTCGACGGTTTTTAGCACGCTGTATGCGCTACTGATCAGCGATACTCGAATCGTTTTTGAGCCAGTGAAGTCGCAATGAAAAGTCGCGCCCGTGATTGGTGTCGTCGATAAGCGCCTGAATTGTGAGCCAACCGAGTATGAGCTGTTGCCGTAGTGCGCGCCGCTGGCCAGCGTCAAGATCGCGGCCCAATTTGTTGGTGTTGCTCCGGCGGGTCCGGTTGGTCCGGTCGGTCCGGTGGGTCCGGTCGGTCCAGCGACGGTGGAGTCGGCGCCTGTGCTGCCGGTGGCGCCCGTTGAACCCGTGGCACCTGTCGGGCCAGTGGGTCCGACAACAGTTGAGTCTGCTCCCGTTGCGCCAGTGGCTCCGGTTGACCCGGTGCTGCCTGTTGAGCCGGTAGGACCGGCGTCACCTGTCGCTCCTGTGGGACCAGTGGCACCAGTCGGACCCGTGGCTCCTGTGGGTCCGGTTGCTCCGGCACCACCGCCGCCAGCATCAAGCGCTGCGACGCTAGCTTCAATACGCTCAATGTCATCCGCTGCGGCATTGAAGTTCTCGCGGATGTCCTCGCTAGAAAACCTCCCGCGCCTGGCCGGGATAGTTCGGTCGATACTGCTGGTCATGTGCGCCTCGCGAAGCCCGCTTGTGAGTCATTGGATGCGCGCTGGATCAAGTCGCCGTCAGGGTATGCGTCCCATTGGATTGAATCGTCATCCCAAAGAATTGATTCGTCGTCCCATCGTGGCGCAGCCTGCAATGTTCCCGCCCTTTGTGCGAACGCCGACTGACCAATGGATGATCCTCTTGGGAAGGCCATTTAGCGGGCTCCTCCATGCCGCCACGTCAGCATTGCTTGCTATCCATGTAAGCGGTTGCCTGAGCAATTTCTGCCGTGCTAGCAAGTGTCTTGTTGCGGATGAACGCGACAACCGCCGCTTTCACTTGCGCAAGATTCGCATTCACGCCGACGCCCAAATCTGCGCCAAACGCCGCGCTGATCCGCGTATCTTCCGCGCCCGTGGTATTTATGGTGAGAGTTGCCATGTGTTATCCAATCAGCCAGTTGGCGCCATCAGAGACAACAGGCACCTTATTGGCGCCGCCGCCTGCGACAGTCGATAGAAAAGTGGTTGCCGTTGCGTCTGTGACAAAGGCGCGAGCGCCAGCCCCTGCCGTTGCAGCAGCGGCAAGGTTCGCCACGGTCATTGACGGCGTTTGTACGTAGGAACCGTTACCGCCGCCTGCCAACAGATTGCGTACCTTGAGGTCGCGGAACGTGCCTGCGGTGCCGTTGTTGACTTCAACTATGCCCGATGCGCTCCAAGCGACTCCCAAGTTGATAGCTTGAGAGCTTTGAATTGAACCTACCGTGTCGCTCCAGCCAAGAATAGCGGCTCGCGTGATCTGCACCGCGCTCGCGCTCATGCGGAAATGCGCAGTGCCGTCGGTGTACACCAATCCACCAACACCCTCGTACCAACCGCGTCCTGCGTTACCTTTTATATATGGCGCGCTTTCGCTGCCGTTGATATTTGAAATAATCTGGTCTGCTGCCGTGGCTTTCCCGTCTTTATCGATAGACCACTTGGTGACGCCGTTGTTTTGTACCCGATCCAGTACGGCACCAGCCGTTGAGAATGCGTTGGTCGTGTTGCGATTGAAGCCGACCGCTGCCGCGCCATTGGCGACCGAGCTGGTCATGGTGCCGACAGTTGAGGCTAGCGCCCCTGTCATTGGCTTGGTTCCTGCAAGGTCAAGAGACGCCGCGAGAACTTGAGTGACCGTAGCCGCAACCGTTGCCCCGCCCTGCACGACAGGAAGGGTCTCTGTTCCCGCTAGCGTTGTGGCTGCGGATAGCGCTGAAATCTTGGTATCTGGCATGGTTTATTCCAAAAGTAGCTTGAAGCCGTCTTCAAGAAGGATGTAGGAGCCGTCTTCCATAAGGATGGCCGGGACAGATGGCGGAGACGAGCCCGCCCCGCTGTAAACAGGACGCCAGATGTCAGCAGCAACGGAGATCACTAGTAGCTGGCCTCGATGACGCCGACAACGGTGGTTCCGGTCGACCAGATTTGGCGAACACACATAACGCGCGTCTCGCCTGCCGCGAAGTTGGCAAGGCAGGTCGTGCCGTCTGCGTTGGTCACTTTGATGACGCCTGCCGCGCTGGAGCGAATGGTGCGTGTCAAATACTCAAGCTCTGAATCAGCGGGTGTGACAACAAGCGTGCGGCGCGGCGCGGATGTTGGATCGCCGCCCGAGTAGTTGTATTCGGCTGCTGCCATGATTGCCTCTTATTTATTGGCCGCTTGCCACGCGAGGACTTCCTCAAGCGTTGCGGGGCCGTGAACCGTGTAGGGATACGAGGGCGCCTCGCGCATCTCGTTTGCTTCTTGGTCAAGGTAGGTAGTGACAGATACGTCAAGACAGCCCTTGATGAACATGTCGGGCACGGGGAGACGAATGCCGCGCTTGTAGCGCCACGTCACGCCGTTATGAGCGCCGACCACAAAGAGGTCTTCGCCCTTTTGTCCCTTGCCGAACGTCACCCATGAATAGGTGCGCTTGTTGAAATCGGTTGGGAGTGTTTCGAGTTCGTCAGATTCAGGTTTTGCGTTTGGAATGCCACGGGGCATGATTCAGTCCTCAGAAAAGAAAAACCCCGCCGAAGCGGGGCTTGTCAGGGTTGACAGTGGTTACAGCGTGCCGCCAGCCGGCAGAACGTGAACGTCGTAGAACGTGGTGGTCACGTTTGCGGCATCAAACAGCGTGGTGCCGAGCGTGAACGTAGCCGCGCCAGCAGTCACAACCTTGATGACACCGAACGGCGTAACCGAAGTGCCTGGATCGGGAATCTTGCCGTCGCCGACAAGGCCCGGACCGCCCAAAGGCTGACCGTTATACGAGCCCTGTACACACGTCACGGTGCCAGCGGAATCGAGGCATACGACGTAGTACACGGTTTTCCCGGCTGGCTGTACGTAAGTACCGCCAGTCGTTGAGCCGACGCCAGGAGCGAGCGGACCCGTTGCCGATGTCAGCACTTGGCTGGTCATGGCGGCTTTGTTGTAGATCACGCCGTTGTTGGCGAACACAACCGCATTGGTCGTGTCGATGGCCGACTTGGTCGTGCCGATTGCGAGTACGGCTCGGCTCAGTACGACGTTGCCGTGCAAATAACGGTTTGCGTCCGATACGTTGGAAAGAGTGCTCATTGAGTTTCCTTTTCAGCGGGCGGAGTGATTAGCCCCGCCCTATTGGTTAGAGAGCGGTAGCCGCGCACTCAATGCGGGTCATCCACAGTTCGTTCAGGCGAACAAACTTGTAGTAGGACTTCGCAGTGATGTGGCCACGCTGGCCTGCCGGATCGGAATCGGACGCGGTGCCCGGATTGACGATCATCAGCTCTGCCGCATTGATGCCGCGCAAAGCGGTATGACCAAATGCGTTTTCACCGAAGATGCAGATCGGGTACACGTCGATGGCGCCGCCACCAGTACACACAAACGAGGCGTTGTAAGCAGCGCCGCCGTTGATGAACGGACCAAAGACAGAGTGCGTGACAAAACGAATCTTGTTCACGGAACCCAGCTCGAACTCGCTCACTACGTCGTTCGGGTTGCCATACTTGTGACGCGGCGTGAAGCCATCCAGCGCTTCGATGTCGCGGTCAAGATCAGACGAGCACACGGCAACATACGCTTGGTCGATTGGCGACGTTGCGTAGTCGGGCGAGCCAGACAGAATCTTGCGCACGTAATCGGCGCGCTGCGAGCGAAGCAGGCGAACCGCTGCCTTGATCTTGCCGATGGTGACGGCAGTATTGACGTCAGTACGAGCGGTGCCGTTGTTGTAGATAACCGAAGTGCCGCCACGCAGCCCGCCCCATGCCTGGAGTTCGCGCGTTTCAACTTGCTGGTCAACAACGATTTGACCGAATTCGTCAAGAATCGGGTCTTCGTGCGTGTCAGCAATCTTGTCGGTGATCTGAACGTGGCTGATCCACTGATCCAGTTGCGCCGTGTAGGTCGTCGGGACAATGGCGGTCGGCGGTGGCGTAACGCCTTCCGTCGCTGGCACGGTCAGAGCGGCCAGAGCGTTGTAGCGACGCCAAGAGGCCGTGTCCGACTTCTTTGCGCCGATGTTGTAGATTTGCCCCATTTTCTGAAGCATCTCGGCGCGTTGTGCGCGCATCAAGAGCTTGGGCATTGCGCGTACGGTTGTACGCGGCTGAATGCTGGTGTAGTTGTTACTCATCGTCTAAATCCTTGAGATGATTTGGCGACGTCCGCAACCCCTCTGCTCCACGCGGAGCTTGGGTCAAGGTCGTCGTCGGTGTTGATTGCTCGCGAGCCCGTAGGGACTGCGGCGCTGCTTTTCAAGGCTTGCTGGCGACGCTCGATGATTTGCGCGGCTTTGGCCTGTAGATCGGGCGCTGCGGGTGCAGGGGCCGACGACGGCTGCGGGGCAAAAGGCGATGGCTTGCCTTGGTTGATGACGTACGTGTCGTAGGCGTCCAGAACGACGAAAGCGCCGTCTGTGCCGCCCCCAGCAAAAGCCCGCTGCACGTCTTGCGACTGAGTTTTCAGCCACGCGGGGAATTGCTCATTTGAGACGACTTGCACGAAGTTGGGGAACATCTTTTCGATGTGCGCCTGAGCTTCCTGTATTGCTGCTTGTTGCTCTGCTTCGCGCAGAGGGACTTGCACCGTCTCTACAAACTCTTTCATCGGAGCAAGGCCAGCGGCGATGTCCGGGTAATCTGTTGCAATCTTGTCGAGGCCGGCGCTCACTGCGCGGCCCTTCTCTTCCATTTGCGCCAGCGCCTTGCTTGGTGGGCGCTGCGTGCGCTCCAAGCGCTTGAGCCGTAGCTCAACGGCGCGCTGTGCATCTGGATCACCAGACTTGAGCATCGCAAGAATCTCATCGTTCTTGAGCTCGTTCAACGCGCGGCGCTTCTGCGTCTCCGCTTCTGCGGGTTTCTCTGGCTCCGTTTTCTCGGCTCCAGTTGTGACAACGCCCTCCGTAGAGGGCGCTGCTGTTTGTTCTGTTTCCTGCTTCGGTGGCGGATCGGCGGTTGGCTGATCTACCCGGATGTCGTCAACGCCTGCTGCGAATGCTTGGGTCAGGTCATCAGGTGCGTTTACGTCAGTTTCGGTGCTCATTCAGTATCCTTGTTCAGTCGTCGAAGCAGTTTTTTGCAGGCTTGGTAATAGCCGCGCCAGTAGTCAATGTCTTCCCGCGGTGGAAATTTCTCGTCCACGCGGTCAACCCGTTTTTTCATTCCTTGGTCGCTGGCGTAGCTCATCTCGTGGCGAGCCAGATCAATCAACGCGGATGTCAGCAGTGGGGCATTGCGAGCCTCCGTCTGTACGTCCTTCTCCAGCGTTTCCAGACGTTCGCGTCCAGTCGTCATATGCCGCGCCCCGTCTGCATCTTGGCTGCGATTTCAGTGTTGAATTTCACGTTGTTGGAGTCGATTTGCTTGGCCGTCAGCCCGACCTTTTGCTTCTCGATGCCGAGTTTTTGATATGCCTGGTCGATACCCATGCCCGAGTCCTGCATGTCCTTGAATAGCCGCTTCGCCTCAAGCGTGATGCCGTCTTCGTGTTCTTTGGCGCGCTGCTGTAGCTCAGCCTGCGCAATGGCGCCGTCTTGTTTGACCTTCTGCGCCTGCACCTGAACTGCTGCCATGCGAGCCGGGTCACCCTGCGGCGCGTTGGCTTGCTGCTCCTGCATCTCCTTGAGCTTCTTGGCGCGGTCCTGCTCGTTGCGCAATACACCGGTCAGGCGCAAGTTCTTCATCCACTGTTCGATGAACACGTCTTGGTCGACGATGTGCGCGTACTGCGGGGCCAGTGCGATTTGCGCCGTCTGGCTCATCGCCTGAATCTGCTCTTGCCGCTCCATCAGGACGCCAGAGCCCTTGGCGATCACACAGTAGTCGCCCTTGATGTCGGCCTTGGTGCCGTGCTGCATCTCGTGGTGATAGAACCGCTTGAGCATCGGGGTTGTGATGCGGTCGTCGTATTGCTTGACAACGCGGTGAACTGTGGTGTTTCCCGTGTTGTAGAGAATTTGTGTCGCGCCCTTGGTGTCCGGCGTGTTCTGGTCTGCTCCACCCTGCATAATCAGGTTGAAGTTCATTTCCTTGTCGAACAACTCCATGTTGAAGGTCAGGAGTTCCATCAACTCCTTCATGTGGCCTTGGACCTCAAAGAACTGGATAGCGGCGCGAACGTCGGCCGGCGCGTCTGCATCATCGGGGTTGGTGATGTACCACGTCTTGCGCGGCTTCATCTGGTAGTCGTTGTCAGCGCCCTGGATCATTGCCTTGTTGATGGCGCACTGCGGACCAACTGCCAATCCAGCGTTGTCGTTCAACATGCGGAAAGCTCCGTTGATGCCCTCCTGCGCGTTCTCCCCAGCCCACGGGACGCCATGCCCGAAGAAGTTGGTCGAGTCGCGAATAACCTGCATCGCTGAATAGGGCAGGTCTCCAGTGTCCGAAGGATTCAGGCTCACCTTGATGGCGCGTGTACCGATGCCCCACACCTGAGCCGGATAGGTGTCAAGCTCTGGATCGAGCGCGGCTACTGCCTCTTCTGGTAATCCAAGATCGGCCAGCTTGTCGACTTCCAATTCACCAGACCACAGCCATACCTCGTACAAACCCTTGGGAATGTTTGAGTCCTTGCTGTCCGCGTGCAGGTTCATAAACCACGTTGGCAGGGCAGAAGCCTCGGCGTCTAGTGATTCCTTGATGGCGACCGGATCAAACCCAGACTTGGCCATTGCGCGAAGGCGCTTCTTGGTGAAGAAAAACGTTTCGTAGACATCGCTACATGAGTCAATGTCCGCCTCTACCGCTGTGTCATCTGGATAGAAGTGGTGCGGGTCTACTGCCTCAGCAGATGGGCGCTCGTCCTTGACGTTCGGAACCAGCATCCACACGTCTTGCCCTTCAACGTTGCTCTTGTCCCACTTCATCGCCGATGCAGCGGCTTTGGTTGGACCACGCAAGATGATCGTGCCAAGCAGTGCGCCGTACTCGATTGCACGGCGCTGCTCCGCGTTGTAGTCGCATTCGGCCAGGTAGTCGGCAATCTGCCGCTCCATCGCTGCGCATCGCTTCTTGGCTGTTTCCTGTAGCCCTTGGGCTACGTCCTGCGCCTGGACTGGCGCACCTTCTGGCGTTGTATCTACCTGTTGCGTAGACTGCGCAATGTCGTCCAGCTCTGCAATCGGCGTTGGCTCTAGCGCCCAATTCTCTTCATCGGTTGGGAGCAACTTCTCAGCCAGTGTGGCAGAGAACGAATCGGTCTTGGGGCGCGTGATGTTCAGGAATAACTGACATCCGCCCTTCTCGCTCAACTGTGCCAGCGTCTCGGCCGAATACTTGCCGTTGTATTGCAGGATGGCACGGCGCCACTCTTCCTCTTTACGAGTCCTGCGCTGTTTCCGTGCGCCCAGCTCGTTGTAAAGCTCTGTGGCAATTTCTTCCGCCCGAGCGCGACGCTTCTCTTCTGCGGCCTTGGCCTGTTTCAGCGCATCCTCAAGTTGCAGGCGTGCGTCGTCCTCACTCATGCCGTCCGCTATGAGTGAATCCAATAGTTCCTGCATCTAATATCCTGATCTACCGCCGAATGATGGGACTCGCGGAAGTTGTTGCTTTTGTTGGTCGTTGTTGGTCATCTTCTCGACAACCATAGCTGTGTACCTAAACATGTCGCAGTTGCTAACAAGCAACCCGTTAGCTAGATAGCAGTGATGAGTCTCGACCGTCAGGTCATAGACCAATCGCGTTGCGTCTTGCCCTGCGATTCGCTCTAGCTTTGCAATTGTCGGAGCAGTATTTCGCTCGTGTTGGATAAGGCGTTTGGTACGCTGAACCACATTCAATGCAGTTTTTAGTGTGCGTAATCCGTTTTGCCCATGCAGCAATAGCGTTTTGGCTATGCCACTCTTTACCTTCTGGGCTTTTGTGCCATTGCTTTGCTTTGTCGCTAACGGAGGCAAGCTGCAATCTGTTGGCTTCGCTTCCAACCCAAGCGTTTGTTTCGCCGTGGTGAACGCTGTGTTCGCTAGCTGAAAGCATTTCAAGGTTTGCAATGCTGTTGTTGGCCTTGTCGCCATCAATGTGGTGAATGTGAAATCCGGGCGGGATGTCGCCGTGATGCTTTTCCCAAATGTATCGGTGCATCGTGACCCCCTTGTGCCGATAAGGGTCAGCCTTGAAATATCCCTCTGGCTTCCAATAAAACCGGACGCCATCAAATTCTTGTACCGCGTGCTTGCGCTCTCGAACGCCTTGCTTAACGATCCAGTTATCTGGCGCGGTATTGCACATATCGCCATCAACAACTCGGACTTTCGCCCTAAGCTCTGGCTCTCCGTGAAGCGCCTTGTAGACCTCAAGATGAAGTAGCCGTTGTCGTCCGCCGATTTGACTGGCATAGATTCCACGGCTCGGCCAGTACCAATACTTTTCGCCTTGAAGCTCGCGATAACCGCGTCCCGATAACCCGCAGACTTGATGCTTTGATACGACAAACATGGTGCGCTTTCCATCGTTAAGATGGTGTCATTGTATCGCAATGTGTCCGCAGTCAATACGCCTCTTGTCGTGAAAATGCGATGTTCAGGAGTGGCTATAAGTTTGGCCCCATTACTCATGGTTATTTCAATGAGTTCTGTTGCAACTTTGGTAGGCCCACTGTGAGTTACTAGCGCGTACCCAACAGGCGTTAAAACTTCATCACCGACCACCACATTGCAGATTGGCACATCACCGCGTCTTGTCACAATCAGCGTTGAACCGTCCAAACATCCGTGCGAATACTCGTCGTGCAGCGGTGCGCCCGGCTCACTGGTGGCCTTGTTGATGTGCCGCTTGTAGCGCTTGAGACATTCCAACAATCGCGCCGTTTTGGTCTCGTCAAAGTACACACGCGGAAACATCATGCGAGCGGCCTTAATGCCTTCTTCGATGTCGTCTGCTGTGCCAATCTTGACCCTGCGCCCCATCGCTTTGAGCATTTCTTCTGTGCTCTTGCCGGTCTGGATGTTCTTGGCCGCGCCGTCGTGCGGGATGAAGTCAAAGCCATAGCGGTAGGGCTTTTTCTCAAGCTCTGCCACGTAACTATCAAGTGTCCTGTGGCTATCCTCGATGTAGTCGATACAACGCACCTCGGAACCTGAGCGCTGCCACATACCGATAGTCATTGAGTCGTTCCAACCCAAGTCCCACACGGTATGCACCCGTAGCAGCGGGTCATAAGGAACAGGTCGAACGCGCTTTTCAACGTACAGCGCTTCAACCTCTTTCTTATAAATCGCACCCTCACTCACGCGCTTGGGTTGTCCCTCCCAAATGTTGGCGTAGTTGTCCGGGTCTCGCGCCAGTGTGTTCAGGCGCTCTTGTTCCAGCACCGCCGGGAACCACGGGTTGTCTTTCCAATTCATCTGGACGACAAACGAGTTCGGCGGTGGGTTGACCACGAAACGCTGATAGGTCTCGTCAGTCTCCATGTCAGGGTTCAGCGTGCCCCAAATCTCTGACTCTTCTTTGCGCACCGTGGGCAACAGAATGTCCCACGACCGTTTAACAACAGACTGCGCCTCTTCTACCCATACCTTATCCAGCCCCTCAAACGACTTGAGCGATTCCGCCGTCTGGCTGGATAGTCCGCTGAATGCGATATGCCCGCCGTTCTTGGCGCGTATCTCCACGTCGAACACGTCGTAGTAATCGCCGATGTTGAGCTTGACGATCTGGTCACATAGCAGTTGATGCACCGAGTCCTTGATGGACTTCTGCACCTCGCGAGCACACAGCACGCGCTGCGGCTGGGTTGCCCCCTGTATCAGTAGCGCGCCAGCAAACCCCCACGACTTGCCCGAGCCGCGACCGCCGTGGGCAAACTTGTATCGAAACGGTTGGAACAATGGCCGCAGTTTGGCCGGGAACTCGATGTCATCCGACAAACCGGATTTCCAATAGTGACTTCAACGGCTTGTCGCCACCCTCAAGCGTCATCGACTGAGCGGCCTTGCCCCATCCACGATCAATCACATACTGCGCCGCGCTGAGCTTGACCTTGTGGCTTTCACCCTCGGCCATGATTTCAAGGATGGTGGCCAGCGCTTCCGGCGTTTTCTCCTTGCACATCTGCTCTAGCGTGCGCTCTGCCTCTGTCTTTGCTGGTCGTCCACCGGGGTTGCCTGATTGGCCTTTCGCGAACGGTTTACCTGTCGCTGTTCTTCCGCTGTTCTCAGCCATTCCTACAAGCTGTTCGTATCCCGCCGAAATGTGCGGTAGTTCAACTCACGCCGGCGACTGTCGATGATTTCCCGCTCTTCGCGTACCTTCTGCGCGGTGGCCAGGCACCAGTAGAAAGGGTTAGGTGCGCCTTTGGTGTATTCGTAGCGGGGTGTTGATGGGTAGCTCATGGTGTGAACCGGCCAGTTGCGTCTTCGAGGGAATGCTGGTGCGACTTCCCTCCGTCCCATTCCCGGTTTGGCGCAAGTATTTTTGCTAGATCGGTCGCTTTCTCGCCGGTTTCCGCGTAAATGAACAACTGCCCGTCAATCACTCGCTTAATTGCAATTGCTGGCAAACCGTCAGGGGTGTGACACAGGACAACATCAACGCCGCTCATGCCAGCACCACGCAAAGCACTGTGCCGGTGATGAATCCAATCAGCACGCCATCCCACAGGCATTGCTGGATCGTGAGGTTGTCCAGCGTTTCCTTGAGGCTGTTCATACTGCCTCCGGGTTGCGGTTGTACAGTGCGTACTCGTCGTCGTTGATCTGGCGCAGCAGGTTGTGCTCTACCGGGTTCGCCTTGATTTCCTCAACGGTTTGGCCTTTCGCTTCTGCGATTTCCTCTACCGTGATGGTGTCGATTTGCTGGAGTGGAGCGTTAAGCGCCACACCTCTTGCGATGAAGGAGTGGATATCAATCATGCGTACAGCCACTCATGAGCGAATTTCTTGACCTCTTTGGGCACCTTCACCTTGCCGTCGAGGGCGTCGCAGATGTTTACCCGGCGCTGGCCTTGCTCTGTTGGAAAGACGACGTCAGCAAATAGCTCGCTGGTCTTGCGACCTTGCTGGTGCGTGATCTGGATTGTTGGTGTCTTGAACCAACGGGAGGGGTCGTATTTAGCTGGCATGTTCAGGTTTTCCGTCCTTTCCCTACCGGGAGGCATTCGATCAGTACAGTTGCAGCGGGGTGCTCCGTTTGCCATTGCTTGCGGAGTTCATCGGCGACGGCTTGGCATATCTCGCCCGATGGTGACGGGGTGACGGCCATTCGTCGCGTAAACGTGTCTCCATCCTCGTGCCATACCATGATGGCGACAAGGAAGAAGATGGTCATTTGTCGGCTTTGCTTTTCAACTCTTGGTGGAGCCGGTCAAATTGCTTGTCGAGCCAGTCGCGAAGCTCTTGATAGTCGTCCTTTTTTGCGTACGTCTCTGAAACATGCAGGCGGTGCGAGGCAATATCTTTCTGCAACTCGCGGAGGTCGCTGACGATTCCCCGGATGAACCAACCACCGGCACTCATACATACAGATAGCAGTGCTATCGCCGATTCGCGCCAATCCACAAGGGGTTACCCGAGCAGAACTACGGCTGCGCCAGCGTCTTGAAAAAGCACCTTGACCGTCCACCGACCGGGCGAAAGATTGTTGGGGGCTGTCGGATTGCCCATGTTGACAACGATTGACGCTGCGTTTTGCGCGCGGTTGCCCGATACCGGGATCACTACGCCGTCTTTTTCCAGTGTGACCACCTTCATTGAGCCGCCAAGCGATCCGCTCTGGCCAAATGTCAACGTCTTGGCGCCTACTTCTTCGTCGGCAACATCAAAAGTCACGATGAAGCCCGATCCGGCAGCGTATTCCTTGCTGTTGAATGCCTTACCCTGCTTGTCGAGAATGCCGGCCACTTCAACCGGACCCGCTGTTGGAGCGGGCGCGGCGGCTTTCTCGCCTTTCGCGACAAGGGTTACTTCCAGCGGCTCAAAGCCTTCTGCGATCAGGGTAGCTTTCATTTCGTGTCTCCTGCCGCTTTACTGGCGGCGTCTATTCGTTTATTGAAGTCGTCCACAATTTCCACAATGGCAGCGTGCTTTACTGCACACATGGCCAAATCCCGTGCGTCCGTGATATTTGCTGCGGATGCCGATTTCAGCGACCCGTCCACAGGCTGCGGGCTATTGCACCTCTCCTTGAGGCTTGTAGGCAGCGTCAATCTCGGCTGCGGCACCGGCACGAACTGCGTTAACAGACTGGTGCAGCCCGTCAGGGAGACGGCACTCAGCAATAGGAGCGCTTTGAATAGCATTCGCGACCTCTTGGGTTTTGGTGTTGAGCGCCGCAAGCGATACGCCAATGCGCTTTGCCAGTTGAGTAGCAAGGGCTGCATTTTTGGCTTCGAGCGCCGCGTTTTCGGCTCGGGCTTGATCTGCGGCTTGCTGTGCGTCTGACTTGTACTTATCGAAGACAAGCTGCACTTCAACGCGGCCCTGATCACGATAATGCTCTTTCAGAAAGTACCAGCCAGTCGCCAGCAGCCCCGAGAGAATGGCGGTAGCGGCGAGGATGAGCACGGACTTGGTAAACACTTACGGCTTTGCCCGCCATGCCTGAAACTTCGCCCAACCTTCAATGGCGAGCGGCTTCACGAATGCCCACAGCGGAACGTGAAACACGCCCAAAACCAAGCCAAGCGTGACACCCCAAAGGAATTCGCTCATTGCTCTACCGGCCCGTCACCCGAGATGGCGGCTTGCTTCACGATGCGCGCCATTCCGGCCAGGATGCCGATGCCCATTTGGATTGAGGCGAACGCCAGCGGCGAGATGTGCCCGTTGAACAATTGGAAATACGTCTCTGCCGCAGCGAGCGCCGCGTTTAGCAGGGAAATACGAACCGCCCATGATCTCCAGAGCACGGTACGCCAGTTGTCTATCAGTTTCATTAGCTAATCCTCATCGCCGCCTTGATGGCGTCGAGCTTTACTTTGCGTTCTGCCAGCCCGCCACCGCCGCCCTGCCAGATTGCGGTTGTGCGGACAAGCCCATCTTCAAGAGCCGCCTCGACAAAACCTCGCTTGTAGATGATGGCAAACCAGACGGCAGACAGCGCGAACATTTCGGGATCGGTACGGGCCATAACGGCCGATACGGGCATACCAACGAATTGCGCAAAAGCCTCCATCACCGCGCGCCCCGTTAGTTGCGCCGGACCCCAGCCTCGGAAAAACCACCCATCGCCGAGCTGGATATTGCCGAGCTTGTGCTTCGCGTCGCGGTTGGCGTCGTCGTAAACAACATTGGCCAGCGCTTCGGGGTTGCCAACCAGTCGCGCAACCTCTTCGTCCGTCATCGCCGCGATTCCACGGTTCTTGCCGAACACGTCCCGGATGCGCTTTACGCTGCGGTAGTACATGTCCTCACGGACAAACAAGAAATTCTTCGACTCGTGCGCGCTATGAGCAAGGATGTGCGCTATTGGCAGGCTATTCTGTACGCCGAGCCGAATGAATGCCTTGGTGAACTCTACGGACCAGACGCTAGCGCTTGCCGGCGAGCACCCCGACGCAATCACGCATTCGCGCATTTCGTCGGGACTTAGCGGAAACGGAACCGAATCGTCAGCCTTCGGTATCGCCGACTTGGTGAACAGCGCCAGGAATAGCTCCAGCCATTTGTTCATAAGTGGGTTTCCAGAAATGCAAAAACCGCCCGTAGGCGGTCTTGGTTGAATTTGGTTTGGTGCGTTTTTGGAGGGGACACTAACCCCCTTGGTGCGTTCCCTCTAGGGGCGCCGTGGTATCGGGCTGTTATTAGTGGTGGTTGCCGTCAACTGCGGCAGATTGTAGCACTGGTTGATTTTGGATTGCAAGCACTGTCTTTCAATGTGTTGCATCCGTGCAACATCAGTTCTCCTTGAGTTGCTTGCGCATCACATGCCCTGTGTCGCTATCGTGCTCTGACAGCATCGAATGGGCCTGCTCTAGTCGTTGCTTCCATTTCTGGTGGTAGGCATGCTCGTTACAGCCAAGTGTGCGCATGCGCCGCTGGTCGCTGATGCGGGCAATTCCTGTGCCTTCGCAGTGGGTGCAGCTTGAGACAACCTTGTCGGCGTTGATGACGTGGCCGCGCCCTTTACAGTGATGGCAACGGGTGTCGACGTACTCCTGCAATGCGATCATTGCCAGCCGCAGGATGTAGCGTGACGCTTCGCCCGATCTGCGCAGCTTCTTGCTCAACAGGATAGCGGTCGGCCTGACTGCGCCCTTGTCATTTCCCCACTTGACGCGCCACAGCATTGATCCTAGCTTGCTGGTGAACGCCATTGCGCCGACAACGTCTGCGCCACTGGTAATGAGCGGATCGTGTTTGAGCGATCCTTTTGAGAGGGTGCGGGCTACTTGTTTTTCTGCGATGGTCATTGATTAAGCCCTACCGCTGGTACGACATAAACAAACGCCTTAGCGGGAAGCCATGTCCCATCCTTTCGCTGCACTACGCACCCGCCCATTAGATTCCATTCATGGTTGAATCCGCTTCGCTCCCATTGCCTGTGACATTCAATCGACTGATTCCACGACAACAACAGCAGCGCCATCGTCATTAGCAACGTGAATCCGCCCATCACAATTATTTCTGCTTTCATTGGTTTACTTTCTCCAAACTGAACAAGGTTCCGCATCAACGCGGCGCTGATCTCTGTGTCCGTACGTGGTCCATACCTCGCAAAGAATCCAGTTCTTCACGCCGTTTATCGGCGTCCCGTTGCCGCAATTGCCGCACCTTTTCTGGCAGTTGGCTTTCCCATCGTGCGGTGCAGCCGGGGCAGGCGATGACGCCTCTTGCTGCGCCTTGGTAGATGTATGAGTCTGTGGCGCAATACGGACAGTCATTCAAGCCGCTGCCTTTTTGTTTTCGTGAATCCACGCCTCGCTGCGACAGAATGCTCTCATCCACTCTTCGCGCCAGTCGGGAATCACATGGTTGTCGATAATGGTGTGGCAGGAATCCGCCGCGACGCTACACAACCGCGTTACAAGCGCCCCGTTTGATTTGATGTTCAATCCTTTGCCAAACAAACCGGCCGGCGCATGTGCAACCTGTAGCGCGTTGGATTTCCCGCAGCGACAGCAGAACGGTATTTCACCAACCAGCGCCATCTTGTCGCGGTCAATCTTGGTCAACGCATTGCGCCGTGATCCGCGCACCTGTAGCCGCTGCCTGGCAAGCGCTAGCTCGTCCACCTTGCGCGGCCCGTAGTTCGGCGCTGGCATGATCTGCGGCATGGTGAGCGTTACCGGCTGGTCCTCGCTGATTCGCTCGTAGTCTCGGATAAATCGCTCCGAGCTGACGCGGCGAACCTTGCCGCCCTCGCGGAACTCTGCACGACCGGCGTATTCCCGGAGGTAGGAAACCTCGGTTCCGCTCTTGACGTTGCGATGTGTGGCGATCATGCTGCTACCGCCTCCTGTTTTTGTAGCCATGCTTGGTAGGGTTTACGAATCAACTCATGGAACTGTTCTTCTGCCGCGCGGTTGCCGTCTATCTGGTTACGCGATTCCACGTTACAAATGATCTTGACGAAATGCGCAGCCTGCTGCTCATTCTTGGAGTTTGTGTATTCCCAAAACAGCGGGTCTTTGCACCAATCCAGAATCAGCAGCCGCGCAATCGGCCCGCCCTGAAACTTGCGCGGAACCGGCGCCGGCTCATTACCGAAGTCATCCAGCTCTGCGAAGTTGATCGCGAACATCTGCCCCGCCTGTTTTCCCTTTGCAAGCGTCTTGGTCTGGAAATACTCGCGCGCCGTGTCCTCATCCGCAAAGGTGAACGTGGCAGTAAACCCGCTATTGCTGGTATGTGCCCATTTGAGAAGCTGGCCGTCAAGTTTCATTCGTCACCCTCCGATCCTGGCTCTCGCACAAACTTGTCACATGTGTAGTCACGGCGCACAACAAGCGTTGCGGGTTTGCTCGGATCGTTGCAGTACATGGTTTGCTTGTCGCGATATTCGCTGTACTGGCAAAAACGGCAGTGGTCGGGCGTCATGCTGTCGCTCCCGTCGCCAGCGCGCCGAATGTGTCCATGAAAATAACCCCGCGTTTTGTGCATGCCTTGCTGCCCGCGCAGGCTGCGTTGTAGGCGTGATACAGCTCTACCCGTGTCATCTGGTCTTGCGCATCGTCTGCGGCGTTTAGCGCAAGGCGAATTGCGGTGTACTGCGGACCGGTAAACGTCCATGCATTGCCTGCCTCGGCGTGCTGCCGGCAGTCGCGCATGGCAATGGCTGCGTTACGCGATAGCTCCAGCCACTCGGGATCGCCGTTTTTGACGACATCAGCCAGCACGTTTAAGCGCACAGCAATAACGCGCCACAGCGTCAGGTTGCCGTCGCCTGTACGAAACGCCTCAAACGCTACGCGCGGGTCTCGCTTGAGTTTTTCCTTCTCGTGGTCGGCAAGGGCAAACATGATGTGCATAGCCTTGTGCTTTTCCGGGTTAAAGGGTTTTCTTGGTTTTTTGCTGGATGGCATATTTCTGTCTTTGCTTATCAACTATTTCTGTTAATCAACCTACTTAATTCACACATCGCTCTTGGTGGACAGACCTCGCCCTTTGGGGGTTTGGCCTTCACATATCGCTCTCGGAGCCACATGACCCGCCAGTCTTTCGCGTCAGGGGCACTAGCTTCGCCACCCCTATGTCCGATGTTCCAGACGCTTTCCACAGTGTCGGTATTGCCATCGCGCGCTGCTGTCCAGTTATCACCGACCACGCGATAGCGCGCAGTCATTGCCTGCGATAAAACTCCCTCATCATTGATGCCAGCCCAGCGAGCCCCAATCGGGCCTGCACATCGTTTGCGTCCTCGCCGACAACGTCAGACATCAACCACGGCAATCCAATCGCCTGCGCGGTCTTTTGGCCCGTTTCTGATGTGTCGTTGTCCGCGAACACAAAGCCGGTTTGTCCGGCTGCTACGTGCTGCATGTTTCCAGCGGAAAAACACACCACAATTTCCGCTTTGCGATACAGCGAGCGCAACGCACCTCTGATCGAAAGCCCGGTTGCGTAACCTTCACAAAACCAGCGCTCCACAGCGCTGCGGTTTCGTTCGAGGATGAACACCGAACCCTTTGCGCGACCGCCAGAGAGAAACTTTTTGGTTCCGTCAGGGGCGATTCGTTGCAATGAGTTCACTTGCCCATAGTGGGCAAAGTCACGCATCGGAATCAGTAAATTGCCAAGCGCATCAACCGCGCCCTTTTCTTCGGGGAAGCCCTTGCGTGCGAGATACGGGTGTGCGTCGAACTTTGCGGCTTTGAGTTCATCCTGAGCACGCCTTGACGCGTCGGCATAGCCATCTGATTCCGCGCGGACACGTTGAGGCTTGACTGTTGCTGTGTGCTGCGTGGCCTTGCCCTCGCGCAACACAACCGCATTGGCCATGGTCCCCCAATTCTGAACAACGACCGCTTCCCCGTCGTACATATAAGCGCCGTTGCGCTTCTTGGGCTTGTCGATGGTTGGCACACGATGCCAGCGAGCGTCCGCCCGTAGGTTGTTCACGACCAGCCCGTGCGATTCAACAAACTGCATCGGCGTCATTCAACAAACTCCCGAAGCTCGGGAAATGCGGCGATGATTTCTGCTCGCTCCGCTTCTTCCTCAATGGCGACAGGAATCCACCATGGCCCGCCCGCTTTTGTAGCTCCAGCGAACATCACAAAACGCTTGCCTGTGCGCATGGTCGCCGCTCGGTCCTCTCCTGTTTCCCTGATCTGGCGGGCACACTCGCGCGCCATGTTGTACGCCGCATCGTTGGCACGTTGCAGGATGGGATTGACGTCATAGAAGCTCTGCTCGCTCATGCTGCTTTCCTGATCGCTTTGACGTACTGGATATTTTTATGGCGGAACCACTTAAGCAGCTCGGGCGACGGCTGTTGCGGCTCGATGTTGCGCATCGCCAGTCGTGGCCATGTGTCGTACATGCTGCAGTAGTTCGCTTTAGCGAAGCGCTCTGCGCGGTCAATCGAGCCGTTCACTTGCTCTTTGGCGGCAGGATCGGTGTATTTACGTAGCGCGTAGAAACACATCTGCGCCCACACCGCATCCTTGTCTGCTTGCCATGCGTGCTTGGTGCTGGTCGTCTTTCCGTTCACCTCGATCATCACGCCGTCGGACGTCTCGACAAGGCTTTGCCGGGTTGGGCGACTCCATCCACACATTGGGCATGTTGGCGCGGACTTGGGCATGATGTAGCTGCACCCGCCGCACTTGTGGTCGCCCTTGTCTTCTTTCTCGTGCTTGCGAACTTTGGCGTCCAGCGCTTTACTGTCGTCCAGTTCGCTCATGCCATTGCTGGCGATGTCCTCGGTGTCCTCTATAAATCGCAGATAGTTCCCGGCGTGGTCAAGCCACAGCGCGAATTCCTTGCCAGGATAGGGGCGCATAACGCGCCCGATTTGCTGGATGTGGCTGGATAGGCTTTTGCGATACGGCCGCGCGCCAATTCCGCACCGGATGTCCGGGACATCAAACCCTTTGGCCAGCGCCTCGCAACTCACCAGGCCGATGATGTCGCTGTCAGGTTTGGAGAATTCGTCGATCAACGCTTTGCGGCGGTCGTCGTTCGAGTCCTTGTAGCTAATCTGCTCAAAGCGATACCCGGCTTGATTGAACTGTCGGCACAAATCTTCGCCGTGCGCAACATCAGCACTGAACACAATCGTCTTGACCGGTCCACTGAAATGAAGCTGCGTTTTGTCGATCCATTCTGCAACGATGTCACCGATGATTGCGGTTGCGCGGTCGTGAATGTCTTCGTCGTTCCACTCGCCATCAAATTTAAGCCGCGCGCCCTCCATGTCTGGCGCGATAGCCGCGTACGCCTTGATTGGGCAAAGGAAGCCCTCTTCAATTAGTTGCGCCTGTGTCGTGACGTTCACCAAATTGGAGTAAACCGCACCAAGACCTTTGGTGAACGGCGTTGCGGACAGTCCGATAACACGAACGCCCGGATTGGCCGCAATGAAATCCACCACACCTTTGAACATCGTGTGGCACTCGTCGACGATCAATAATTCCAAGCCATCCGGGAATCCACGGCGCGCGAGCGTCTGTGCGCTGCAAACCTGAATGCGCTCCCATGGGCGCGTGCGCGGATGGGAGCCTTGAATGACGCCGTGCGCAATGCCGTAGCGGTCGAACTGGCGCGATGTCTGGTCAACCAGCGAGACGCGATCAACAACAAATGCGGCGCGCGTCATCTTGGCGGCTACCGCCTCCATCAACGCGCAAGCGATAACCGTCTTGCCCGCCCCTGTCGGCGCCATCAATACCTGCGCACGATTGCCAGCGCGGGCGCCTTCTCGCAGCGCCTCAATGCTGCGCGCTTGGTACGGGCGCATAGATAGCGCCTGCGTCTGTCGTTCGATGATTGCGAGCTGTTCCATTAGAGCGCCGTGGCCTTCATGTTCTCGATTTCTTTCGCGAAACGTTCAGCGCGGTTCTTCCAATACTTGATCGTCTTGACGTGTTCGGCGCATTCGCGCATCAATTCGTCGCGGCGCGACTCAACAGCGCGTAACGTGGTGCGCGCTTGAATCAATGCTTTAGCGGCGTCGCCATCTTTGACATCGGCGTACGATTCCAATTCCGTCGCCATGTCTTTAGCGCGGTCTGCCAACTGGTCGTAGGAGTCGTTCAGCGCGGCGTGTACTTCCGCCGTCACCATCACGGGCGCTTCGGGTTTTGCCTTCGCGGGCGCTGCGTCACGTACCACCGTTGACGCGGACACCTTGCCAGATTTGATTTCAGCGGCACGATCAGGAGCAAGCGCGAGCGCTTCTTTCACCTTACCTACAGTGCCGACGGATACGCCAGCCTTCACCGCAATTTGCTTGGCCGTTAATTCACTATTTGGTAGTGAATTCTTTTTTGGCTGTCCCGCCCGCGTTCGCCACTCGTACATTTTGAGCACCGCCATTGCCCGCTGTGATGCTGTCAAGCTGCGGCGTGTGTGTCGGTCGTTTACCAACGCTTCCGCAGCTTCAACTGTGCCGCCGAACGTAACGAATGCCCCGTTAACGCCAGCCGCTTCGCACGCTTGGTAGCGGTGCCAGCCGTCCAATATTTGCCCATCCATCAGCGTGATTGGCTCGCGCAAGCCGTTCGTTTCGATTGACAACACAAGCGCGTCGAAATCTTCGCGGGCCATGTCGGGCCACGCTGCGCTTAGTGGGTGACGTTCAAACTTCATGCGAAATCTTTCATTGTTCGCGCAAAGCAAAAAGCCCTCGCGCTGCTGCACACTGCTGTCACAATGTGCATGAGCTTGAGGGCTTCACGAATCATGTGACAGCATGATTTCCGTAAGTGTTTCACAATTGACTGATCGCGTCAAGCGCTTCCCGCGCGTCTTGTGAGAAATGATCGGGGAGAGTCATGCCACATCCCTCAAAATGTCCAAAGCCTCAGAAAGCGTCTCTATCTTGAAAACAGAGCCGCGCCAGCTCGCGTGCCACTTGACCTGATCGGGAGTCAACTGCCTGTCGCCTTTTGGTTTTTCAGGGTTTTTGATCTCAAACAAAAGGTTGTGGCATCGATACCCAATAAGCAAATCAGGGCACCCCTTTCCAACAGTCGAAAGCACCTGAACGCTGCATCCATACTTGCGCAGCCCCTCAACGATTGAGGATTGATTGCCGTCAACTTGAGCCGCTCTCAATTCGCCCTCCCGAAGAAAACATAAACACGCCCGATCCGCTGGCGCTCTATCAGGCCGTCGCGATAAAGCTGGTCAGTGATGTGCCATACCCGGCTAGCGGACTCGTCTAAGGCTGTGCAGATGTCTTTGTTGGTGATGCCCTCACCAGACGAGGCGACAAGCTGGTATACCCGCCGTTGCGTCAGGTAGTGGCTTAGCTTTGCGTCTGGCGTCGGCGGGCTCACCCGCTCGCGGTAGATGCGTACCGCGTGGCTGTGGATTTCGTGGATTTGCTGTTGTTCTGTCATGCTGCTATATCCTCCAACGCTTCAAACAAATCTGCATTGTCCGCATCAAACTTGTACCCGGTCGCTGCAATAAACTCTTCGTATTCCACTTGCCCTCCCGAGCGGTTAATTTAGGGGTATGGCCGCACACAGATCATTGCGGGATAGGGACAGCCATACTCGTAAACTTTTTGGTACAACCTGACCCAAGGGAGGAACAGCCAAGTCGTACCAAAAAACGCCCTGC
>OFRO01000063.1_pt1 | contig 37353 bp, 58 predicted proteins | sample 1543091 | NCBI WGS metagenome assembly OFRO01 (sample SAMN07774217, study PRJEB24372) | wastewater metagenome | isolation source: Exp Tend NO 10WW | collected 2016-02
CCTAATATATAGGGATTCAACGCAAAAACAATGTTACAAACTTGTTACTGCTTGTTACTACATAAAAATGTAAAAGAATGTAATCAACAATGTATTTTGCTATACACAGTATAAGTTTAATTTTGGCGCATATGAATATCTATTTTGTTTTCATTAATCAAGTGTGGTTAGATGCGGTTCTAGTATGCTCCTAGATTGCGCTAGGATGCCCTGTATTATGTTTTTGGTTGCATTATCATACTAGCTATGGTATTAATAATCCTGTGTCCGACAACCTACCTACAACCGATAATCACCCCATAACCGCAATGCAACCACTAGAGACTGCCGTTATCCCGCCAGAGACGATAGATAGAGTCGGTAATGTAACCCAGAAGGAAAATGCACTGGCTAAAGCTGGTGTTACACGCCTTGCGAAAGCACAAGTTATTTATAGATTGCTACACGCCAAAAAGAAAACTGAAAAGCTGGTAGATGGCAATATTATTATCATCGAGGAGGACGATTTAGTTATGCAAGCTAAAGGAGCGGAGTTAGCGTCTAAGGAGTTCGGCGATCTAAAAGAATTCGAGCGCGTCGAAAAGTCCGACGTGAAAATCCAGAATATTGTTATCGTCCGCAATCATTCCGAGGAACAAGTAACTATAAACACCGTCGAGGAACACAAATAAAATGGATAAGATAAACTTAAAGCCGTGGCAGGATAGGTTTATATTTAGTAAGATCCGTTATCCGGGGATGTGGAGTTCGTGGGCGACGGGAAAGAGTATGTCATTGATATTCCGTTCTATGTTGTATAGCCAGTTAATACCGGACAATTTGGGGATAATATTCCGTAAAGAGTTCACAGACCTCAGAGACTCGACGGTAAAAGACTTTGAACGGTATACGGGGTTAATGGTAACGAGCAATAGAAGTGTGAAGTTGAAGAACGGTTCGGAGATATTATTTAGACACATCGAAGAATTGAACAACATTCAAAACATAAACTTGGGATGGTTCGGTATAGAGCAGGCGGATGAGTTATCGACGAGTAACGAGTTCTTTTTATTGTTTGGACGGTTGAGAAGGATGTTAAAGCCGACGGAGAAATTTGTTGAGTATGGGATGGCGGAGCGGACGGGGTTTGTAATTGGTAATGCGGGTGATCATTGGGGGCGGGAGCTGTGGAAGGAAGGGAAGCTGGATAATAGCGAGTGTGTAGAGGCGAATACGCTGGAGAATAAGGATGTATTGCCGGATGATTTTATAAAGAGCTTATCGGATTTAAAAAAACAGCGTCCAGAGATATATGCGCAGTTCGTTTTAAACGATTGGAATGTAACGGCGGATAGGTATGTGTTGATAAAGCCGTCGGATTTAAAGTCGTTGGAGGGGATGTTTATACATCATCCGTTGAGCAAGTATTTAGTTAGCGTTGACCCGTCGATGGGTGGTGACGAGTGTGTGATATATGTGTTCGAGAATACGAAGGTGATAGATACGTTGGTGTTGCACGATAAGGATTTGATGAAGGTGACTGGGCATATACAAACGCTGATGTATAAGCACAATATAGACGATGTGGCGGTGGATGTGATTGGGATAGGAGCTGGGATAGCGGACAGGTTAGCGGAGCAGGGGCGAACGGTGTGGCGTATAAACTCTTCGGAGCGAAGTGGTGATAACAAAAAGTTCCTTAACCGACGGGCAGAGATGTGGTGGTATGTAAGTCAGGAGATACAGGACAAGCGGGTATTATATCCAGAAGATGAAATTCTAAGAAAACAGTTGACAACGATACGATATAAGGTTATTAATTCTAGTGGGATGATACAGATGGAGCATAAAGGGGATGCTAAGAAGCGATTAGGTCAGAGTCCCGATAGGGCAGATGCGTGGGTGTATGGAGTGTGGACGTTGAAGAATGTGGAGTTCAGGAGCAAGAAGGAAGAGATGAAGCGTAATGGTGTTGAGGAGTATGAGTTTAATCCGATGACTGTATAGGTTATGGCTAATACCGACGAGAGAACATATAAAGAAGTATACGCTGATTTGAAGAAGAAAAAAGCGACGGGATTATCTTATGATAAATACCGTGAGCGTTTGCAGGTACGGGATGAAGCGCAGAAGAAAAAAGAGTTTGATGAGAGACGGATAAGTTTAAGATAGGGATAAATGGTAAAACCCGAGCAGATACTAAAAGATTTCCAGATAGCGGTAAAGCATTGGTCTCCGTTACATAAATGCGTTGAGAAGGACGTTGAGTTTGCGTTAGGTAAGCAGTGGGAAGATGAAGATGTTGAGACGTTGCGTAAAGCTGGTGTAAAGGCGTTAACGATAAATAAGATTAAGCCGATAATTAAGTTATTGACGGGTATCGAGCGGCAGAGCAAGAGTGATTATGTAGCGTTTCCTGAGGGTGAAGAGGATGGTATTAAGGCAGATATTACGACGAGGTTATTAAAGAATGTTGTTAAAAATTCAGATGCAGAGAGTAAGACATCGTTAGCGTTCAAGCGTGGGGTGATGGGCGGTTTGGATTTTCTTGAACCGTATATGGACTACACGTATGACTTGTTAAATGGGTGTATGAAGTTTCGTAATGTCAGTTGTATGCAGGTATTCCCTGATCCCGATGCAGAGGAGTACGATTTCTCCGACGGTAAGTTCCTCATTAAATTCTCTCCTAATTTAAGTAAAGACCAACTCATAGAGTTATATCCGAATCAGGAATCGAAGATAGATAAGTTAGATTCCGGCAAGATAAATGTTGCTGAACTGGATGTGTTGATAAAGCATGTTCAGGGAGTTGATTACCCGTCGCTGAGTAAAGCGACTTTAGGTAGTGACGATTTGTCGGAGTATGGTTTTGATTTGATTGAGTATCAGTATAAATCGTATGTGAATAAATTTTATGTTGTCGATAAAGTTGCTGGTGTTGTGCAGGAGGTAGAGGATAAGAATGCTGGTAATGCATATATTGCATCTAATCCGCAAGCGGTGTTGATAACGAAGAAAGTTCCTGAGATTCGTATAGCGTCTTATGTTGGTGGTGAGGTTATTATCGACGAGATTTCGTGGACATATCCGAAGTGGAAGAAATATTCATTGATTCCTTATGTGGCAGAGTGGTTGGATTTAAAGAATATTGATGTTGAGTTGGCGTATCAGGGTGTAGTTCGAGGGTTAGTTGATTTGCAAGAGGAGTTCAATAAGCGTCGGACTCAAGAGTTAAGGCATTTGAACAGTTCTGTTAATTCGGGGATGATGTATCCGAGGGGAAGTTTAACGGAACAGGAGAAGCGTAAGATAAAGAAGTATGGCAGTTCTCCGGGTATTGATATTGAGTATGATTCGAGTGTTGGTAAGCCTGAGCGGTTATTTCCTGCCCCGTTAAGTCAGGCACACGCACAGTTAGCAGAAGAGAATGCACAGGATTTAAAGGAATCGTCTGGCGTTAATCCTGATTTACTGGCAAATTCTGATAATGACCAGTCTGGTCGTGCGATATTGCTAAAGCAGAAGCAGGGATTGGTCATGGTTCAGGAAATGTTGGATAATTATGCGATGACTAAAAAGACGTTGGGTAAATTTATGTTGAGCCAGTTGGGTGAGATATACACCGTCGAGACAGCGGTTAAGGTATTGGGTGAATCGTTTTTGATGAAGCATCAGGAGTTTCAGAAGCCTAAAGCTGACGAGATGGGTATGCCAATTATGAATCCTATGACGAGGCAGATAGAGACAGAAGTTGACCAAGAGATGGCGAATGAGATTATAAATGCTGTTTTAAATGATCCTAATATTGGTAATTACGATGTCACGATAGGTGAGGGTGCATATAGCGAGACGGTAAGATTGAGTAATTATATGACGCTGGTAGATATGGCGTCAAAAGGTATTCCAATACCGCCTGATGTTTTGGTAGGGGAAAGCATGTTACCGCAAGGGACAAAGCAGAAGATAGTTGCGTCGATAGAGCAGGCGCAAATGATGGCTCAACAAGCCAATGCAGTGCAACCACAAGGAGAGAAGAAAGATGTCGGAAGACAAGGGAACAGTTGAGATAGTTGAACCAGTAGTTGTAGAGACTCCTGAAATCGTCGTCGAGGATTTGAAGGAGTTAAGTTCAGCCGAGAAGGAAATGGCTGAAAAGAGCGGTATTGTCAAGAAAGAGGTAGTCGATGAAAAGAAAGAATATAAATCTATTACTGATGTTGTTACTCAATCGACGGTCGATAGTCAAACATTTGAAGAGACAGAAAAGAACGAATCCGTCCTCTTAAAGAATTATGATAAAAACGGTCAGGCTTTATATTGGAAATGGAAGCACGATAAGAGAGAGCGACAATCAGCTCAAGCTGAAAGGGATTTAGCTTTATTACGTGAAAAGTCATTAAAGGGTGAACTTGAAAAAATAAAGACAGACAGCACGTTATCCATCGAGAAGTTAAAGCGTATTAATCAGGTGCTGACCGGGCCTGCGGATGATATTACTGTTGAAGCGTTACAGGCTATCATTAATGATAATAAGCAGGATGTTGATGATGCTAACCGACCGTTGACCAAAAAAGATTTAGAAGATATTGAGAACAAGAAGAAGCAGGAAGTTGAAGGAAAGACACAAGAAGAACGGTTCATAAACACTCGCATTAAAGACGCTGAAGATTTCGGTCGTGTAAAATTTGGTGAGCAGTACGACGATATAATGACACAGGCACAGGAAGTTATTGAAGGTAAAGTTGAGATCCCCGAGTCGATTGAGCGTGAATATTTATCTAAAAGATTAGTTGAGTTGATAAAGAATAAAGAAGTAGAGCTTGACAAAGTATCAAGTTATGTGGTAGGGATAGCTAAGTTAAATCCTAAATTCGGTAAGCCGAAAGAGACAAATTCCGTTAAAAAGGAAACAAACGAAAATATCGACCGTATCTTAAAGAATGAGTCGAAGCAAAAAACGTCAGCGTCAGTTGGCGGTGGTAATGGTCGGCGTGTTGTGTCCTATGAGGATTTGACAGTCGAAGAAGCGGCAAGGTTATCGTCGGAACAATGGCGTAAACTACCGCAACACGTTAAAGAGCGATTGCTCTCTTAATGTTTTGTAAAATAAATCTCTTAATTTAAAGAGAATCTCGTCTAGCGACGAAGTTGTGAAGCTAGGATGGGATTCTCTTTTTTTATTTAATCGAAAGGACTAATAAAATGGCAAATACGGTATCCGTATCAGGACTTAGAGCGCAAGTATGGTTAAAACAACTCCATCAGGATGTAATGGATGGTTTATTTTTTAATCAGCGCAAAATGATGGGAAAAGATTCAAATAATGTTATCCAGATTAAAGATGAGCTGAGCAAACAGGCTGGTGATAGGGTTATTTTCGGTTTAACTACTAAAATTGGCGGTGGTGTCATTGGTGATGCTGAATTGGAAGGTAATGAAAAGGCAATTTCTTCTTATTCACAGAGTGTTATTATTGACCAAATCCGTAATGCTGTCCGTCTGACTGGTAAGTTAGATGAGCAGAAGGTTGCTTATGATATGCGTATGGATGCAAAAGATAAGCTGGCAACATGGAAAGCTGAATTTATTGAAAGACAGATTTTCATGAAGTTAGGTGGGGTTACTGAAACTGATTTGACTGATGTTGGCAGTTCTGTATATTCGACGTATGCCACATGGTCAAATAGCCCGAATGTAGTTCCGACGTCAGAAGAAGCTGCTGGTACAGGTTCACGTTATATCTGTTCTGATGCTTCCGGTCTGGATTCATTGGCAGCTACAGACATCTTAACCACGACACTTATTACTCGTGCCAGAGTTAAGGCACAGTTGGCTGGTGTCAAAATTCAGCCATTACGTGTTGATGGTAAGGATTATTATGTGATGTTCGTTCATCCGTGGCAGGCTGCTGATCTCAAGACTGCTGCTTCTAGCGTTTGGGCGCAGGCACAGCGTGATGCTCAGACTCGTGGAGACAACAACCCTATCTTTACAGGTGCATTAGGTGTCTGGGATGGCGTTATTCTTCATGAGCATGAATATGTTCCTACCTGCCAGAGCGGTGCTAATTTTGATACTTCTGGTCAGGCTGCTGGGGCAAGAGCGTTTCGTTCAGTTCTGTGCGGTCGTCAGGCTATCAGCTTTGCTGAATGCCAAAATCCGAACGGATGGGTTGAAGAAACGTTTGATTACAAGAATAAAGTCGGTTTCGAGACTGGTCTTATCGGTGGTATCCAGAAGACGGCGTTTAATAGCTTGGATTATGGCATCGTGACTGTCGATTCTGGTGCAACTGACATTGGTTAATTTTTAAAACTAGGGGGTAGGTCTTAGGCTCTACCCCATAAGAAAGGAAAATAAAATGGGAGCAATTACAGGAACATTAGCTGGAACGACTGAGTTTTCTGGCGATTATAAAGTATTTAAGATTACATGCGTTCCGGCATCTGCCTCTGATACGGTAACATTGACAGCGGCAACGCATGGGATTAGTGAAATTCTGTTTGTTATACCAAAATTAACCGCTGGTTATGATGCTGCTTTGGCTGGCATTTTTGCCACATTTTCAGGGTTGGTTATTACCGTAGTTACAACCGCTGCCGCTGGTACAGTTGCGACGGATTGGACAGGTGCAACTGCTGAATTATTAGTTATTGGAAAATAAAACTTATATAGGGTGGGGGAGAAATCCCTCACCCTGTAAGGGATAAATGACTGGTTCAGAGTTATATACATATATATTGGAAGTATTAAAACGCACAGACAAATCAACAGAGGTATATGAGGCTATTACCGATGTTGTGATGGACATGCGTTTACGTTTTAATTCGGAAGATTACAAATCAATATCGTCTGATTTAACAATAACAACGATTGGGAACTACACCATAACATTACCGACAGATTTCGGAAGATTATTAGGTGACCCGATGGTTCGTGATGATAGTTCGGATCAAGATTATCAGACATTGAAGAAAATATCCATTGGTAGATTCAATGAATTGTATAGCGACAGGTACAATGATACCGTCGGGAATAGGAATACCGGAACACCAGTTCATTATTGTGTTTTCAGTGGTGATGTTTTAGTTGGGCCTCCCGTCGATAAAAACAGTTATGTTTTTAGGATTCCTTATACACAAGAAGCAGGGACAGCGATTGTTTCTGGTACATCTAGCGTTCCTTTTACGTCGAGGTATCGCAAGACTGTTCGATATGGTGTTTTAAAAGAAATTTATTTAATGTTAGAGAATTTTCAAGAAGCCGAAATGTGGAGCAATCTTTACGAGGCAGATATACAGAAAATAATCAACAATGACATGGCTAACATTAGAGATGACTCCCCAATGGAGTACAATGGAATTTAGAGGAATTTAATTATGTCAGTACCTACTACGAGTTGGAGTGAGACGACCCCGGCGGGATCAGACGCACTTAATCAAGGTGACAATCGCATTCGTGAACTAAAGACTCAGTTACGAGAAGTCATTGGTGTAGACCATGATTTCCCGTCGTCGGGGAGTGCTGCTGATAATGGACAGCATTTAAGATGTACACTTCAAGAACAAGCAGATTTAGGTACTGGTGCGTCAGGAAAGACGATTCTCGGCGGGCAGACTGTCAGTGGTAAGCCAGAATTAGTTTACACCGACGAAGATAACAATGATATCCAGATTACTTCGGCAGGTAAGTTACATGCTCCGAGTTTAGGTGGTGTTTATCCTGCGGCGAATGTTGCGGCTTTGGCGACAATAATGGGATTTATATATCCGATAGGATTTGTAATTACTTTGGGTGTAAGCACTAATCCAGCTACCTTATTAGGAGTTGGAACTTGGACAGCTATTGCAGGACGAGTAATTGTTGGTATTGACGCAGGACAAACTGAGTTTGATACGCTTAATGAGACTGGCGGTGCAAAAACGCATACTCTTACTGAAGCAGAAATTCCAGCGCATACTCATACCTATACAAAAAGTCCTGGTGCTAGTAGCGTTGGTTCTGACGCTGGTGGAGATGGTACGCAAACTCTAGACACTGAAAATACTGGTTCAACAGGAGGAGGTGTCGCACATAATAACCTTCCTCCTTATATTGTGAAGTACGTCTGGGAGAGAACAGCCTAATGCCTCAAACTCTACTCAAAAAAGGTTCATTGCTTCTCGTCGAAGGACTAGATACTTCTTTACCGGGTGAATACCTGAAAGATAATGCAAGTCCTAACACGCAGAACTTTTTTGTTGATAGGGCATTATTGACTAAGCGAGCAGGATCATCAGCTCTTGGATCTACTCTCAGTGAAGAAGTAATGAATGGAGCAGAGTTAGTTCGAGAGGGTGCAAATTATAATGTACGTATAGGAATAACGAAAGTACAGAAATATGATACAGGCACATCGACATGGTCTAACATTCATCATGCTGTATTAACAGGAACGACCGATGATTTAGTTGACATAGCTATCACCCTTCTTTCTGGAAAACAAATCCTCGTAATTACAAATGGTGTTGACAGTCCATATAAATGGACTGGTTCAGGAAATACAGCCGCACTTGGTGGCACTCCTCCCGTTGGAAAATTCGTTCAAGAATATCAGACATATTTAGTATTTGCAAACATACAAGGCGGTGTTGACATTGATACCAGAGTCCAATGGAGTGATACAGCTTCTCCTGAGACATGGGCAAGTGGTAACGCTGGTGCAAAGGACTTGGTTGAAGATGGCGGTGAGATAACAGGTCTTAACATTTTTGGAAATTATCTTGCAGTACATAAATCAACTTCAATTTATCTTGGTTATCTTGTAACGACGACTGCAGTATTTAGATTTGACCGTAAGGCGACAGGAGCAGGAACTTGTGCCAATAATTCTATTGTTAATCTACCGACAGGTGAACAGATATTCTTAGCTAATGATGGTATTCGTATATTTAATGGTTCAACATCACCGTTAGTTGATAGCCCAATAAATGATGAGATACGAGACGGTTTGAACGCTGAGAAAAAACATAAGGCATGGGGGTTACTGGTTCGTGAGTTAGACGAGGTTTGGATAGGAATCCCGATTGGTTCTCAAGAGTCTGGAGAAACGGTATATAAATTCAATTATGTTAACCGTGTTATGTATAAGGATACTAGGACTAATGCTAATTGTGCTTGGAAAGCGGCACAGTCGAATAGTATTACATGGGATCAGGCTTCTGGATCTTGGGATTCGCATACTGATAGATGGAACGAAACAAGTTTATCAGCACAAACACCGCTCATTAATATTTCTGATACCGATGGATTGACGTTTTATGTTAATTCTCTTTCTTCGAGTGATAATGGAACAGCGATAAATGCACTGTGGGAAACAAAAGATTTTGAAGATGAACAGAAGCGTATTTGCCGTTGGGAAGAAATGCAGTTATGGGCTAAAGGCGGTAGCGTGACTGTCAGTTATTCGATAGATGGGGGGATTACATGGACGGAAGTATCAAATAGCCCTGTAACTTTAACAGATGACTTTCCATCCGACTATTCCCCCGATATTTTATATTTTGATGTTTGGAGTTCTAGGATACGATTTCGATTTTCTAATGTTGAGACAGACGAGGCTTTAGCTATTAAGCAGTTCATTGTTGGGTATAAATTGCGTGAGGCTCGAAGATAATGGCTAATCAAGTAGAAATTCCAAATGATTTAATCTTGCCAGAGCCACGAGATGAGCATGAGAGGCAAGTTTATAATAATTTCCGTGATTGGGCAACACAGGTTCGTATTGCTCTTGAGAAAATAAACGAGTTACTTCCTTGAGGTAAATATGGGATTTTTTAGCGATTTGTTTAAAAGCAGGTCTTCGACGACGACGTTAGACCCGATGTTGACGAAAGAGCAGTTACAGGCTCAACAGATGTTACAACAGCTTGGGGCAACAGGTTCGGCTGGTGGGTTGAATCTTGGTGAGGCGTATGACGGTTCGTTAGGTAACTTTGATATGACCGGAATGGAGTCGATGTCCGGTAATAGGCTTTATGATTTGCTTAACTCTGGTACTCCTGAAGGTATTAATACAGCAAGGAACACGTTAACGACATTGTCAGATACGAAATTCAATCCTGATGACCCGTCAAGCGGATTTGCAGCGTATTCAAGGCAGGTGGCAAGAGCAACTGGAGACGCTAATGATGCTTTAAATCGTGAGGCGGCGATTACTGGTGATAGATTTTCTACTTCAATAGGTCGTCAGAAATCAGATTTAGGAGCGCAACAGTCCGATATTTTAGCTACGAAATTAGGTGAATTGTATAATGCTTCACAGAATCGTGCGTTACAGGCGGCACAGGGGCTTGGTGGACTTGAAGCTACAAATGAGAACATTAATCAAAGTCGTATCGGTGCAGGGTTCCAGTATGGCGGTTTAGAACGTGATTTAGCAAATGCTGAGGCACAGGCTAAGATGAAGGAGTTCAATCGGCAACGACAGGAGAAATTAAGTAGGATTGATATTTTGAATAATGTTTTTAATAAGAATGTTCAGTTTGGTCAAATGAGTACGACTAAAGAACAGCCTTCTATATTTTCTAGTATTTTGGGACAGGTAAATCCGTTAGTTGGTTCTTATAACACAGCGAAGTATGGTACTGCTAATGCTCCGAATCAGTCGCAGTTATCGGATTTAGTTAAGGTTGCGATGTCGATGTTTGGTGGTGGGGCAACAGGTGGCGCATCTGGATTTTCGGGTGGTACAGCATCTATTGGTAATGCAAGCGGTCAAGGCTCTTTAGCTGGATTTAACAGAGCAATGGGGTATTAAATATGGCAACCATCGGAAACCTAATCAATCCTAACGAAAGACAGCTTGACCAGAATCAGACGAATCCATTGTCTGTCTTGGCAGAAATTATCTATAAAAGGTCTGAAGAACAACGCCTAGCCGAAGTCGATAAGCAGAATCGTATGCAACAGCTTCAGGAGATTGCTAAGGCGAATACTTATTTGAATGATAGTCAGGGAATGAGTAAAGCTGGATATTTGTCAGATAATCCAGATAGATTTGGAGTTCAGGTAACAGACATTACGAATGGAAAGTTTAACTATAAAGTTACTGATAGCGAAGCTGATTTGCCGAAGTTACAAATGGAAGCGGCTAAAGTCGGAATAAACCCTGCCAATATGAGCAGTCGAACAATTATTCAGACAATGGCAAAAAAACAGGCTGAGAAGATTGATTTTGAGAATAATAAGTTGCGTATGGAAGAAGAGAATAAGATTAAGCAACAAGAAATGCATGGGAAAATGCTCCAAGATTCTGCAAGACAGACCTTAAGAACGGTGAGTGAGCTAAAAAAAGGGTTGAAGTATTTTGGTGCGGCTGGTGATTTGCCGCCGTTTCCGGCTGAATATAATAAGAAGAATTGGGTTGCCAATTATAACCAGCTTAAAGACAAACTGGTTGTTGATTTGATGTTGAAGTTAAAAGAATCAAGCAAGACAGGCTCTACTGGATTTGGGGCATTAACTGAGAAAGAAGGGATGCGCCTAGAGAATGCTTCTTCAGCTTTACAAAAAGGATTATCAGAGGGCGATGCTTTAAAATATTTAACTGAAATTGAAAATTCGGCTAATAATATATTGTCTGCTGATGGTGGTTCTGGTGGTGGAGAGTCAAGAGGTAATATTGTGATAATGGAAGACGCATTGGGCAATAAAGCTGAAGTAGAAGTTGATGCTAATGGTAATCCAATTCGAGTCTTGAGGGAATTATAATGGCTTTTGATTTATCAACGGCTAGACCAGTAGGTAAACGCTTTGATTTGTCTACGGCTCGGCAAGTAGAAAATGTTTCACGTGAAACCCCTCAACCTGATAGCATCGCCACGCAAGGGCTAGGATATGTCAAGGAGCATCCGTTTAAGACGCTGTTTGATCCAGCACTAAAGACTCTAACAGGAAAAGGAATATCAGAAAGAGTTGATGAAAACATAGGTATGAAGCCTTACGAAGTGGCTTCTAAGTTTGGCAATAATCCTATTATCAATGCTATGGCTATTACGCAGGGGACAACAATGGGTGTGGCGGCTGATTTGGCTGACATGGCAACGGCTCCTATCAATGCTGTTGGTGGATTAGTCACAAAAATTCCTGGCGTTAAACAGGCAGGTCAGGCGATTGCTAAGAGTAAAATTGGTCAATCTGTTGGTAATTTTCTTAATCAAGAACGGCATCTGTTTGGCGATAAAGCCATAGAAGACAAAGTGTTTAATCTTTACAACAAAACAGTTGGTGGTACAAAGATAAGAAATTTATCAGAAACAAATAAGATTAAGACAGAAAGGCTTACAGCCATAAAAACAATTCAAGAGAATGCTGATAATCTGAAGTTTCCTGATGAGAATACGGGAGAGATGGTTTCAAGGATTCCTTCTAATCGTTTTGAACAAGTACAGGCTTTAAGGCAGACGAAACAATCGGTATGGAATGAAGTTCAAAAGATGTCTAAAGGTGCAACAGAAAAAGGGGCGCAGATAAATTTGAATGTGGTTGTTAATGACGCTTTAGACGATACTATTAAGTCAATCGGACAGGATGCTATAGAAGCAAATCCACGTTTATTAAATTCAATCAGAGAAGAATCTAGTAACGTTCGTCGGATTGGTTCTACTACGCCAACAAGGGCTGAAGAATTTATGAAATCTTTAAATAAAGAACTTCAGTCGTTCCGTAATAGTGGTCAAGCAGTTGATTATTCTGTTATAGATTTTAAAAGTAATCTTATTCACAGATTAAACCAAGCAACAGATGATGCTGTTGAAAAAGCATTGTCACGATCTGGTTACTCAGCGCAAAGGGCTAAGTATGCGGCTTTAAAATCCGCTGAAAAAGAAATGATTGGAGCGGCAAATAAATTTTTGAAACAAGAAGCTGGTGCTGGAGGAGTTGTCCATCCTGTTGTTGACTTTTGGTCATTAGAAGAATTGATGTATGGTGGTGGAAAGATGTTGTTGGGTGACGTTAAAGGTGGTGCTAACACTATCGGTCGTGGTATTGGATTGCAATTAGTTAAAAAAGTTAATGATTATTTTAAGAGTCCAGATAGGGCTATGAAGCAGATGTATGAATTGGCTGGAAAATACAAAAATCCTATTATCCCCGGAAGTAAGCCTGTTGCTGTCGAGGCTGAATTGATGGGTAAAAATATTCCTACAGATATGCCTATTGGTATTGGTATGGACAAGCCTAAAGGTATTGGGTTTCAGAAGTCAATTAAACGTACCGACCGAATATTGCCAACGCCAAAACAGGCAGGACAATCTTCAGGACCAACAATTCCTTTAAAAACGAGTCCAGAGAATTATGGAAAAACAGAAGACCCGTATGGATTTCTTGCAGATGCAAAAAAAAATATTGGGAAAGGTTTAGCCGTTGGAGTTGGAGCAACTGTATTAGGTTCTAAACGATCAGAAGCCGAAAACATAGACAATAAAATGGACTTCAATCGTGCCAAGAAGATGATTGCTAAGTTAGAGAATTATGGGAAGACCGAAGGTAATTGGCTACAAATTGAAGACAGCGTTATTAAGGATTTAGTGAAACGAAAAAAGATTCCAGAAGGAACAACTTATAGCGATGTTCTTAAAGACAGCAAACTATATGATGATGTCGCAAAGGCATATTTATATGACCTTAGAGACACGCATGGACTAAAGACCATTGAGGATGCGGCTATTTGGTTGTATCGTCCGGCGTATTTCAAGAAATATGGAAAGACTGGTGCTATTCCTTTAAATAAGAAGGGTAGCTTTAAAAAGACCGCAAGAGAAGTAATGCAGGGGCGGGAACAGAAAATAAAGAAATTCTTGAGCGATGAAAAATGACATCAGCACACATCCTAGAACGAAAATTCTCACAAGATTTAACAGTAGGCTCATTGAGTCAAGAATACGAGTTCATTGAACAGAGCAGGGTTGTTGCGGTATATCTGCATTTTACTGAGGATATAACAGAGACGGTAACAGTAACAAGAATATCAAGGCATAGCGATGAATATAATGTTATGGCAAACCGCAAAGTTCTCGACGATGTTTCAGATTATATATTCCACCCTGAATGGCATTTGATGTTGACGAAGGGTGATAAAATCAGGGTTGAATGTACTAATGCAAATGAATTAGGAACAGTCTATGGTATTATACATATTGAAGGGGGAGTAAAATGACAGATTTAAAATTGAAATTTAACGAGCTTGTTGATTTAATGAACGCAAGCATGAGGAAGCATGAGATTGCCTTGCAGGAGTTGTCGTCGGTGCAAGCCAAGAAGGATGCTTTGTTTAAAGAAATGGCAAGCATCGAAAAAAGGATTGTTGACCTTAAAGATATTAACTCTGAATTGAATACGAAGGTTAAGTCTGATAAAAATGAGCTAGAGCGTTTGATTAATATTAACAAGGGTAAGATGTCTGACCTTGAGAAGAAAGAAGCGGAGATAAATAAACTTGATGCTCAGGTTAAGGCTGATGCACAAGCATTTAAGAATAAAGAGAATCAATTTCGGGCAGAGGCTTCTAGGATTAAAAGCATAGAATCAGAAATAAACAAAAGAATGTCCGACGCTGATGAGAAACTTAAGATCGCAGAGGAAAAAGAAAAATCAGCCTTAAATGCTATCGCAAAAGCAGAGGATTTAGAGAAATCGGCAAGGTTAAAGATTTCAGAGTCCAAGAAGTATATGGAAGAAGTTGCTAAACTTAGGGCTGAGAATGATGCCATATTATCTTCGTTAGATAAGTCAAAATCTTTGTTGGCAGATAAGGAAAAAGAAGTCGAAAGACAAAGGGCTTCTCTTGTAATAATCAAAGAAGAATTAGCCAAGAGAGAAGAGTCTGTAGTGTACCGTGAGCTTGAAATTAATAAAGTCATCAAGGACAAAGAACTTGGTAAAGACTTAGCTGATAAGGCTAAATTTGACTCCGAAAGAAATGCTTTTAATGCTGAATGTGATAGAAAACTATCCTTAATTGTAGAACAGCGTAATCAGGTTGAATCTGTTATGTCCGAGATAAAAAAACGTGAAGCTAATTCAATTAATTTAGCCAATGAGCTGGAAGCTAGAGAAAAAGAATTAGAAATTCAGAAGAAGAAACTCGACGATGGAATTGTTGCTTTAGAACTTGAAAAGTCGTCAGCTACAAAGACAGCCGAGTCGTTAAAAAACAAAGAAGGCGTAATCGCCGCCAAAGAAGCAAAAATCAAAAAAATGGGTAGATAATGGCAATCGAAGTAGATAATTGTGAACTGACGTTAGATGGTGTTAATACTTGTGGAGGAGGTAGTGGATCTTCTGCTCTACAGGCGTCAGCTTATATCGGCTACGGTTCTATCGACGTAGAGTTTTCTGATGGTTGGTATTTGCAGGATACTAATACTGGTGCTTTTATTACGGATGAGCATGGTAATAAGTTTTTTACTGGATGTCCTGGTCAACCATTATTAGATACAGATGGCGAGAATTTTTTAAATAGTTTTGGTCGATGGATGTATGACACGAATTATGGTTTGCACGGAAAAGGAGGGTATAAAAGTCCTTACCAACTAGACACTGAAGGTGAAATCATATTTGACACCCAAGCAGACGCATATCCACATTATCAAACACCTTTACTTGAACCAAACTGGCGTTTATTGCTTGTTGACGGGATTGCAACGCAGTTAGACACGCTTGAGACTACAGTTCAATATGTCACGATTCAGGCTAATTTTACAAATTTAGGTAAGATTAGGGTCCTTAACAGAACGGTTAGGTCTGACAGAGGAATTTATTTATATCCTAATTCTCCTCCTTTCACAATAAATATTGATGATTTACGTAAAATTTACATTATTGGTAATGCAGGTGAAGGTGTTTCATTCTTATATGGAACTAACGAAGATATTTTCTTAACAACTCCGGGTGATGAGTTTGTCACCACTCCGGGAGGAGACTTAATTGGCTAAATACATCTTTATATTATTCTTATTAATTTCATTCAATGCAAGTGCAGAAACCGTAAAATTAGATTGCTTGCCGTTTGAAGACGACAAAGGTAATCCTATTTGTACTGAGTATGTTGAACAATGTCATGACTCTAAAGGTCGTTTTGTATCGTGTGATGGAAAAAATAAACTGAAAAACATATTTAAGAAAATAGTTAAACAATGCCATAGCAAAGAAACAGGAAAATTTATTAAATGCCCGTCGGAGGTAAAATGAAAAAGTATTTATATCTTATATTATTCTTTTTAGTTTGTGTTCCAGCGATTGCTGGGACGATTAATTCTTATACTTTGAAATCACCGCCGGATGATGCTGATACTATTGCTATTTATGACTCCGATGACGGGGCAACCAAGAAAATTCTGGTTGGGGATATTTCGGGGAGTGGTGGAACGGCATCTGGTTGGACGGATGGTGGCACGAATGTTTATCCAACGGACACTACAGATAATGTGGCGATCGGGACGACTACTCCTAATGCGGCATCTTTGGAGGTTGTGAAGCAGGGGACAACGATTCCTTTAAAGGTTTCATCGTCCGCTACGGGTAATGGGGATTATCTAACTATTACTTCATCTGGTAATATTGGTATTGGTACATTAATCCCATCGGCTATGAACTCTAACTATAATGTTGTATTCAATTATAGTTCTAATGGCCCAAGAATAGCTGCTATCAGCAATTTAAATACTGGCACATCTGCTCAAGCAAGATTCGAGGTAAGAACATCTGATGGTAGCGGGTCAATTATTAGTTTCCCATCAAATCATACAACGCCTGAATATGCTGGGAAAACAATGTTATTTAGCGAATCTGGTAATGGAGCTGCTATTGGTGTTGCATCTGGTACGATTACATTTTTAAGCGATTATGCAACTGAACGTATGATAATCAAATCTGGTAATGTTGGGATTGGTTCAACAAACCCAACTCAGAAACTTGATGTTAATGGAACAGTTAAGGCAACGGCTTTTATTGGAGACGGTTCTGGTTTGACGGGTCTAACTGGTGGTGGCGGTTGGACTGACTCGGGAACAGCAATATATAATACAATATCATCGGACAATGTTGGTATTGGAACAACAGATGTTACTAATGGTACGTTGACTGTTGGTAGTCATGCTGTAACATCTGGAGCAATTCCTACTAGAATAAATCTTGGTTCTGATTTTTCAAGTACAGCCGGAGGGAATTTAAAGCTAAAAATATATGATGCCACTCAACAAGATTATGGTATTGGCGTATCTTCAGGAAGAATGGATTATGTTGTCAATGCTTCTTCTGATGATCATGCTTTTTATGGTGGTACGACTTTATTAGCTTTGATTAAGGGTAATGGAAACGTCGGGATTGGTACAAGTGCAGTAACTGGTAGGTTTCAAGTGTTCCCGACATCGACTTCTTTACAAACAGTGACAGCAGGAGCAACAATTTCTGCTAATGGGTGCGGAACTATAAAGCGTCTTGTATCTGCAAGTTCAGTCACAACAAGCACAACGGATACATTCACGACTCCGACAACAAGCCAGAATGGATGTTGTATGTTTGTTGTTAACCAGAATGCTTCAGATACTATCACCTTAGATAATAATTCTAATTTTCATGGAAATGGTAATACAGACGTTGTTTTAGGCTCATACGATACTGCAACAGTATGTTCTGACGGAACTACTTGGTATCAACAAGGTTCTACAGGTAATAATTAATGAAAAGAATAGTATTTATAATTATTTTCTTATCTATATGTTCTGAAGTTTTTGCGCTAACTTATTCTGGCGTTAAAATAGTAAATCGCAAAATACTTCCTCTGGGAGATTCCATTACAGAAGGTGATGTTTCGGGTGATCCTTATTGGAGAAATGACTTGCAAAATCTATTAGGGATTGGTTCTTATGATTTTGTAGGAAATAGACGTTCTCCTACATCATCTTCATATTGGAATTATGATATGGAACATGCTGGAATAGGTGGGCAACAAACAGCCGCTATAGAAGCGAGATTACCGGAATTACTTACCACATATTTTACAGCAGGAACAGATTTTGAGCATTCATTTGTATTGCTACATGCTGGAACAAATGATTGTTTCCAGTATTCTTGTGATGTTTCTGCGACAGCATTGGATAACATAGAGGACATGATTGATTTAATAATGGCTCATAATAGCCAATTAAAGGTGATTGTTGCTTTAATTATACCTTCGGATAAAGCATCACCAGAAGAATATCAAAATACAAGGATACAAAACTTTGTTCCATTGTTAAGAACTAGACTCCAATCTATTCAATCAACATATCCAAATCGTATAATTATTGCAGATATGAACGCAGAATTTCTGAATACAGCTAATTGTTCTCCAGATATAGCTGCTTGTTTAGATGTTGACTTTGGTGTTCATCCAAATACTACAGGACAAGCAATTATGGCTGCACAATGGAAGCGTTGTATAGATAGCCCAAGCAATCAAGGTTGTAACGGTAATTAGGAGAATTATGAAAATATTCTATAGCTTATTAATACTGCTATTTATTTGTAATCCATCATATGCAAAACGTGTCGATGAAATGGATAGGCTCACAAGTCCTGATATAACAAGTGACTTGATTTATATACAGGATGTATCAGATACATCCGAAAATTCGCATGGCACTGGCAAGGGCATGAACATTAAAAATCTCCTTAAAGCTGCCAAAATTAATGTTGACGGTACTAATGTTGGTATCAATACGGTTACTCCAACGCAACAGCTTGAGGTTGTTGGTACAGTAAAGGCAACAGCTTTTATAGGGGATGGGTCAGGGCTTACTGGAGTGAGTGGATCAGGTTCTATCTCAGATGAAGTTTATGGGGCAGGATGGGATGGTGATACCACAAGCGGAGCAAGTAAAAACGCAATTTATGATAAAATAGAAACTATCGGTTCAACGTCTGGTGGATGGACGGATAGTGGTTCAGCGATATACACTACAACAAGTACTGATAATGTTGGGATAGGCACTTCTAATCCTCAATTTTTATTAGATGTCAATGGCCCTGTTAGAATGGGTGGGAACGGGAATCTTGCGTTTGCAAACAGTATTATATTAAATGCATCAGTAAGTAACATTTTGGGAATAACTGGTGGTAACGTTGGAATAGGATCTACAAATCCTCAAAAAACATTAGATGTGTCTGGAACAGGAAGGTTCTCGTCAACTTTATCAGCCTCCAGCATTACGGCAACAGGTTTAACATCTGGAGAATGCGTACAGACAACAACAGGTGGTTTATTAACAACAACAGGTTCAGCTTGCGGTTCGGGTGGAAGTATTACGATTGGAACAACTTCCCCAATGACCGGAGCAGGTTCAGGAACTTCTTTTACGCTTGGGGTAGACCAGTCGAAATTAACGTTATCAAGTATCGGAGGTGCGGTTACGGACGCCCAAGTACCAAACACGATAACAATAGATAATGCGACAACGGCTTCTGCATTGGCCACTAATCCAACGGCATGTGGTTCTGGTGACTTTGTGATAGACATCGCAGCAGATGGTACTTTGACTTGTGATACGCCTTCTGGAGGCGGTGGAGGGGTCGGAATAGGCACTATTAACCCCGGTACGGTTGGAGCGTTGACTAAGTATGTATCATCAACAGTAATCGACGATTCTCCCGTATTATTCGAAGGCGGTTCAAATATTGGGATTGGTACTACAGGGCCGACACAGAAACTTGAGGTTTCTGGAACTGTTAAGGCAACGACTTTTTCAGGATCTGGTTCTGGATTAACCGGAACAGCGGCATCATTAACAGCCGGCAACGTAACAACGAATGCAAATCTGACTGGTGGAGTAACATCCGTTGGCAATGCGGCAACAGTTGTCACAAACGCTAACTTAACAGGCGACGTTACATCATCAGGAAATGCGACAACGTTATCTTCAACTTATAAAGGATGGACAGACGGTGGGACGAATATCTATCCTACAGCTACAACGGATAACATTGGGATAGGTACGACAACACCATTCAGTGACACGAAATTAACAGTAAAGGGTAGTGCATCAACTGGAACGGACGATTTTATCGGTTTATTTATTGAAAACGGTAAAACACCAGATGTCGCATCTCTTGCAGGTGTAGCCCCGAAATCTATCATGGTTCAAGGAGATGCTGGAGCTTATTATTTAGGAAGAGATATTACAAATGATATTGAGTTTATAATGGGAACAAGCACTCTCGGAGCAGGTTTTGGTGGAACAAGCTCAAACCATCCTTTCCAGATCAGGACAAATAATACGATAAGAATGCAAGCTGGAACAGACGGAAACGTAGGAATAGGTACGATTAATCCTAATGCTCGTTTAACGGTAATGGGAACGGGAACAGGTGCAACTCCTATTCAGACATGGCGAAATTCTTCATCGACTCAACGCATGGTAGTTATGGACAATGGTACAGTTGGTATAGGGACTGCCGCTCCCGGTTCGGCTTTAGATGTAGCTGGAACGATCACTGCAACAGGTTTTAAGCTTACTTCAAGCCCTACTAATGGGTATGTTCTTACTTCCGATGCTAGTGGTTCAGGAACATGGCAAGCCGCTTCTGGTGCTTCTGGTTGGACAGACGGAGGGACGACGGTATACCCAACAACAACCACAGATAACGTTGGGATTGGAACGTTTACTCCAGTATCAGGTGCAATATTAACGATTAAGGGTACTATCGCTGGCGCAGACGCTGGACAGCCTTTTGCTATTACAAACGCAAATGTTGGGATTGGGACTACTACGGCAGGGTCATTATTGACAGTTGGTTCAACAGGTTCATTTCAGGTTGACACATCTGGTAATACAAGGGTCGGGATTGGAACGACAACGGCAGGAACGATCATCTGCGTTAAGTCAATTTCTTCCGGTACGGCTGTACTCGGATACTGTACTGGTTCATTAACCAACTCTATATGCGGGACGTGTAACTAATGAAAACAAATCTCAAGTTAACTTTTTTACTTGCAATAGCGTTTTGTATTATTTCAAGTTCGGCTAATGCTACTATCTATTATGTGCGCCAAAATGGCGGAACAAATACGCAATGTACTGGGACAACGGATGCGGATTATCCGGGTAGTGGAACAGGTGTTGCTTGTGCTCTTAACCATCCCTCATGGGTAAATACTTTAACAAGTTCAGCGGTAAATACGACGACTGCATTGGGTACAGCAGACACGTTAGTTATTGTTAATGGTTCTTATCGGATAGGTTGCCAAAACAATTCTACTTGTTCCGATTCTTCTGTAAACGTTGCAAGAAGTCAATGTAACGAGACGGCAAGTTATGACTGCTATCCAACTGCATTGCCAGATAACGTTACTGTTATTGGGTGTACTACTTCTGGATGTGGTTGCACTTATGGATGGGGAGGAGTTACTACTTGTTCGACAACAAGACCAGAATTATGGGGAGCTGGAAATGCAAAAAGCATCATAAATGTTACTAGTTCTTCAGGAGTAACGATTAAGGATATTGAAATCACAGATCATGCGAACTGCAATTTTTTCGGAGGTGCTTTTAGCGGAACATGGACTTGCCGTAGTGGTGGTTCATTAAATAATCCTAGTGGTTTAGCTGGACAATTAGGGATTGACGCTACAAGTGCAACAAATTTGACCTTAACAGGTGTGAATATTCATGGAGTTGGGTATGAAGCCATGAGAGTTACAAATGTTAACGGAATGACTATCACCGGAAGTAATTTTAATTATACAAACATCGGGATGAATAATGACAATACGGGTACGTGTACTACGTGTGGGCTATCAGGGGCAATTACAATAGACAAATCATCGGCGAATTGGAACGGTTGTATCGAAGATTGGCAGAACGATGGAACGATTATCGCAAATACGTGTTGTTCTCAGACACAGGGTTGTTCATCGGCAGATTCGATTGGTTTTGCTCAAACAGGTGGTGACTTTATTTTAAAAGATTCAGATTTTAGTCATAATACAGCCGATGGGCCAGACCTACTTTATTTGAATAGGGGAGCATATGCCGGAACTGGTAGTTTGACTGTTTATAGGTCTAGAGTGGAGGGGAATGCCGGAAATTCTCTTAAAGGGCCAAATGATATGTACGTTGAAGATTCTTTTTTAATATCCAACTGTGGTTTTTTCCAAGGTCAATCGTTTACCTATGACAACGCAACATTCGATCATTGTAGGACAAATACAGGTGGAATTGCCATTGAGTTTAAAAGCGGTGATACAAGCGTACCTACATTTTATAATAATACCATCACTAGCAATGGTGATATTGAGATATTGACAGGTGGTACTTGTACAACTGGTATAGACGTTGTTGCACAAGGGAACATTCTTTTAGGTGGAAGGCAGTGGAACGATGATAGTTCAAATCCAAATGCTAACGGAGGCCCCGGAGATGGATATGTAGACTTATTTTATAACTCAGAGGGGACATGTTTGGCTGATTTTGTTGAGGATTATAACGTTATTGCTGATAGTTCTAAATTTAAAGAAACCGACTGGTCAGGAGCGCATACTGTAACAGCAACATCATCAAATATATTTACTGGAACGATAAAAGAAGGGCCGTATTCATCACCCGGATATTATACAGGAAACAATTACTATTCAGAAATGTCTCTAAAATCTGGTTCTAGTGCTTTAGGCATATCGAATGAACTAGGTAACGATAACCTCGACTTTAATTATTTTAATCGAGGAGCTACTTGGGATGCTGGTGCAGTTGAATACGGCTCCACCCCATCCGGCGGTTCAACCACCCCAACAACATCAATGGGCGGAGTAAAAATACGATTAGGCGGAGGTAAAATAAGCCAATGAGAATACTAGCGATATTACTAATTTTGTTCTGTACTAATGTTGAGGCTGGTACGATATACCTCCGGTCTGATGGGGGGTCGTCCACGGAGTGCGATGGTTCAGTTAACGTCGCCAAGAATGCCACAAAGAAGTGCGCTTTAAATTCGTATTATAAAAATGTAAATTATTCAGAAACCAGTACCGATATGATTGTTGTTGGTCAAGGTTCGTTCAATATCAATATTCAACCACCAGACATTTGGGTTCCGGTAGCCACGTTTATAGCGTCTCCGTTACAGTATATCAATGCTGTTAAGGCTGGCCGGAAGGTGTTTTTTAGCGACTTGGCAGGTATCGCTTGGGAATTGCAACTTAGGAAATATTAATGGAGCATTTATCAGTATGGATAGCTATATTCATGGGTGTTTTGGTTCCACTTGGGGGATTTATACTAAACTCTTTAATAACCAAACGTAACGATGAACTTAAAGAAATGTTTTTTAAGCGTTTCGACGAGGAGAAAATGAATGTATCGAATAATTACGTTAGGAAAGATTTGTACGACCAAGCTATGAAATTCCAAGTAGAGCATAGTGACGAAAAGTTTAAGGGGATGATGCAGATAATGACATCGCAATTTAATAATGTGGAAGAGAAAATTGACGAGTTGAAAAATTTAATCAATAATAAGCTAAATGAAAAAACCAACCATTGAAGAACAGATAGAAGATGCTGAAAAGAAACGAAAGATGTATCTGGAGTTAGCATATCAAGAGGATATGCGACACGAGAGGTTACTAAAAAAGAAGTACCCTATTAAAAACGGAACATCAACATTGGTTTCTTTTCATGGATGATATACAAGAACTATTTGAATCTATTGATAATAATATGAAAAAGCATGAAGAGCATCTTGACAAACTCGATAACCAATATGTTGAAGGTATGCAGGCGTATGATGCTATGAAGTTTGATTATGAGATGTTGAAGGCTTTGATTAAAGCTAGGAAGATATGAGTGAGTACACGTTACAGGCGATTGCTAGTTTGAAGGTTTGTTGGGTTGGTGTTGGGTCGTTGTTGTATGGGATTGGGGGAACAGAAATTAATGGTAAGGGAAGAAAATGGATTCGTCGTTTCATACTACCGTTATGGATGGGGTTAGGAATATGGACGTTTGGGGTTTGGACAGGGTCATTTACACTTATACAATTATTATATGTGCCACTATTATCTGCCTCATTGCATTGTGGGTACGGCGGGACAAATGATGTTTTGGTCAAGATCCGTAAGCGGTTTATTTACGGATTATGTCTAGGTATCAGCGCATTGCCATTATTATTCAGCGATAGGTTCATCAAATATGCAGTTGATATTATCAAGAACCTCCCAAATATTCTCAATGATGGTTTCGATCATGGGGATTTTCTTATGGGGATTAATGCGTATCATTTTACTATTAACAGTGGGATGTTGGTTCTTTTTGCTTTTCATATTGCTTTGTGTGTTACATCCTCGGTGTTGCTGGGGGTATTTAACCCAACGAAAAATGCTCGAAGTGAAGAAAGTTTGATTTGTGTTCTATCAACAGTGTCGGTGTTGTTCTTACAATAGGAGGATTAATGGAAAGTAAACCGTGGTATCAATCATTAACAGTTTGGGCAGGTAAAGCTATTATCTTACTTCAGGCTATACCATTAGTGATCGCATGGGCAGACGCAAGTTTTGGATTAAGCCTACAGTCTAACCCGATTGTGATTAATGTTCTTAGTACAGTTGCGGCGATTATAGCAATATATGGAAGATTCACAGCCAAGACGGTTATCAAATGAAATGGCTTGAAACATTAGGTGCAATTCTTCAGGCTATTTTATTTATATTAACTAGCGTCTATAAAGTTGACGCTGAAAAGAGAGATGATGCTAAGAAGCTATCAGAAGAAGCAGATACCGCTATCCGTGAGCGTCGCTTTGATGATGTTATTATTATCTGGTCAAGGATGCGGAACATCTAAGGTTTTAGGGAAAACGTATGTGGACGATAATGGATATTATTGTCTGCAGCCAGATACGTTAAAGTCTATTAACGTGGCAATAAAAAATGCTCCTAAAAAGAAAGTAATCGTCAGCCCGCTATAAACTTTTTTAATTTAAACTCATATTTAAACTTATTATTTTTAAGCATCTCAATAGACTCATGGGCATGACAGTATCTACTGCGGTGGTATTGGTGTAACAGCGTTCTACATTTCGGATGTTTACATCGTCTCGGTTTTAGAGATACGATTTTCCTTCCTAGCATATCTCCAATTTCGCATACTTCGGCGTGGTTTTTCATTGGTTGTTCCTTATTTCTTCCAGTAGTTCCGAGTTGTATCGGGTGCAGTAGGCGGTTGCGCTATTAGCGGCGAATGATGATTTTCCAGCGTCCTTTAACTCATCATCGCACTTCTCCTTCCACTTTGTTGCGTCGGATTTTTTGCAATCCTTCCAATGGTTCTTTTCGCCAAATGAAATTTGATCGCATTCAGATGGATTAAGTTCAAGTGGTTTCCCATTCTTATCACAGTCGTATATGATATCTTTATTTTTTTCGTAGCATAAAAATTCAACTTGACCATTCCAACCCAACGTTTCTAAAAATATAAATGGTTTAGCGTCCTTAAAAGGCTCAAAAGTATCCATGCATTCTGTACTACAATTCTGATATATCTTCTTGCCATCTTCGAAGTAACAAAGGCAAGAGCATTTAAGGTTAGGACTGGCACACATACATGGGTATTCTTGGTTGCATGTTCCTGACTGGGTGATTTCAAGAAGATCAGGTTGTTCCGTTTTTGATACAGCCTTTTTCCTTTGTTGATAATTACCTTTTGAGTCTTTGTGATTAAGACAGTTTATTTTTAGATTTCGATCATCAATGCGACAAGTATACTCGCTGGATGACGGGATAAAACCAATGGCATTGCTCATTGTGAGCGAGTATTGTTCCTCAGCCCCCGCCACCGGAGCGATTAAGAGGGTTAGGAATAAGAGGGTTTTCATTTGTAACCCCTTCCAACCAAAATCCCAAGCAAGTAACAAATTAAGCCATAGGTTGCTATTATCATTTCCCCTCCTCCAAGTATTTGTCCAAGCAGCGTTCAATCTTCTCTAAAAGTGGAGCATTAATAAAAAGAATTGCGGAAAAAAATGTTAACATCATTAAAATTGCTATTGCTTCCATCACTTTCCCTTCTCCTTCTCTTTGAGCCACAGGTGGGAGGTGGATTTTAGGTGTTCGGCAATTTCTAAATATCTTTCTTTCCGACGACAGATGCCCCAAGCTCGTTGCTTAAGCATAGGATCAGAATTTATTCCTTCCATGAAATAAATTTCTATTGCCATAGCCACAACATCAATCTCCCTCTCAGGGTTAAGCTCTTTAACCTTTGCATTAAATGCCAAATTCTGCTCCCGCAGGACTTCGTTTTCTTTGGTGAGGTCTGCGGTGGGCAGTAAACGAACACCGTTATCATCCTTGATATACATTTGATGGGAATCGGGTGCTTTGAATTTGGAGCAAATGGCTCTTATGAAATTTATTAATTGTGTCTTTGGCTCCATCCCTCCTGTCCATTGTTTGTAAAATTTAATTAGTTGATCTTCCTCCAACTCCTGACGGTGGGAATATCCCAATTCAATAACCTGTCTAGCGTGATAAAAACAGGTAGAACATGGTGTATGTCTTTCATCATTGGTACAGCAATCCCTTCCTAACAATTTTGCTAATTCTTCAATTCTTTCATCCATCGCTGTCCTCTTTCTTAATCTCTCGTTCCGTATAAACAATCGGTGAACCTTTAAATTGAATCCCATAGCGGTGCTGACCAAAATAATCATCTAACCAATCGGCTTCTTCCATCAAGCCGCTTATAGGGTGTCTGGTTAATTTTGTGAAATTGCTCATGTTCCCTCCTCAATCAAAACCCCAGAGCCGGAGCAGACGTTACATGGTTCAGTACCAGAGCACTCCCTGTCCTGAGCGTCATAACCTGCGCCATATCCGCCGGATATTGTCCATGTTACTAATCCATTTTTACATCGGACATTAGGACACGGCTTAATCACCACAAGTTTCTTCTCAACCGCAGTCTTTACAATCGTGAGTAGGTCGATGGCGGAGAGTTGGTCGATGGCGTTCTCAACTGACTTGTATGTAAATGCCTTATCTGGGATTTTAGTCCAGTCGATTTCTACCAATCCCGTGTCTCCGAGTGTTTTCATGGCATACACCCTCTCATTAAATAAGCAGACCAGAAACAAATTAGCCCAAGACCTACTATTACCGGAGCGAAAGAAGGCATCGGTAGAATTCCTCCACTTGATTCTCTGGTACATGCCCAAATAACTAAAACGATTGAGATCAATATGAATATTTGCGTTACTGAAATTGTTATATTCATGTTTCCTTTCCGCCCCGTGGCGCAGTCGTTGGGAGTTTGGCTATATCTTGGACTATTTTCTCACACTCTTGACAATCACTACCGTCCCATTTTTGAGGTACTGGATGAGAGCAATGGCTTGTGACAGCATTTCTTATGTCCTCCAAGCTCACGCCGTTATTGGCGATGGGTCGAGCGTTCCACTCTTCGACTGAACACCACACACGACTAATAAAACAATTTAAATTTGAACAAATAACGCATACCTTTTTGTCAGATTGTCGGATAGTAGTATTAGGCCTATGACCACAACGAAGACACGCTTTAACTTCCACTTTCGAGTCGGGCATTTTATTCGTCATTTGTATCTCCATATCTGTTTGGTATCACAAGAGTCAGAGCAAGAGCAATACAAGCCGTTGCTATAAGAGGGTGTTTTATTAGAGCGAAATAAAAAGTAAGAAAGAGAAGAATTAAAGCGAATATTGCTTGTAATAATCTTATGTTTTCACCGCTCATCTTTCCCTTCCCTTCGGTGTTTCTCGGCTACGACTCATTTGGTTGGTTAATTAATATCCGAATTATTCGGCAATCCGGGCAAGACGTCTGTATTTCGTCTTTATCCAACGCAATATCTCGAACGGTTCCAAATCTGCAATCAACGAGAACCCAAGCGTAAAATCTTCCAGCCCTCCCGCCCGTGTTAGAGTTGGTCATGTTGTTATCCTTTCAACTTCCTTAAACTGATCTCCATAATGACCTTTTAAAGCCAGTTCTTTAATACGTTCTAAATAATGGATGGCCTTATCAATGTCTATTACGCCGTCTTTAGTTTTCCAACGAAGCAAGTATTTAGCCACCGCTCCTTCAAAATAATCAAGACGATTGCGTTCAATTAACTCCCACGGCTGTATCGCCATGTCGGTATAGTGTGTGCCGTCTATCTGTTTAGCAGTTGTAGGCTCGCTCATATCAAATCCCTTTTTTCAGGGTTAATTTGTCCAACGTTTGCAAGCTCTAGGGCCAGCTTCTCCGTTATGCTTAATTCCTTCATCTTCCCTCCACTCTATGAGACTAATTGAGTAATTTAATAATTTAAAAAACGATCACCTTGTGAATTGCAACCCTTGAGATGGTCTCTCATCGGTTCTAGCAAAACATATCCGCAAGGAAATACGATTGCGATTAGGTCATCATTCTTTCTGTTGTTCTCTACGCCACGCACCCTAAAGACATTTTTTCCTTTTGGTTTGTTGGCTAACTTTATCTCAACGGAAAGAACGTAATCATCCTTAACCGCAAACAAGTCTGCGCCATTAGTGTTGACGTTTCTTGGTTTAGTTGTCTTAAATCCGAATAATTTAAGCGCATTAGAGACCGCCAAGAATTCTTTAGTCATCACTACTGCTTTCATTATGATTCCTTTCATTTGTCTCTATGAGACGGTTGGATTAAACTCATCTATCCCATAACCTTCTTCGTTTTCCCACTCTTCCCATTTACGGGTTTCATGGTTAAACACTTCTAATCCGGCGGCGTTTGCATAATCACCTTTGACATTGTTCTTGTATTGGAAAATGTCATAGTCAGCCAAGACTTCCAGAATCTTCTTTGCCTCACTAAGACCATTAACCGAAACATGAAATGGCTTCATTGGAACCTGCGGTATATGCCAAACTCTGAACATTTTATTCATTTTGTTTTCTCCCTATAATCACAAAGGGGGTGATACTGTTCCAATTCCACGTCTAACCACTGATCACAATGCAGATAGAGTCCGCAATTCCCACAGGCTACAAATTCCCCATAAAACCATTCCCACGGCTTAAACCCTTTGGGAAGTCTATCCTTGCATGATTCACATGGGCAATACTGTGGATAATCACATAGCGGACAGTTCATTTCAATTCCTTCCTTCATCGGGGTGGGTTAAATTCAGCTTCTTCAATTTCCTTATAAATCCTGTCTTCAAAATCCTTCTTACAACACTCTCGGTATATTGCTTCCCATTGTTCGTCAGTCATCATCTCCCCCTTGCTTGGTTTTGGGTTGGGCGGTGTTAGGTAAATAGGTATTCTTGCGATAAGCGGCGTTGTGCGATTTCACAGTATTTCTGATTAATTTCTATTCCGATAAATCGGCGACCTAATTTCTTGCTAGACACGGCCGTGGTTCCGCTACCAGAGAACGGATCAAGAATAATGGAATTGTTTTTTGAGAAGTTAAGCAGGATTGAATCAGCTAGTGCATCAGGCATGGTAGCCTTATGAGAATTTGATGCCACATTTGCAGTCTGTTTATTGAATCTAAAAATATTTGGTACGGTTCCACGCTGGAAACAACTATTTTTAAATTGTCTTTGTCTTGGATTATCCGTTGTTAAGACAATAATAAACTCATATTGACTATTTAAAACTCCTGAAGAAATAGCAGGTTCAGCGTTCAATTTATCCCAAATAATAATCTCTTTTATGTTCTCTCGAAAATCTCCAAACAACTGAAGTACGGCTAATTTATTGCCCGTAAGCATTTGAATATTATAAAAAACAAGATTAGAAATTCTCATCATTTCTACTATGCAGATCTTTTGCCAAGAGTAGTATTCTTCTACTGGCAAGCAATCGTCCATATGGCTATATTTATTTTTATGCACTTCACATCTTGGCCCATATTTATTGCCATGTAGCCTTAGATTAAAGTTATAGGGAGGGCTTGTTAAAATCAAATCCACCGCCTTATCCGGAATCCCCTTCATAACCTCAAGGCAATCCCCTTGAATAATCTTATTTATAAAATCATCTGGATACTTCATCTTCCCATCCTCTTAATCATTGTTGGTTTTGGGTTGGGCGGTGTTACGTACCTGTTCAATCTCGTAATTATGGGCATCACAGATTTTCTGGGCTTGTTCTTTTGTCAGTGATGAAGCGCAGCCAATCACAATTCTATTGTCGGCGTTTAAATAAAAACTATCTGGCTCACTCCAACAAGTAACAATTCCGTTGTGCCCATCGTCCAGAACATCCGCAACATACCATTCATACTTTTTCATCTTCCCATCCTCTTAATTTTGGTCAGTCTTTACAATGCAATTCCCAAGCCGATTGGATAAGCTTCTTATGATCATTCCACCAATCCAAAGCATCACTGTGCATGGCTTCAATTTCAGCGTCTTTAAAATTAAACCATTTCTCAGCTTCGTGCGTTTGACAACCAATTAAAATTTGCTTTTTTGATATTAAAATATCCCATTTGAATCCTTGCATCATTAAAGGTGCTTTATTGAGCTTTTCGCCATTAAGGTATGTCCCTTGCAGGTCTACCCCTTGCAGGTCTACCCCTCGCAGGTGTGCCCCTCGCAGGTATGCCCCTTGCAGGTCTGCCCCTTGCAGGTCTGCCTGTTTAATAACAGCCAATTCAACCGCTAATTTCAATGAGACGGATTCACACTCAAACAATATTGACCTTGTACCCCATGATTTGATTCCTATTTTCATGTTGTCCTCTTAATTTTGGGCCGGGGCAGGGATTTGCACCCTGCAATTATTGTGGAGGCGTCCAATATTATCCATCATCCTATACGGTCGTCGCCCTATAAACTTTGAATGATTAAGATGGTTTTAGCGTCTACCTTTTCCGCCACCCGACCCGTCATATTGGGGAACGTCCGGCAGTTGGTCTGCAATAAAGATTACTTAGGCTCAACAGCGCAAATCAACTGTACTCTTGCTAGCCATGTTTCATCGAAGCGTTTTACGTAACGCCTCCTCATTATCTGGCCACCACGCCACGGACGCTCCACTAACTACAACTCAATCTATTCGACTCCGACCTTTTACCATACCCAATTTTTTTATAATTCAATTTATATTTCTTGGCGATCTGAAGTGCTGTTTCGTTCCTAATATGTAGATTTTCAGCATTCATCCGAATTGACAATTTATCGTTCCAGTACATTATGATATTTACAAATTTCTTACGTCTTTCCGAAGCGTTAATGTATCGTTCTAATGCTTGTTTTCTTGTCATGTACCCTCCGTTAAATACTGGGGGGATTTCTCCCCCACAGTACACCGCCTGTACCCAATTCCCTAAACGATTACTGCTAAGTTACCGTTAATGGGCACTATCGCCCTTGCGACAGCGGTTAAATAAAATCAACCGACTCTTCATCCCATGATAAACAACTCTGACCTTTTGTTGATTGTATCAATACGTCTGGTGTCCATTTACTTTCCATTTTTATAGTCCTCCGTATCTTTATCCTGTTGGCACAAATCACATAAAACATTGTGCCTTCCAATATAATAATCATATTCCTCACCGCATACGTCACAGTTACGATCAAACGGTCGTTCATCGTTAGGCGGATTACCGTTGACATGGTTTCCGTCGTTACTGTTGATGATGGTTTCTCGGTTTCTATAGTAATTATCCATGTATAACTCCTAATACTCCTAGCCATACCATTAAGGCGCAGGATACTAAAAATCCAATGACTATAACAGCGCCCTTAAAATGATCTAATTCTTCTGCTTGTAATTGTTCTTCTTCTTCGTAGTCTTTAATCATAGTGTCCTATCTGACCCGTCCCCCCCAGAGGGGCAAGGGGGCATGGGTCACCAACCAACGGGTCAGGTTAATTTAAGTTTAATGTGCTTACGTCTAATGACATACGACGTACCATTTCTTCTTGTCGTATCTCGATTTGACGTAATTCATTAATGTCTTTTAGGAAATGGAACACTTCTTCTGGAGATGCTATTAACTTTACTTCGTGGAATTTTTTACTCATACTCGCCCCCTTGTGGTTATTGGTTGTTTTTTAACTTAACGGTTTTGTTTCGTTTGTCCTTACAAAATCCACCATGAATCTTATAAAGACTTCTCTCATCTTTAAACCTCGTTCCATGCATACAATTTGGAACTCCCTTTTAAGATTTTTTTCTGTGAAGAACTGCATTGATACTTTATTTTTTCTGTATTTCAAATTTGCTTTATCCATAGTTATTATGTTATCACGTTATCTACTGGTTGTCAACAATTAAATTCGATATTTTTTAATCTTTTCTCTTCAAGTTCCATCCATCCTGTTAAATCAAAAATTTTATCGTACAACTGCTTAGAACTCTCGACGAGAATGTAATCAACATTGGCACATGATTTGTATTTCTTTTGGTATGCTATCTGGCTCTGTAATTGTCTACCTTTGCCATCTTCTCTCTTACATTCTGCCATTAAAATATGTAATGTGTCCTCTAGGACGTATCTGATTTCGATGTCTGGTGATCCTGATATGTGTTGATAGTCCTGTGCGTCTAACCTGCGGTATTCCAGTATTATTCCCTTTGCCTCCAGCGACGCACACAACTGGAGGCATGGTTTTAATACTTTTTCTTTTTCGTGTTGGGTTTTAACCATTAATTACGATTCCCAAGCAATTTCATCTGGTGATGTAGGTTGACCGACTGGAGCCTTGTACTGCTCGATAACCTTTTTAAAGTTATAACTAGCAATGTTCGCATAATCGCCATTATGTTTGATTGTCGCAAAACACTGACGACCAATCCACCTATCGGTGTCAAGTTCGAATGAACCCTTATATTCTTCTCCAATAGCCTTTAGGAATAACTTTGTTGCAAAGAAACCTTTAAAGGTATCATCAATGTTAAGGCGTTGTAAAATCGTTCTGCCTTGTTCATCACCGCCACATACTTCCATCTTGACTGCTACTACGTCATCAGGAAGACCTTTTGAGAATGGGTTATCCTGTGATGTAAATACTTCGACGACCTGAAAAAGATGTTCTTTCTCGCTTGGTTTATCGAACGTTTTAACGTCCGGTTCTTTGTCTTCAATGTTATAACTACGCTTTACCATTTCTGTCTCCTTTGGTTGGTTCCATAATTTCTCGGCTAAGTCCCAGTCGATCATTTCTTGACCATGCTCAATTCCATTACTTTCTTTTCACAATATGCAATCAAAGACTGTATCTGCTCACCACTCATTTCCAAAAACGATTCAACATTACATTTTTTGAACCACTTATCAATAGTGTCTGGTTCAATTTTTAGCCCAACAATCAAATTATTGATACGCCCTATTTGTTCCGGCGTTGCCAATGCTAACGGAACAGCCTCACGCTCAATAATATCCTTGCCGTATAATTCGCTGAATTTATCGTATGTTGCAGGAAACGAATCGCCTTCTTTAATATTGCTTATCCGGCTTCCACGAACCAACATGGCTCGGCCACCCTTTAAAATCTCAAGCCACAGATCATAAATATAATTGAGCTTCTCAAAACCATCGAAGGTCGTTCCCACCAACTCACGTTCTTTACTGCCCGGGATCTTTTTCCACTCCTGTTTTGAGTGACATATCAATATCACGGACATATCTATTTTTTCTAATGCCCGTATTAGTTGACGTGTCGGCTTATTAGCTTCTTTCTTGTCTCTGCCGTATTCGCTCCCGCCTTTTTCTTCGGCTTCAGCGGCTTCCAATAAATACAGCCAAGTAAAAGAATCAATGATAAGCGTTTTATATGGATGCTTTGTCTGGGTTAATTCTTTGACTTGGTTAATAACAATATCAAAGTCTTGGCTTCCTTCATCCTTGCCCATATAAACACCGCCTGACTTTTTTAAAGCCTCGGTATATTGTTCTCTTACGCCACCTCCCTCAACGTCGATAAAATAAGGTTTAGGAAATTGGAGCGAAAAAAGAGTTTTCCCGACTTTTGCTTCACCGCTAATCATAAACTTTGGTTTGCTTGGTTTTACTTCTTCTGGATTTTTTGCTAATAGTGCCATACTCACTCCTTTATTACGGACTTATCGCCGTCCAACGCCTTTGGTTTAGAGAGGTTCAAAGGTTTCCTCATCACGTTAATAATTCTTTCTTGCCGTATGCGGTATAGGATAGCCACTAATTGCTTCCTATCGAATGATCGTAATTGAGTTTTAGTACCTTTCCACATCGGAGCGATAAGGTCTACCAGTTCTTCTTTTCGGCGGGGAATATGGAACGGACTGTTATATCTATATTTCATAATAAAACCACCATTGGATTCCAAGTTATAGAAAAAATACTTCCGCCCAATTCCAAGCATTTAATAATCCGGCTCATGTCCAACACATCAAATTCATGATGTTGCATATATTCAATTATATTAATGGCAAGCCTCCCTCGGTCGGCTCTGTTGTGGTCGCCTGTCTTGTTCGGTTTATTCTTGCCATTGGATATGTTCCGTCGGTTGGGAAACGTTTGTTTTATATTTTAAATAACGCCAAATTCGTTGCCCAGTTGCCCTATGTTGTGAGTTTTTTTCTGTTACTCTTGCATATTTCTGGTAAACGGCCTTATTAAATTTAATGGTTGACATCGGGGCATTACCATTTTCTTGACACCAAGTCGTATATTTATCATAAAATTCTTGTTTAAATATAAACTCCCCGGTATTTGCGGCGGTTTCTATTGTCTCTCTAAAGAAAACATCTATCGGATTGCTCTCGTCCCTCAAATCCTGCCTAGCTTCCTTCATAAACGGCAATATCTCAAAATGCTTTCTTTCGTTAAGCCTTTGCAGTCCTTCAACCGCCCAATTAAATATGCCGGACAGTTCTTCTGTTAGTTGTTCTTTTAAGTCTTTGTTTTGTTGGTACTCATCAAAAACTCTATCGCATGGGATAATTATTAAACGATTAAAGAATGCTTCGCTGTGATCGGACACTCTAGGCCATCCATTACTTGCATAAGCCTGTTTTGCGTAGGGCTTGTAGGTAAAAGTGGGGATATATTTTGGACTACAACTAACAGGCTCACCGCCTACGACTTTCTTGAAATTGTCCTCATATTCCTTTGCGTTTTGAGAGGTGTCCGTATCGAAATTGACGAGCCGATTGAGCATATTTCCTGTATACTGATCATTCATAATGTTATTAACAGAAACATCAGAACAATTTGCTTCTCCGACAAGATGACGGAGCGTCCATAGTATTGTTGACTTACCGCAATTAGATTCCCCAATCAATAACAATGCTTTTCTCTGCTTTGTTTCTCTGGTTAAACAGTAGCCGAAAAATTCTTGTAATATGCTTATCTTATCTTTGTCGCCTTCAAATATTTCGTCCAATGTTTTAAGCCATAAATCACATTTTGCCGAATGATGGTAGGGATAAGGCATCCGAAAAGTTGAATAATTATTTTTATTATGATCGTGCATTGTCATTGTAATCGGATCAAACTCGCCTAAGTCAAAATTAAGGAACCCGCTTTTGTTAAAACATTCCATCTTCTTAAATACCAAATAAACTAAATTTTTCGTTATCTGTTCACGTTTTCCAACGGTATATCTTGAAACATTGACTGTATTGTTTTCGCCATTAAATGTGTTTAAAATTATGCTCATTAGTTCAATTTCATCAAATATCTTCCAATATCCGTCATAATAACAGTAATACTTATCTTCTTCTATACAGTAGACAAACTCATGACCAGTCTTTCCACTTGCGATTCCTTTAGCCACCGATAGCATTACGTCAATTTCGGACATGTTCCCTCAAATAAATAAAAATCCGCTAAGGGCAACCAGTTTTTAATTGGCTTGAAGTCGGCAAGACAACCCTTAGCGGAAAATAAAAAGCCCTTGCAAGATTTAGACTCTTGCAAAGGCTATATGTTTTTTGTTCAGGTTTTTAAGTCTTGCCGTTTTGAACATGACTCTATTGTACACAATCATGACCTGTTGTCAACCTTTTTCTTAAAATACTCCGTCAAAGCCCATCGTATCAGAATCGCCATATTTATTCCTTCTTCGGCAACTTCAGCGGAACATTTATTGTATAAATCCTCGTCGATACGAACACCGATGTATTTTAGATTTTTTTCCATTTTATTATTGTCCTTTTGTTGTCGAATCATATTTAAGTATTATTTTAAAACAGTTATAACAGTAATCTTCACACCGCACACGGATAAAGCAAATCTTTTTTTATTAAAAAAAATGTTGACATTCTATTGTCCTTTTGTTTTGTTAATCTGCCCATGCAAACCCGTTTGTTTGTTCCTATGTCCGCCACCTACGTGGCGTGTTTGGGTTCCTGTATGCCCATATAATTTCCTTTTGCGTGCATCTTCGCTTGTATTTTCCGAAATATAGCTTGCATAATCATCTGGCGGGCGTGTTTTGTATACCATATTGTTTGCAGATACTATTTTTTTAAACATTTTCATACCGTCTTTTATTCTTTGTTCGTGGCCCATGTTAACCTCGGTTTATTTTATTTTTCTGTAGCCTCGATCCGCCATTATCTCAACAATATTGTCAATGTTCAAGCCGTCAAAAACATCGAAATTGTCATTAATAGCGTCTGACAAATCCCATTCTAGTTGTTCGATGATGTTATTAAAGCATTCATCACAACAACAATTCCCTTTTTCGTCGTACTCTAACTCATTGTCAGAGTCAAAAACTTTCCCGCATTTGCAGGTTGATAGGCTCATATCACTCCCCTTTCAATTCTAAAACCAATTTGTCACCGTCCAGATCCTGTGGCGTTGTGTGTATCCAGTAGGTATTTTGCTTATCTTTGATTACTACCACATAATCATAGCCTTTTAATAACCATCTAGCACGTTGTAAGGCGGTTGATTTTAACGTGTAGCGTTCGGTGTGATTGTCCATTGTACCCCCTTATTTCTTATAAAATTGATGATCCTTAATCAAAACAGTTTTACGCATAGACTTCGCCCAATACGGTTCGCCAAACGCTTTGACATTCTCCCAATGCGTTGAGCCTAGCATATAGGCGCAGTTCTCCGGTTCGGCTGAAGTTTCCCACGCGACTATGGCCTTCGCTTCGGTATCTTCAGAATATAACCGCTTCTTTACTCTTGGAGCCTTCAGGCCGTAAACGCCTTTTAGCGTTCCCCTGTTTCTTATCCCACAAGATACGGCCTTCATCCCTTCATAGCCTTGATTCTCCGCTTCTCCAATAACGGCAAGTATAGCCTCGTTATTGGTAAAAGTGTACTTGCGGACGGTTTCCGCTCCGAAACAATTTCCCATAATAAATAATATTATGTTTAAAAATAAAATTATA
>OFRO01000067.1_pt1 | contig 36733 bp, 38 predicted proteins | sample 1543091 | NCBI WGS metagenome assembly OFRO01 (sample SAMN07774217, study PRJEB24372) | wastewater metagenome | isolation source: Exp Tend NO 10WW | collected 2016-02
AACGTTCTCCAGAAAAATTCTCTAAAAGCCTGGGGCCTCTCTTGACTGATCTTTCGAGAAGATCACTACCTCTGTTATAATTATCTCTATGAAAATCTTAGTGACCGGCGGAGCCGGATATATCGGATCACATACGGTGGTTGAGCTGCTGAATGGTGGCTACGACGTCGTGGTGATCGATAATCTATCCAATAGCTCGCAAGAGTCGTTGCGACGCGTCAAAGAAATCACGGGTCAGGATGTGGAATTCCGTGAGGCGGATGTACGTGATAGTGCGGTACTGGATGAGATACTTGCGACGGACACTATAGACGCGGTGATCCATTTCGCCGGTCTGAAAGCCGTCGGTGAATCGGTGGCCAAGCCTCTCATGTACTATCAAAACAATCTGGATAGTACCATGGTGCTGCTGGAGCAGATGGACAAACACAATGTCAAGAAGCTTGTCTTTAGCTCGAGCGCGACCGTCTATGGCGATCCGGCCACCCTGCCGATCACCGAGGATATGCCGCGCAGTGCCACGAACCCCTATGGCCAGACGAAGCTGATGATCGAACAGATGCTCGAAGACATCGCTGCCACTCACGGAGGCTGGAACATTACCAGCCTGCGCTACTTCAACCCAGTCGGCGCGCATGAAAGCGGTCGGATAGGCGAAGACCCGAATGGCATCCCGAACAACCTGCTGCCATATGTCAGCCAAACAGCAATCGGCAAGCGCGAAAAGGTGAGTGTGTTCGGTAATGACTACGACACAGTGGATGGTACGGGCGTGCGGGACTATATACATGTCGTTGACCTGGCCGCTGCGCACTTGGCAGCGCTCGAACACCTGGACCATCCCGATATCTACAAGGCATATAACATCGGCACGGGCAATGGCGTCTCTGTGCTGGAGCTTATTGCGGCATTTGGCAAGGCTGTCGGACGTGACATACCGTATGAGATCACTGCGCGTCGGCCGGGCGATGTTGCCGCTTGCTACGCCGACCCAAGTCTGGCTGAACGCGAGCTCAACTGGCAAGCCAAACTCGATATCGATCGCGCCTGCGCCGACAGCTGGCGCTGGCAGTCGCAAAATCCTGATGGCTATACGCTCGTTGGATAATATTGTGAATAAGAGAGGCGCGATATATCCAAACAAAGCCAATATCTTACCTCATGAGTTTTCTGCCGCAACGATACTGGCGAATTCGGGACGGGACGTCGAATTTATTCGTGCAAAAGATCAGAAATTCAACAAAACACCCGATATCATGATGGATGGTATCAAATGGGAAATAAAGTCGCCCAAAACAGACAAGTTAGCCGGTATCGAACGTAATCTCAAACGGGCTTCTCGTCAATCGAGCAATATCATACTAGATGGCAGACGCATTAAGAATCTTCACGATAAAACTGTCCAAGCCTTCCTAGCAAAGCAATTGAAGGAGCAACGAAGGATAGACAGGCTGTTTTACATTAACCGACACAAGGAAGTTATTGACATACGAAGTATAATTTGATAACATATTGATATCGAAGTCTCTGACGGAGCAGTATGTTCCTCTACGGAGACTTCTTTTTTTGTTGAAAAGTAGTCAGGAGTGGTTGCGATATCTTATGATAGCCTGACTCAATAAGAGGTTCTATACGCTACACTAGATACAGATGTCTATAACTATGAAACGTGTGGTGGGGTATATATCAGTCGGCCTGTGGATGGTCGTGATATTCCTGTTTTCCAACCAAGATTCGACTATCTCGAAACGTCAGAGCGGGACGATCGTAGACTTTATAGAATCATTGGGCAGCAGTTTGGGCGAGGATGTACTGACATTTCTGACGCGCAAAGCGGCCCATATACTGGTGTATTTGGTGCTCGGTGTGCTGGTGTACAACCTCGTTCGTACCTACGGGTTATCACGGCGCCGGACGATGCTGATCAGTATCTGCGTCGCGCTCGGTTATGCAGCGTTTGACGAGATCCACCAATTGTTCATACCGGGCCGCAGCGGGGAACTGCGTGATGTGCTGATCGATACGACGGCGGCGAGCATCGGCGTCGTCGGATATGCCCTCATCGACCGGGTGAGATTGAGAAAAAAGCAAATATAGTAGATAATTATACCAAGTAGAAAATAACTGATCGGTGAAATAAATGAGTAAGAATATGTCCCTACAACGGGTAGGGAAGATAGTGGGCGTGGCCGCAGCAATGATGTATGTGCTGGCGGTGTGGGCGGTCATCAATACGCGCATAGTGCCGGTGAAATACCTGGTGATCGGAATCGCCGTGACGGCACTGATACTTGTCGGTATATTGTTGGTATTGTTTCTGAAAAAACTCTCGACAGCAGTCACTGTCGTATTGATGGCAGTGTCAATTCTAATTATCGGAGCAAGCCTGTATGTAGTGTCGGTGAGCCGTTCGACCTCATCTTTTCTCGATGGGATCCAACAAACACCGTATAGCTACGAGACGTATTCGGTGATAGCCGAAAAGAATCGGCACATGACGCTACCAAACGCGGTCAAGGCTGGCATGATACAAAATGATCCCTACCAGACCGAAGCCAGCGAAGGACTGAAGAAGCTGACGAGTGTGACGACGCAAACATACAACGACCCGACGAGTCTGATAGTAGCGCTCGAGGCGGATGAGTCGGATATCGCAGCCGTAAACGATAGTTATCTGCAACTATTGAAAGAGAATCACGAGAGCTTTGAGCAAAATATAGAAGTATTGACGACGTTTCGTGTGCAGGTAAAGCGTGCCACGGCGAGCTCGACCGCCAGTGTGAGCAAGCCGTTCGTGGTATACATCAGCGGGATTGACACTTACGGTGATATTTCGTCCGTGTCGCGAAGTGACGTGAATATGCTGGCAGTCGTCAACCCGACGACGCATACGGTGCTGCTGGTGAACACTCCGCGTGATTATTACGTGCAGTTGCATGGTACGACTGGTACGCGCGACAAGCTGACGCATGCGGGAATCTACGGTATCGATATGTCACGCCAGACACTCGAAGACTTGTACGGTACGAAGATTGATTATTATATCCGGGTGAATTTCACGTCGCTGACGAGTATCGTCGATGCGTTGGGCGGAGTGAATGTGTATTCGGACTACGATTTCAAGTCATTTCATACTGGCTACAACCAACTGGATGGCAAGCGAGCACTGGAATTCTCGCGTGAACGTCATAGCTTCAATGAGGGTGATCGCCAACGCGGCAAGAATCAGCAACGAGTGATCGAAGCAATCATCGCTCAGATGAGCGACCCGAAAAATGCTGTGAATTACCAGGCGATACTGAATTCGTTTCAGGGAGCGCTCCAGACAAATATGAGTCGCGAGGCTCTAACGACGTCAGTAAATCAACAACTCAATGACATGAAGCGATGGCGTTCGGAATCGATCAGCGTGGACGGCGCAGGGGCGAGCGCGCCCACATACAGCATGGGTAGCCAACTGCTCTATGTCATGGTACCGAATCAGCAGACGGTTGACGCTGCAAAGGTGAAAATACAAGCGTATTTGAGTGAGCAGTGATGGATGCTTTACACGATCCTCACTGGGGTGTTGATGTTGCTATGGTGTTAAGCCAAGAAAAAGATCCAATTGATATGCTTGATCAAAAGCTTGAGATAATTGCGTGCAAGATCGATAAGCTTGCCGAATACTTAGATAGTGGGACTATGTCGGACGAGGATCGCGCCATAGCGGAAGATCAGAGAGGACTGCTGATATCTTGTTATATGAGCGATCTCGCACTTAGAGCACTTCTCATATCTGAGAGAAATTCGTGAGTGCTTCGATTGAGTAGCAGGTACGATATATCGATATAAATGTAGGATACTTCATTGACTTTTTATCAAGCTTATGCTAATATGAATGTATAGGTTATCTAAAACAAAAAAACATGAAAAACCCTACACCACAAACTCATACTATCAACGTTATTGACGCCGACGTGCCGTTTACGGTAACCGTCCGTCACGGATAAGAATATGCTGAAACTCAAGCATCATTTCCATTTCCCTGATATCACGTTTGACACCCATCCGCCGCTACAACTCGCGCCGGTTCCTGTTGACGATGATGACGAGCTCACACAGGCAATAGCTGCTGATCCGGTCGATCATGACAACGAATGGACACTCGAAGAACGACCCGATGTCAGTGAGCTTGAATCATTTTGGTCTGAAGTAACTCAAGACCTCAAAAAAGATCCTGAGTGGACTGATTTTAGCCGCGAAGACGCATAAGAGTATGCGTAGCCTCACAACGACTAGTTGCTTGGCTTTACAGAAGCACTCATCTCTGTTAAAATCTACCATTGAGTTAATTAACAAGGAAGAACTATGAAAGCAGTCGTGAAAGTCGGGGGCAAGCAATATATCGTCTCCGAAAAAGAGTCCCTCTTGGTGGATCGCCTCCCTGATGGAACTAAAGAACTCTCGCTCGACGCGCTGATGGTTTTCGATGACAAAAAAGCCACAGTCGGCACGCCTCTAGTTAGTGGCGTGACGATCAAGGCCACGGTCACCGAGCCAGAAGTCAAAGGTGAGAAGCTCCAGATCATCCGCTACAAAGCGAAAAAGCGCGTCGACAAAACCATCGGCCACCGCCAGAAATACAGCAAGATCACTATCGGCGAAATCTCTGAGAAATAATCGCTGGATCTAACTAGAAAAGCCTCCCAACACGGGAGGTTTTTCACGCTTATACTTTTCACGCGCGTGATACAATGGGGGATATATGAAGGGGAGCAAACAGTAGTGGCAAGGCCAGTGATAATTGCTATTACGAACCAAAAGGGAGGCGTCGGCAAGACGACGACGACTATTAATCTCGCCTATTGCCTCGCCAAAGAAGGTGCGCGGGTGTTACTCGTCGACTTTGACCCGCAAGGAAACGCCAGTAGCGGCCTCGGGATCGACAAAACCAAGCTGAAAGCAACGGTGCTCGACGTCGTGCAACAGCAGATCAAGATAAAAGACGTCATCCTCAAAACGAATATTAAGCGCGTTGATATCGTGCCGGCCACGCCACAGCTTGCCAACGCCGAGGTGGAGCTCGCGCGTGCCGAGCGTCGGTTTGTCCGTCTCAAGGATGCTCTGGCTGAAGTGGACGGCTATGACTATGTGCTCATCGACAGTCCGCCGAGTTTGAGTTTGCTGACGGTCAACGGATTGATCGCGGCGCAGTATGTCTTGTTGCCTGTCCAGGCGGAATTCTACGCTCTCGAGGGTCTAGGGCAACTGCTCGAGACGATGCAGCTGATCCGAAAGGGCATGAACCCGACACTCGAGCTCATCGGCGTGCTAGTGACGATGATGGATTCCCGAACGACACTGTCGAACCAGGTTTATGCTGAGATCAAAAAGCATTTCCCAGGGAAGGTATTTGAGACGACGATTCCGCGCAATGTCCGTATCGCTGAGGCGCCAAGCCATGGCGTGCCAGTCGGGATGTATGACAGGTGGAGCAAGGGTGCGCGTGCCTACAAGGCGCTTGCCGAAGAAGTAACCAAACGGGTGGGGCAAAAAGGAGGCGAGAGTCAGTAATTATGAGTGCAAAGAAAACTGGATTAGGCCGCGGATTTGACTCGCTCATCCCGATAGATGTGCTCGATGAGAGCTTTGACCCCACGGCGCAGCAGGAGGCTCAGACCTCTGATCTGCGACATCTGAAACTAGACGAAATTCACCCCAATGACGAGCAGCCGAGACGGGCATTTGATGACGATGCACTCGAAGAGTTGACGGCTTCTATCCGTGAGCACGGCGTGATCCAGCCGATCGTGGTTTCTCCGGCTAGCGGTGGAACGTACCAGATCGTCGCTGGTGAACGGCGTTGGCGTGCGACTCGTGCGGCAGGGCTGACCAAGATCCCGGCGATCATCCGGACACTTTCTAACCAGCACAAACTGGAAATCGCATTGATCGAAAACTTGCAGCGTAAGGATTTGAATCCTTTGGAAATGGCGACCGCGTATCTCAAGCTCCATACTCAATTCAACATGACATATGAGGCGATCGGGCAGCGCGTGGGCGGCAAGGCAGTCAGCACGATCAGTAATGCGATGCGGCTCTTGCAACTACCCGAGGCAGCCAAACAGGCGCTGGTGAAGGGGGAAATCAGTGAAGGCCACGCCCGCCAAGTATTGGCGCTCGAAGATGAGGACTCACAAGAAGAATTAGTAAAACGGATTGTTGCCGAAGGCTGGAGTGTACGCAAAACAGAGCAATTTGTCGTCGGGTTCAAAAAAGCTGCCAAGGACGGCAAGAACGTCGAAACACATGCGGTGAAACATACGCGAACCGAAACGGTCTTCACCAAGCACCTCTCGAAACGGCTTGGCGTACCAGTAGCCCACAAAACAACCGCCAAAGGCGGCCAGTTGATCATCTCCTACCGCAACGACCAAGAACTCTCCGCGCTTGAAGAAAAACTAGGGTAGCTGCCTCTCCGCGTCCTTCCATCTCTACGGTCGCTTCGACCCACTCGCAAAGCCAAGTGGTCGGGTTCCGCTCAGAACCTCTTTTCCTCCCCGCTCCCGTCGTCAAAACGGGCGAAGCCCGTTTCACGTAGGTCACTGTCCGCCTCACTGTCGTCTCCCGTTCTCGCAGTCGACCGTTACGGCATGCTCTAAAGTAGCATGCCTGCACTTCGCTTTTAGTCTCCTTTGAGAAGGGAGACGACATTGAGCCGGCTGGCGTCAGCCAGACACCCTGTGATTCTCTGTAGCCTGTTCTCTTGCATCCCCTGCGACTCCTGCCGCCAATTCGACTAAGCCGAGCGAGACAGAGTCCCACCCACCGAATAACGAACAAAAACTCTGCCCCGAGCTAGCCTTTGTATAAAGGCGAGGGGACGCGCCCGAAGGGACGACGTTTTTGTTCCGGTGGGTGGGGCTCTGGCGACCATCGCGCGCAGGAGCTTGGCGGAGAGTTTTGGTTACTTTTGCGGACAAAAGTAACAAGGTACCTGCCTCGGTAGGTGAGGAAAACGAGCCGGGTAACTCTGTGAGAAAAGCTTACAAGTCTATTTCGAAATGTTGAAACGAAATTCAACAATGTCGCCCGGCCGCATCACATACTCCTTGCCCTCCGTCCGTACCTTTCCCTGAGCCTTGGCCGATTGCTCGCTGCCTGCGGCTATCAAATCATCATAATCAACAATAGACGCGGCGATAAACCCACGCTCGAAATCACCATGGATGACCCCGGCTGCTTGGGGCGCGGTAGCGCCTTCACGGATCGTCCAGGCTCGGACTTCTTTGGGCCCTGCCGTGAGGTAGCTCTGGAGTCCGAGGGTGGAGTAGGCGGCTCGGATGAGTTGTTGCAAGCCGGACTCCTGCACTCCGTAGCTTTCCAGCATTTCCTGGGCATCCGCCTCATCGAGATCACGGAGTTCTTCTTCGAGTTTGGCGCACACGAAAATACTGAGTGCGGGGGCGACGAGAGCAGATAGCTCGGTTTTTTGGTTCTCATCGTTCAGTGTTTCTTCGTCGACGTTAAAGGCGTAGATAACTGGTTTGGCCGTCAGGAGCGCGAGGCTTGAGGCTGGAGCCTCGAGACTGGAGGGGATGACTCCTTGATCGAGGGATTTTTGTATTTCGAGAAGTCTCTCGAGCTCAGCGCGTTTGGTGGGGTCAGATTTAGCTTCCTTTTGCAATTTCGGTAGGTGACGCTCGATCGTCTGCAAATCGGCCAAGATTAGCTCGGTATTGATCACCTCGATGTCGTCAACAGGGGAGACGTTGTCGGATACGTGCACAATATCGTTGTTCACGAATGCGCGTACGACATGCACGATAGCGCTACATTCGCGGATATTGGCGAGGAATTGGTTGCCGAGGCCTTCGCCCTTGCTGGCACCGGCGACGAGTCCGGCTATATCGACGAAGGTCACGGTCGCGGGTATGACTTTGTCGCTCGAATACATTTCCTGTAGTTTTTCCAAACGGGCGTCAGGAACCGGCACAATGCCGGTATTTGGCTCGATGGTGGCAAATGGATAATTAGCTGCCAGCGCCCCGGCGTCGGTGAGGGCGTTGAATAAGGTAGATTTGCCGACATTTGGCAGGCCGACGATGCCTATGCTCAACATTTAAACCAACCTGTTGTTTTCATCCGTTAATCTTACCATAAGATCAAGTAATTAATACAGTATAGCTATATTGACAAGTAGGCAATAATTTGCTATTATTTACAGAGTAAAGTACGAAATAAAAAACATGAGCGAAACACTTCCATCTCACCAGAATGAACCCCAACCTTGGCAGCGAGAGCTTGTACTTCATGGCGAGGTTTCTGGCACACTCAATCCTAATGAAACACTTGCCTTGATGGGGTCGTGGGCTGAAAGGGACTTGGCGGGTCAATATGAGATATATGAACCTGGCACCAAGGATCTTGCTAGGCAAGAGGCTGTTTATGGAGCTGCGCTAGGGCAGTTAGCTGAATTACGAGCCGAAAAGGGTGACAGTATGAACGATGTTATGGATACATTGTATAGCCGCCAGCAAGAACTTAAAGACGCTTTGCGTCGCAGTGATAATCAAGCCGATAATATAAAGATTGGCGAGCAACTAGCTGGTATGAAGCTCCTTGACGATATACGTCTTAGGGTTACAGATCAAGTTGGTCTCAGTGCGGAGGTTATAGGCAGTAAGAGTAGTCCTAGAGACAAGGCTACCGCTATCAACGAAATGATTGTTGAGCATAACGAGTGGGTTTCTCGTGGCTCTGAAACTATTGCCGACAGTCCTGAAATGCAAGAGGCTCAAGCACGGATTAACGCTCGCTTCGCAGAACAAGCAAAACAACCACAGCCAACCGAGACAGTCGCCGATGCTCGCAAGAAAGTATCCGAAGCCTTTAGCGGCACAGGTGAAAAAGAGCGACAGGCTCTTATCGGTGAAGTTGCTCAGGCCGCAAAAGGCGCAACTCGTATTCATACTGACAGACCGAACGGTGTCACATTGAAGTCTATCTCTGGCGATTATGTCCCCAGAGATGGATTTGCCTCGTTTGGTGACGGCTTGCCCCAGGAAAACCGACATGGTCACGGCACGATGGTGGAGTATGGTGGCTCGGCAGAAGCAATGCTTTTCGCACCAGACACGACTACACGCTACAAAACAATTACGAAAACCGTTGAAACAGGTGGACGCTTCATGAAGAAAACCCAACAGGTTGAGGAGCAAGTTCCTGACGGTGAGATACCAACAATGGTAGTCAACCCTGCGACAGGTCAGCAAGAGCCTGGCATTAAGGTGGCATACCAATTTAACGGCAACAGTCGTAAAGAGAATGGTCAGACTGCATTTTACGAGGGTCCTGCGTATGTAACAGAGAGTGGTCGTGCTGGTAATCAGTTGTTCGTAGAAGCAACCTTGCCTAAATCAGTAGCAGACAAATTGAAGCAAGGTGTTTCGAATAATCCTGAAATAGCCCGTGAGTTCGCAAAAACACTCGCTTTGAATAATGGTATAACAGAGCAAGTATGGAAAAGGGCGGTTCGACCACCTTATGACCAAGTTCCTGACGGTTGGGAGATGACTGTCGCTGATTTGCAATTAAATCAGTACGGGTATCATGATGTTGTTGCCCGACAAGCTGTACAAGTAAGTCGTTAGCTCGATTAGTTTATTAGCTGTTCTTGTTGCTCGGCAACGTATTTATCGGAGTAACCACGACCACCCCTATCGGTCGGTGGCATGGTCAGCTTTAGTTCAAAAGGGTGTTGGGTTACGCAATATCTGTACCAATAGATAAACTCATGTCATTAGTATAACAGAGGTGGCTATATACTAAGCGCAAGACCTGGGTGGTTAAAGCGTAACTGGAGTAATTTTATATATTCTGGAGTTGAAATGATGCGTATATGATGATGGCCTCGCTCCGTGCACCTTTCGGTGTACGGAGCGAGGCCATGTTTGACTATCCCATCAGGAGTTCGTAGTCTTGCTTGATCTCCTTGACCCGCGGAAGCCGCTGAGAGATGTCGACGTCAGCCTCGTAGAACTGGACGGTGACGGTTGTGAAACCGGCGCTATCCTTGGTGCTGATGTCGTTGATCTTGTAGGCATTTGCTCCCGGAACTGCGAGTGCGATGACCTGCGACAGGTTGTAGCGGAGGAAGAAGTCATCGTCCGTCTTGAACTGCCGCGGATCACCGAGAGGTCGAACCGAATTCACATGGAACTCCACATCACTCTCATCGCTGCGCTCGCCGTCCGAGTGCTTCGGGTAGCGAGTGAACCATTCCCCAGCCGTGTGCTCCAACAGGTGGAGACGCGGTGGGATGTAGGCCGCATCCTCATTCGGCGAAGCGAATCGCCTCCAATCCCGCCGCAACAGAATGTTCGGTTGAGGAGACTGAACGAGACCGTCTTGCCAAGTCGCGCCGTCCGGGACGCCGACGAATCGGACGTTGCTAGACCACTCGTGGCAGTAGAAATCGGTTGTCAGGCCTTGCAAGCCGTTGTAATGCATGTGCACCAGGCCCTGAGTGCCCAAAAGGTGGGCGATCGCTTTGCCTGGCTCGAGCGGGCGAGGGATTCTTCGCGACAAATCGAACCTTCCATCTACCATCGGAGAGGTGTCGTAGGCGCAGTTGGAAGCCCCCTTGTTGTAGACGATCCTCGGCTCGCCGTCGGCTGGCAGCTTGACTGATTGATCTCGATGCCAATCCCGAGCATGCCGGGCGTGAGCATCGACGTAATCGGCGGTCAGCGCACCTAGGCGTGCCCAGAGCAGAATGTCAAAGCGCGCAGAATGGGAGTCTCGCCAGCCGTAGAAGGCATCTTTCCACGACCCCATGTAATCCTTCAGATCGATCACCTGCACGTTACACGTCAGGGGCTCGCTCCAGTTGAAGGCCTGTACCTCGCCATAGTGTCCGGACTCCAGCTTCAGAAATTCCTCGGCTGTGATCCGTCCGCCATCGCGTCGGCGAGACTTGTCCCTGTACTCCCAGGAGTAGGCCCGCTTGATGCCTTCGAGCGTCGTCATCGGGCCGACGCCATGAGCTACGATCAGCTTCTCGCGTCCGTCCGCACCGATACCGTAGTATTCGGCCGAACTGGTCACGTAGTAAGTTTCCCATGGTTCGTCGCCAGGCTTGGTCGCCAAGCGTGCCTCGATGATCTCCGGCAGCGTAGCGATGTGCCCATCGACACCTGCGTACTTCATGGCGAAGTTCCACGCGGGGACGAGGCCATCCTCGTGATGGAACGCCATCGGCTGCTTTGATGCAGTCATTTCGGACCAACTTTCTCCCGTCCCGTCTTAGGGGTTTTGGGATAGTAAGAACCTCCAAGCAAGTCGCCCAGATGTGTATAATTATAACATTAATAACTATTTTAACAAGTCTATAAGACTACTTAGAGTTTTGATTCACGTAAGCTGTGGCGTATCTTCTGCCATTCGATCTAGGCGGCAGCGAGAAGGTGATTGAGAAAGGTATAGCTACGTCCTGGCTATGCCAATTTGAACTGTACTCATGTGAAGCCTATTGTAACAGAAAGGGCTATACTTGGTTTATGGACGCGCCAGATTAATCCACTCATTGCGCTGCATTTTTTGAGTACCCGTGGTGGGCTGTACCGCGTGCTTCCATGCAAGCTCTGTGCCTTCGACTGATCCAGAATTCGGGTTGATATTTGTATAGTGAATAACCTGGCCATTCTCGATGGCATCTGTATCCAAATGTTCTACGTCATCAAGACCAAGGCCATCTAGCGGTATGTGAGCAGCCCATATAACATCACGATGGGTCATCATTAACACATTCCCTAAGCTAGTTAATTCATCAACCAAGGTACCGAATCTGTGCGAAACGGCAAGTATTGATTCGCCCCCAGGCGGTACCCAGTGAAAAGGATACTTATGCATCTTTTTGTAACTGTCAGGGTATTTATCTTTGTGCTGCTGCATTGTGAAGCCTTGAATATCACCTCTGTTTCGTTCTGTCAGTCTTACTTCCTCCGTCCAGTTGTCGGCCAACCCGAGTGATTGTGCGGATTGCCTAGTGCGAACCAGCGGTGAGGTAAGATATTTATCAAATTTCTTAAAACCATAGACCCCGAGAATGTATTTTGCAATCCAGAGACCTGCACGCTGTGAATGATCGTGTCCGGTTTCGGTTTGTTCTTCGTCTTTTGGGTGTCGTATCGCGTGCAGGCCTTCTTTGCGTCTGATGTCACCCTCGCTTTCGCCGTGACGTACAAGAACCAGATGCCGTGGCCGTAATAACTCCATAATCAGACCGTACCATACAAATTTTTATCTTTGAACCGACGATGGATGTATAACAGTACGATTGCTGCCGCTACCGACAGTAGAATGAGGGCTAAAGCGTAAGAGTGCATTTGTTGGTATGTAAACCCTAGCAGTAGCGGTGGCAAGAATCCTCCAAAGCCACCAGCGGCGCCAACGATACCCGTTACGCTTCCCATCACCTCGGGCTTTGCTAGCTTGCCGACTATGGCGAATACCGCACCGTTGGCACAGCCAAGTACAAAGGCTAGGGAAAGATAGGCGACTGTTGTCTGTGGTTCTAGGGTCGGCTGTAATGCGACAAACGCCGCAAGTGGTATAACACCGCAAAGCGCTATCTGCACCACATGCTTGGCACCGACTTTATCACTGAGCCAACCACCAACAGGGCGGGCAATTGTTGCAAGTAACACGAAACCCGCTGCACGGGCTGCTGCATCAGTCAGTGATAAATCGTAAGAAACTTTTAGCAGTACGGGTAGATAGACGCCAAAGGCCACAAAAGCACCAAAGGTGACAGCGTACACTGACGATAAATCCCATGTGAGTCGTAGCTTTGCTGCCTCGGCCAGCCTAGTGACCGACGACCCCTTAGTCGGCTTCCATTTTGGCGCATTCTTTCCCCAAAATATAAAAAATACCGCCATCATAACCAACAGACAGGCCACTATAACAAATGTCGTATCACGGCCGAAGTTATCTGCAAGCTGTGGCGTAGCGAACCCCGATAATGCTGTTCCGGCATTGCCCATACTGTATACGCCCAAAACAAATCCTCTCCGCTCTGGTGGAAACCATGCACTCACAAATGGGATACCAATTACAAACGCTGTGCCACCTAGCCCAAGAAATATAGCGGTAACCACGAGCTGCTGATAGTCGCTAGCAAACGTGAGCGCAAAAACAGGGATTGCAGTGAGCAAAGATATGACTGCAAACATCGTCTTGCCGCCAAATTTATCTGTCAACATACCGAATCCTATACGACCCAAAGAGCCTACAATAATCGGTACCGCAAGCAATAACGAAAGCATTACGGGCGTCAGTGTTAGCTCACTAGCAAATTTTGCGCCAAGTGGACTCAGTAGTGACCACGCCCAAAAATTTATAATCAGCGCTAATGTGGCGATACCGAGTGCAAAATATGCCCCACGCATTGTTTTAACAGGCTTTTTTTTGGGCATATATTATATGCTAGCTTCCCAATCAAAGAAGACATTGTCCTCGCGGTGACCGCCTCGTCCTTTGCCTATATGCGCAAAACTCTCAACGAACTCTATAGAATGGATGTACTTGGCCATCTTGTAGCCGTATTTCTTTTCGCAGCGCAACCTGAGCGGCGCACCGTACTGAATAGGTAGTGGCTCACCATTCATTTCGTATGCCAAGATCGTCTGTTTATCGAGCATGTCGCTCAGCCGGAGACCAGAGTAGTAGGCGTTGCCTTCTTCGTCAATATCGTAGCAGTAAAAAATAACGTATTTTGCGCCTTTTTGTGGCTTACACATCTCGACCACGTCTCGCATTGGCAAGCCGCCCCATTCTGCAACAGCAGTCCAGCCTTGTATGCAATTATGTTTTGTAATTTGGTCTTGTTTCCGTAGATCTTTGATGTCTTCGAGCGACATCTCAAAGGGATTTTCAACCAAGCCATAGACTTTTAGCTTCCAGTCTTTGAAATTATTGGCTTTGAGTGCGGCATATTCCTCAGACTTTGGAGGGTAGCCATTTACGCGAAAGAACGGCGAAATATCTTTTTTAGTGTAGTGCTGTTCGGACTTCATCCTTCCGAACAGTAAACGCACCACCGGAGTATAGAATTTTGTGAGAATACGACGCAGACGTACCTGATTACCGAGTGTAAAGAATGAGACCCATATATTAAAGGCGACCAGCAAAATTAGTGCCATTAGAAAGATCGAGAGGGCAAGTGCGAAGTCAACGTTAGTGCTACCGAGCGTTATTCGTTTGACGCTGTCGTAAAAGTGAAAACCTAGAGCCATCGTTATGTGTACGAGTATAAAAAGTGAGAACAGTACCATTGCAATAAAATGTAAGCTTCTGGCAACCTGACGACGATCACCAAATAATTTGAGAAATCCTGGATACTTTGCCACCAACGCAGGTGACAGTGCCAAACCAGTGATGATTGATAGTGGTGCCAGAATAAAGACAACACCGGCATAGGTGAGCTGTTGTAGGGCGTTATATGTTGCTCCCTCTGCGGGTACGTTGAGCGTCATATATTGATACATGGCGTCAAAGGCGCGCGAAAAAATACCAATATCCGTAGGGATAAGACGTTGCCACTGCCCGCTGAATAGCATGTATCCTATGTAGACCGCTCCAGTCACCACCCAGACGATGGCAATAGTGAAATGCCAATGACGAGCTGAACCAAGATTATGAGTACCTCCGGGAAGCGCCAATTTACCCGGGTCTTCTGCTTCGTCCAAAGACGTCCAAAGCTTATCTTTGGGCATAATTTTCTTACCAAATCGCAACCAATGGTTATCGTCGGTAGTATCGTCTGTCCAGTACAGTTTAGGGTGGTCAAAGAGTATTTGTATACCACTCCGTATGAGCAATATCAGACAAAACAGATTGATTAAGTGTAATATTACGATAATTATCGGTAAATGTAGGGATTCGCTCATAAGATTAATAATACCGCTTATAGCAGATACAATAAAGCGTGAACAAAATTATGAATCAGTCATATAGCCGCCTCAACACAACATACCCATTATGTTTTCTCGGGCGGGTATGTAATCTTGTGATCTTTGACGACTGCGAACGACGTGAGGGCGTGCTCTTTGATATTAGTTTTGCTGATAATATCGGCGACGTGTACGTGGCGAACAAGTAGGGCATCTCCTACGAGCGAACGGTGACATCGCCAAGGAACAGCCTCGGCACACATGATTGCCGTCGTTGCTTGTTTAGCGCGTTGCACTAAACTATCCATACCACCTCTGAATTCTTCACTCCGCATATAATCAGCATAGTTGCGAAAAGACACGTTTCGCCACCCGTAATTTTCCGTGTTATTTACTTTCGGTCTTAGGCCACCGAGCTCTTTGAGGTAAAAATAACGTATACCCTGGGCGTCTAGGCTCTTCTCTAAATTCTCACTGTTATACTGCGGATTATGCCTTGATTTGGGTATGGTTCTAATATCGATTAGCTGTGTAACACCAGATAAATTTAACAGGTCTACAAATTCTTTGATCGTTCTTGTAGAGTGACCGATGGTATAAATGGTCATGGTACTCTACTCAGCAGGCTCCACATCAAGCTCTATAGATCAAAATTACCTTCACGTTCCGGCTGATGAATAATCTCCTCTATCGTCAGGTGTCTGCGGCCTTTCGGAGTAGGAATTGTGACCGTATCGCCCTTGCGGTGCCCAATAAGCACACAACCAATAGGGGAAAGTATGGAAATTTTTTGATTTGGTAAATCAGAATCTTCAGGAAAGACTAGCCAATATTTCCAATCATCGCCATGCTCATCAGTCAGCCCGACTTGGGAATTCATCGTGATGACGTCATCGGGGACATCTTTCGGCTCAATTATCTCGCCTCTTTCTAGCTCGGCTAGCAATGATTTATCAAAATCATCATGCGGCTTCCTTTTATTGAGCAGGCTCGTCAATCTGTCGTAATCAAATTGGGTAATAAAAATTTTAGTCATATGAGTAACTTCTCCTTGGTGTAATTATATCAATTTACTTATATAAAGATATTCGGTGGATATTGAGGATCGTACTGCCAGGAGTTGTTTCTGGCCTGCTCATGTCGATAGACAAACTCATACCATCAGTATAACAGAGGTAAGATATCCTGTGATGCTTATGCTATGATATAACCAAGAAAAGTTATAAGTGAGGGGAAGACAGATACATGGATAACATACGGGGGAGTGTGCATACGTCCGCGCAGCCGAGTGTGCGTGAGCCAGCTCCTGCGCCAGTGAATTCTGGAGCACCGCAACATCATCAGGCGCCATCGCCATCTCGTGCCAAAAAACCGAAATCTATTCGGGGTATCACGCTAGCTGTCGTCGTGGCCGTGCTTGCTATCGCTGCGGCATTTGGCTTCTTTTTCTATCGTTCACTTTCCGCCCAACCGATAGATACAAACAAATATCAGGCAGTCTTCTTCACCAATGGCCAGGTGTATTTCGGCAAATTGGAGCAGCTCGACGGCGGCTATATGAAATTGACCAAAGTATTCTATCTGCAGACAAAAAACGACACTGCTTCGGAGCAGACAGATTCGAAAAATCCACAAAAAACAACCACCAGCACCGGAGACGTCCAGCTCATCAAGCTCGGTGACGAGGTGCACGGCCCTGTCGATGAAATGGTTATCAACAAAGAGCAAGTATTGTTCTACGAAAACCTCAAGGGCGATAGCAAAGTCAGTAAGTCGATCGACGAATACCTCAACAAGAAATAGCACTGAGTCTGTAAGTCCACGAATCCAGGCTCTCGAAAGTGGATTGTTGCGTGATGGGCAAAAATATGATATTATTTCGAACAGTTCCGCTGAAGCGATTTCGGCGGGAGGTTTTCGGTTGAGCTAAAAAGTGAAGCGTCTCGGAGTGTTTTGACACACGGGGGCGCTGATCAGGCTCCCGTTTACTTAATAATCCGATTCATTTTAGTTTTAGTTCAAACGAGAGTCTCTCGAGTGAATGTTGATGCGAAACTACTTGCGCGAGCCGACTGGCTCTGCGTACACAACGAGGATCCTAGGAGGAACCCATGAAGCGCTCTCTTTGCGCTTTTGTTTTGCTTGTCGCCATGACGCTCGCATTTGCGAATCCGTGGGGACAAGCCACGGCTCGGGCCGAAGAGCCCAAGCCGGTCAGCCAGGAGTTCGAAGCCGTACAGATGTGCTCTGCAGATCCGCGGCACCTCTTGATCACGGCTCACGGCGATGCGCCTGACCTCCGTCTTGAGTACCAAGACAACGTCGACGACATCCAGGCGGGGAATGAGCTCAAGATTCCCTACACGGGAGGGACGCTGACGGTCAAGGTCTACGTCAAGGATGTTGAAAAGAACTCAACCACCATCACCATGGTGTGCGACCGTCCCAGCAAGCCGGCCGCGGTCGTCAAGACCGATCCCGAGCAGGTCAAGTCCTGCCAGGCTGGTGTCCAGACCAGGAACAAGGTCACCACGACCGACTGGAAGTGGGACGACGAGTCCTGGGCATGGATCAAGGACGAGCCGGTCGTCACGTACACCGACTACGTCTTCGTGCGCGAGCTCACCTCGGCTGAGAAGGCCGAGCTCGGCTGCACCACGCCGCCGGAGCCCAAGAAGGTCACCCTGAAGGTGCAAGTCGACAAGTACTCGACGAGCACCAACCGTCTCCTCAAGGCGGCGGCCGGCTACGACAACGACGGCCTGCTCAGGAGGGGCGAGGACCGGCGTCATTACGGTCATTCCACCTGGGAGATCGTGACCGTCTCCGGCACCACCGAGACCACCAAGTCGGAGTGGATCGCCAAGATCAACGGGGCTACCAAGCGGCTGCCTGACCTCAAGTCGAGCAAACACTGGACGGTCAAAGCGATCAAGGCTCGGGGAGTCAAGAGCATCACCCAAGCATGGGTGATCTCCGGCGACGGCAAGCCGACCGCCTGGTACGCCGGTCACACCAAGACCGGTGCCGGCCAGCGGCACAGCTTCAGCAACCGCTGAAGCTGCGGGCGCCGCTCTCGTGAGGAAGTTCACGGCAGCGGCGCCCCTGCGGAAACGAAGTAGGAAAAAACGATGAATCGGATACCAAGTGGAACGCCCGCGTAAGCGGACGTGGTTCCCTCATCGGCCCCGGGCATGTCCCGGGGTTTTTCCTTTGTAAATTTTATCAATCTATCCCTGCAAAAACTCGTATTTATGTGTTAAATCTGCTATAATAAACAGCATGAAAACAGCCGCTGAAAAACGAAAAAAAGTTGTCAAACAAGCACTTGCCAATGAACGGCTTGAGGGTCTAAAAGTATCTCGCGATACACAGAGAATAGCAAACGGTTATGTTGTCGGAAAGATCTCAGCTGCCGAAGCCGCCAAGAAAATACGCGCCCGTTACGGAGCCTAGGTGAGGTGATCGACCCGTATTACGATGAGTCGATCGGTGACTTGCGCAATTTGCTTGGCGCAAATTCTTCAAAAGAGTTGCGAGAGCGAGAGCCACAGGTAGTCTTTGCGAACGAGCTTGAACTGGAATCGCTAGATATCCCTCGTACAAATGACCTAGAGGAACTGCAACTACTTCACGAGCAGTTATTTAAGGGTGTTTATGACTGGACGGGGAAGATTCGCACGGTTGATATTAAGAAGAATCAAGACGATGCCCATTTCTTTTTAATAGTGAACAAGATAAGCTATGCTGCTCGCTACGTTTTCGGCGAACTCGCGAACGAGAATTTTCTCAGAGGTCTTGTCCAAGAGAAATTTATTGAGCGACTGGCGTATTACTACGACCAACTTAATTTCATCCATCCGTTTCGCGAAGGTAATGGGCGTGTACAGCGAGTATTTTGGAGCAGGGTGGCTAGGGACGCGGGATATGACATCGACTGGAGCGCGATTGTCGGTGTCGAAAACGACGAGGCCTCACGGATCGGTGCTGAAAATATGGATATATCAAAGCTTGTTGTGATGTTTACAAAGGTTGTTTCACCGTCTGAATAATATATCAGACCTTCCGGTTATTTTTCCCTGTGCAAAACCACGAGCGTTTACTTGACTGAATCCTTGAGGTGTCTTACTGTTTATGTATATAGTTTTTGTACTAGGTAACGAATGAGCCGTGAAGGGATGGGGCAAAGTGAACAAGGATACTTCTCAAGGGGTAACACAGAGTAACGATGAACCTGTCAGGGCGTCATTTTTGGCGTTGCCACAAGACAACCGTAAAAAAATAATTTGGATTGGCTCACTGGTGGCAGCTGTGGTAGTGATTGGTCTCGTAATAGCTGCTCTGACGGGCTTCTTAAATATTTCGTTCAAATACCCCAACGAACGGATAGTCGTGTCGCCCAACGTTTGTCCATCGACTGTCGTACAGCAATTCAACGATGCGCTGGCGAGTCGCTATAGTGATGCCTCGCAAGTGAGTAATACAACGGCGGTGCGACAGGTTGTTGATGATTTCTCGAAAAACAAGAGCTCAGAGCAAGACCCGACCTGTCTTTTCATGAAGTATAGATATGCGATCATGACCAACGATCATGCTACCGCCAAAACTGCAGTCGAGCGACTAGAGCAGCTCGCAACGCAGGGCTTGTATGTCAATGGACGGGTGAAGGGTCTGGTGGGTTTCAGTGACATGAATCAAGCGGTTCAGCTGATTACACCGGAAGCAGAAAAACAATTCGATGATTAAACTGAGTAGTTTTCACGACGGTCGGTCCTTTGTTTGGACTGTATGTGCCGTCCTGGCCTGCGTCATGGCGACGGCAGTATCGTTTACTGATACTGCCAATGCTGCAAATGAACCGGATGCGAACGGAGTGTATAGGTACCTTGAGATAGCCGAGGATAACGATTTTCGAGTATACGCGACACCTGGTGAAACAATTCATATCACTGTGTATCCTGGCGTGAGGCTTGCCGCAAGCTATCCAGACGATAGGCTATGCCAAGTTATTAGAGTATTGCAGTCAAGCGGAGCGCCAGTGACAGGTCTGCTGCGTATCAGTGGGGTACGACCAGATAACTCTACATTTGGTTTAGGTCAAGGGCAGCCAGTCGTGACGAGAGACCCTACCGATCCTGACCAAGTGAACGCTTGTAGCACCGGAGGCAATCAAGAGCCTTTCAAAGAATTGACGATTAGCTACACTGTGCCAGCTGGGTATAGCATCGCGAGCATGGATCAGGCGTTTATTGTCCGATTTGCTAAGAATACGCATATCAACGGGAGGAATACTGTCCAAGGCTACGAGTGGCGTGTCGCTGTCAGTGACAATACCGATTTTATTAATTCTGCCGCCCGGCCAAACTCAAACGCAAAACCGGGTCGTGTGTGGTTCGTCGGTGATGATACGGGTCTGGATCTATGGCAGAGAAATGTGCAGCCGGCGCTGACGAGCAATGTCACGAACCATGTTTTTAAATTTGTACGAAACGACGGGTATCGGTATGCTGTGCGATACAACAACTATCAGGGTATCTGGTCAACTTTTCATGGAGGTGTGTACGGCGCGAAGCTCAGTAGTAACGGCTTGCCGGCATATATGAGTTACGGTGCTGTTGATAACCCGTCGTATCAATTTACGCTGCCTTCTGGAGCAAAAAACTTGGCATATGTATTTGTTGACTGCGGATGGCTAGACGACAGCTGTCCGGCGAGCATCCCGGCGTCAGTACTCAGACCGCAACCAATCACGAGCGATAGCGGAAATACCGGTAATCCAATAGCAACTGTTGATCCAAGCCCGACGGCGAGCAGCGGTTTTCGCTATACCGGGTATACATTGCCTAACCTTGCCGGGGGCGTTGTGACTATTCCGTATACGGCCATGCAGACAGGGCGCATACGTCTTGAGATAACAAGAAGTGGAAGCCCAACGCCACTGTGTCGGATCAGTTACTTTATCGACGATGCCGACGCAGCAGGTACCCTGACATGGAATTGGAATAACGCCGCAGACCGTGCGCGGTGTGACCCGGGTACTTCCCTAAATACAGCGAATGTGCCCGTAGTTCCTGACAGCGAGATTATGACCATTACGGTACAAGCATACCGACTTGGTGAAATGCATTTTATTGATGTTGATACTGAACAACGAGGTAGTATAGAGGTAAAGGGTAACGGGCTGGGAACAGCTGCAGAGAAACGATCGATCATCTGGTATGATCCGTTTAGTCGGTCTGGGGCGGACACCTGCGGTACTATACCGGTTCGTGTGGCCGACGGTGGGGCGTCACATCCTACTTTAACTTGGGACAGCATGTCTTCTGGTCGCGACTGGGGCAGCACTGTGCTGCCAAAGGTAATAGCAAATGGTGCGTCAAGTAGTATTGAAAGAATGGCTATTGATAGTAACGGTGGTGCGCACGGCTGGATGTCAGATGATGTTTGTGACGGTAGCGGCACTGGCGCCAGTGACGGATACGCAAACAATAACGGGACAGCATCTGATGAGTCAACCTGGGGTAATGATCGTGTGGTCGAAGATTGGACGTATGCGTTTCGTGACCCACCTCCACAAGTTCTGTCTCTCGGTGGGCCAACCTATACGCTGGCACCAAGCGTCACGGTCTTGCCTGGGCCAACGATCGGTGTTGGCGAGCAGGCAGACTTCACGATGAGCGTCACAAACCTAGATGGCTATAACTCGAATCTTACCGACTGGGCTATCCGACGTATTGTCATACCTCCGGGCGGACTGCTCAATATAGCACCACGCAGCCCAACCAACGCGGCCGACTTCAGCTGTGGCTACTACACCAGCGTCGGTGGTGGGGTGTCGTGTGGCCTTGTGACGTCGGGGAACAGGGTATTTCCAGCCGGCAATACACATACAGTTGGTACTAATAGCGAGGTAGGTACGACGATAGGTTCACGTGTCTGCTACGCTCTCATGGTGAATTCGTATACCCAGCAGCCTAAACCAAACTTTGCCGAAACGGTCGAATGTGTGACGGTTGGCAAATTCCCGCACCTCGAAGCACGCAATGGTGACGTGTTTGCGGGTGGGCAGTTCCGGAGCTTCAGTCCAAACTGCACTATCAATGATGAGCCGATTATCTCGAGTAGTCAGCAGCGGATAGCTCCTCCTGTGGTTAATCCTCCGTACTACACGTCCTATGCAACCTATGGAGTGACGAGTCTTGGTCGTTCGGTCAAATTTGGGTCAATGGGTCTGACGTATGACAGCACAACCCCGTCGACTCCGTCAGACAATCTGGTGTTTGCAAATAACCCAGCCGATGGCTTCTTTCGTAACGATGCGACCGTCAATGGTTTTCAGACTGGTTTGCAGCACTGTCTCAACGATCCCTACGCTATATTTGGCCCAAGAACAGCGGCAAATAATGTCGCAGGCAACCTGATAAATATTGATTTGCTGACTAGCGACACCAATCTCACCGCATCTGGTACCGTGACGCTCTATGCCAATTCGACGATCCCGGCGGGCAAGAAGATTGTTATCTATGCAAGGAACGCTCATATACGCATCGCTTCTAACATCCAGTACGCTGACCAAGATGCAGGCCCTGGTGGCTACAATGACATCAACAGGATCCCGCAAGTCGTGATTTTGACCGATCGCAGTATACTCGTCGACGAAAACGCGCGAGCTGGCGCTCTCTCCGCAGGCGGCAAGGTGACTCAGCTCGATGGCATCTATGCCGCCAAAGAGAACTTCTACACCTGTGACGTGGTGCCGAGACTGAACACCTGCGCCACGGCTCTGACGGTCAACGGTGCGGTTGTTGTCGGCAAAAATACCGTCCCGCTTCGTACCTTTGGGGCTGATCAAGCGAACTATAGTGCTATGGCCGAAACGTTCAACTTGCGCTTCGACATGTTCGTCAATCAATTGCCACAAACTGGTGGCTCGAGTGTCTTTATCAAGACACTCAGTGAAACCGAAGCACCACCGCGTTTTTAATCGTTTTACGGTTGTCTCATCAATCCTGCTTATGTATAATGACTGATAAGATGAAATTGTTAAATTCGGGTGGTGACTTCTTTGCGCTGGATATTGGCACAACCTCTGTGCGAGTGGTACAGCTGGCGCGAAGCGGAAAAGACTGGAGCTTGCAGCACTACGGTGTCGCGCCAGTTGATATCAAAGTAGCCTCGAGCGACGCTCCAGACGACCAGCGCAAGCTCGGTGAAGTGATTATGACCGTGATTGGTCAGAGTGGTATCAAAACCCGCGATGTCGTGCTCGGTATCCCCAGTAACAAGATGTTTGCAACTGTTGTCGACATGCCCGAGATGTCTCAGGCAGAACTTGCCTCGACGATTCGTTATCAGGCGGAACAGTTTATCCCGATGAGCCTCGATGAGGCCAAAGTTGACTGGGCGCTCCTCGGTAAATCTCCCAACGATGCAACCAAAAACGAAATACTGCTTGCCAGCGTTGCCAACAACTTCAGTGAAGCACGACTTGACCTGATCGAAGGGCTTGGATTCAACGTGGTCGTTATCGAACCGGATTCGTTGGCGCTTGCCCGAGCGCTCCTGCCTCCAGGGGACGTCGGGGCACATCTCATCGTTGAAGTGGGTGATTTCACGACTGATATCGTCATGACCTATGCTGACGCTCCACGGCTCATCCGCTCTGTTTCTACCGGTATGCAGTCATTTATCAAGGTCGCAGCCCAGAACCTCAACGTCCAGCCACAACAAGCCGCCCAGTTCATCATGAAGTTCGGCTTGCAGCCCGATAAACTTGAGGGACAAGTGGTGCGAGCACTTGAATTGTCAGTCGACCAGTTCGTCTCTGAGATTATCAAGTCAGTGAAATTTTTCCAGACCCGTTACCAGACCATCACGCTCGGTAGTATGATTGTCTCCAACTACGGCGCGACGATCCCTGGCTTTGCCGCCTATGTCGCGGAGCGGGTTGGTCTCAAGGCCGAGCTCGGTAATCCGTGGCAACGTGTCCGTGTATCGACAGCAGATCAGGCAAAGCTACAACCACTTTCGACGCAGTTTGCTGTCGCTGTCGGCCTCGCGCAACGGGGAGGTGATGTATGATCCAGCTCAACCTGCTCCCTGATGTCAAAAAAGAATTCTTGCGGGCTCAGAGTGCTCGACGCAAGACAATAGCCGTGTCAATCATGGTGTCGATCATCGCGGCTGGTGTGACTGTTGCGTTGGCGATCTACGTCTATGCGGTACAAAATGCCATATTGTTTGTGCAGACCAACGACATCAAAGACAAAGCCAGCAAACTGAGTGCCGTCAAAGATATCGACAAGTATCTCGTGATCCAAAACCAACTCGCTCAGCTCTCAAGTTTGCATGGTGAGAAGCATAATTTCTCCCGCCTGTTAGGGTTCCTGCCTCAGCTCAATCCAGCGCCACCTAAGAACATCTCACTCACTGATCTCACAGTGTCGGCCAAGGAAAATACCATCACGTTCCAGGGGACAGTCAAGGATTATGGTGCGCTCACGACGTTCAAAGACACACTGGTCAACGCCACTCTTACCTACCAACACGACGGTCAGGCTCACGACAAGACAAAGTTGTTTGAGGATGTCACTATCGAAACAGCCGGCTTTCAGTCAACGAACCAGACTCCTGGTGTGACCTTTACGGTTGTTGCCAAATACGATCCCGAAGTCTTCAAACAAGACAACACTGGTGTCGCAGTGAGCGTCCCAAACAAAGAAACCACAGGCTCGGTGATTGGTTCGCCACAAGCAATTTTCGGAGGTAATCAATAATGGTTGATGACAACAAACTCACCGGCATGAAGAAGCGCCAGCAGATCGCTAGTGCCAACAAGATGATATTTGTCTGGGTCATCGTTGCCTCGGTTGCTATCTCGTTTTGTGGCGTGACAGTGCAGTTCTTGCTGCGACAGGCTATCTTTACCCAAAAAGTTATCAGCGCCAAGCTCGAGACCCAAGGCACACTGTCTAAGAACCTTGAAAACGTCGAAAAACTGAAAGAAAACGTCAACAACCTATTGGCCGACACGAGACTTGCCAGTGTCAAAGCCAATCCAAGTGACACAGCCCTCAAGGTAGTGCTCGACGCACTCCCAACTTCCGACGACAAATCGGCGCTAGGGGCATCGCTCCAACAGGTGATTTTGCCGAAGTCAGGCGTCACTACTTCTGACTTGACGACAATTTCTCAGGGTGCTACCGAAGATACGTCTGGAACTACTTCCGGCACAAAGCCCTCAACGTTTACTTTTGCCGCCAGTGGTGACTACAGCCGCATCAAAGCTATGCTGAGCGACCTCGAGCGGTCTATCCGCCCCATGGATATCAACAAACTGACCCTGCAGAGCACTGACGGAGTTATTCGAGCCACGGTGGACGGAGTAACATTCTACAGTCCGGAGCAAACAGTGCAACTAGGAAAGAAGACGATCAAGCCATGAAAAAAAACGAAATCGCACTCCTCGTACTCATTGTCGCCCTCAGTATCGGCATAGCCTACGCTATCGGACAGGCTCTCTTCGGTAATGCCACCACAAAACCGGTGGTAGTCGAGACGGCGCAGGCAATTTCCTCAGAGATAGTCCCGCCCAGTGAACAGATCTTCAACCCGACTGCAATAAATCCGACCGTCCCGGTGCGTATCGGTGGGCCGAGCGCTCAGCAGCCATTTGGGAACTAAAGGGAACATCCCATGGCAGTCCTAACCGACGACTACCAGCAAAAGCTCGAAGCTATCCTTGTCGAAGACAAGCTCTTGACGAGTGAGCAGCTAGAACAGCATCGTAAAGCCGCTGCTGATTCGGGTACGCCACTGATGAGTGAGCTCCTGCAGAGCAAAACCATTACCGATGAGGTACTGACTCACGCCATCGCCAAAGTCAGTGGCGTACCGTATGTGAACCTGAACACAACCATCATCGACCAAAAGGTATTGGCGCTGCTGCCAAAAGATATTGCAGAGCGCTATATGGCAGTGCCGCTCGGTGAGATGGACGGCCGACTCGCGGTGGCGATGCTGGATGCCAACAACGTCCAAGCGGTTGATTTCTTGGCGAACAAGATTCAGCGCCCGCTACGGGTGTACAAGGCAAGTGAGGCGAGTATCCGGCATGTGCTCGACCAATACCACACCGATCTTTCTGAGGGTGTCAATGCGGCAATTACCTCCATCGAAAACGACAACGAAGCCGCTGCCGACGCTGCCGCAGGCGCGAAGCATGAGGGCGACAAGGGAAGTACAGCGCTCGTCATCAGGCAGGACTCACCGATCAGTCGCGCGCTCAACACTATCCTCGAATATGCCGCGCGAGCCAGAGCCAGCGATATCCACATCGAGCCGGTTGAAACAGAGCTCAAGATCCGTTGCCGTATCGACGGCGTGCTGCGAGAGATCATGAAGCTTCCGAAGAGTATCGAGCCGGCGCTCATCTCTCGTATCAAGATCTTGTCTAACTTGAAAATCGATGAGCACCGTATCCCGCAGGACGGTCAGTTTACGGTCAAAACACTCGGCAAAGAGGTCGACCTCCGTATCGCGATTAGCCCGGTCGTGTGGGGCGAGCAGGTGGTGATTCGTTTGCTCGACAAATCCGGCTCGTCGTTCAACCTCGAGGAAATGGGATATGCCGGCCGGGCGCTACGCAATATTCGCAAAGGTATCAAGAAGCCAAACGGGATGATCTTGACCTCAGGCCCGACAGGTTCCGGTAAATCCACGAGTCTCTACGCCTTGATTCAGGAAGTGAAGAGCGAGAGCGTCAATATCGTGACGCTTGAGGATCCGGTCGAATACAAGATGTCAGGGGTCAACCAAATCCAGGTGAACGCTGACGTCGGCCTGACGTTTGCCAGTGGTCTCCGTTCGATTTTGCGTCAAGATCCAAACATCATCATGGTGGGGGAGATCCGAGATGCTGAGACGGCTAACTTGGCCGTCCAGGCGGCTCTGACGGGTCACTTAGTCTTCTCGACGCTCCACACCAATTCAGCTGCCGGCGTGTTGCCGCGTCTCCTCGATATGGGGATTGAACCGTTCTTGATCGCCAGCACCGTCAATACGGTGATCGGCCAGCGACTGGTGCGTCGAAACTCAGAGGACAAGGACGTCTACCAGTCTGGCGAAATTGAAACCAAGAGTATCCAGGAGACACTTGGCGCACTTCTACCGAAGACAAAGGAAGCAACTGCCAAAATTATCGAAGACCTCGGCTACAAAGACTTGCCGCTAGGGGGCCAAACCGCTTATACTTTAGCCAAGGGGAAGGACACCGCTGCGACTCCTGGTGGCTACAAGGGGCGAGTTGGGCTGTACGAAGTCATGGATATCAGCGATGCGATCCAGGGTCTCATCGTCAAACGGTCAACAAGCTCCGAAATCCAAAGGCAAGCCATCGTCGAAGGTATGGTGACGATGCGGCAGGACGGATACCTCAAGGCGCTACAGGGGTTAACAACACTCGATGAAGTCAACCGCGTCGCCGCGAATATGGCATAACAAGGCGACTAACACATAGGAAAAGGGTGGGAATACACAATCATGGCAGAACTCAGAATCGAACTACTACTCGAAGACGTCATCCGTAAGCGAGCCTCTGACCTTCATATTCAGGTCAGCTTGCCGCCGATGCTCAGGATCGACGGTTCTTTGGCGCCTATCCCTGGGTTTGAGCCGCTCAACGAAGAACAAGTCGAGGGTCTGATATTTGCTATTCTTGACCAAGACCAGCAGCAGATTTTGATCAAGGACAAAGAGTTTGACTTTAGTTTTGCCTTCGGTGATCTCGGTCGTTTCCGGGTCAACGCCTTTCACGAACGCGGCAACCTGGCTGGTGCATTGCGTCTGATTCCGAACGAGATCAAGACCATTGCCGAGCTCGGCATGCCGCAGGTAGTCAACAATTTCGCTGCCTATCCACGGGGTCTGGTACTCGTGACCGGGCCGACTGGCTCTGGCAAGTCAACCACGCTCGCCGCGCTGATCGACAAGATCAACACCGAGAAATCACATCACATCATCACTATCGAAGACCCGATCGAATTTACCCACAAATCAAAGAAATCAGTCATTGTCCAGCGAGAAGTCCACTATGACACCTATTCGTTTTCAGCCGCGCTCCGCTCGAGCCTGCGCCAGGATCCAGACGTTGTCCTGATCGGTGAGATGCGTGACCTCGAGACGATCTCGGCAGCGATCACTATCGCCGAGACAGGACATTTGGTGTTTGCGACGCTCCACACCAACTCAGCTGCCCAGTCGATCGACCGTATGGTCGACGTCTTCCCGCCACATCAGCAACCGCAAGTGCGCGCCCAGCTCGCGAACATCTTGATGGCGATTTGTTCACAGCGCCTTGTGCCATCTATCGGTGGTGGGCGAACAGTTGCGGCAGAAATTCTCGTCGCAACTCCTGCCGTGCGTAACATTATCCGTGAAGGCAAAACTCACCAGCTCGATGCCGTGATTCAGACTGGTGCCGACCAAGGCATGCAGTCGATGGATAAGACGCTCGTCGGGCATGTCCAGGCCGGCACTGTCACCTACGAAGAAGCGCGCAACTTTGCTGTCGATCTCGGTGAATTCGATAGGATGATGAGAGGATGAGTAAAGTGATCAGTCGTCAGTATTCAGTAATCAGTCAAGGTCAGCCACTACTGACTACTGACTACTGTCTACTAGTTACTAAGCCGGAGGCTGACTCATGCTAACCTTCAGCTATACCGCCAAAGACACCGCCAGCAACAAGACGGTGCGGTCAACCGTGCAGGCCGAGAGCGAGCGGGCCGCGGCAAAGCTCTTGATGAACCGCAACATGATCCCGCTCGACATCACCCCCGAGAGTGAAAAAAACGACCTCCTGAGCGCGCTCCAAAACCGCGTCAGCACCAAAGACCGCGTCGTTTTCACTCGCCAGCTGGCAACACTTATCAACGCTGGTCTGCCGCTCGCCCAAAGCCTGCATACGGTGCAGGAGCAGACGGCCAACAAAAAGCTCAAAGTCGTCGCCCAAGACATTATCAGCTCTGTCGAAGGCGGCAGTAATCTCGCCGACGCCTTCGGTAGGCATCCGAAAGTCTTCAGTGAGCTGTTCATCGCGCTGGTGGCGGCCGGTGAAGTCTCGGGCACGCTCGATAAATCACTCGAACGTATCTCGGATCAGCAGGAAAAAGACGCCGAGATTGCCAGCAAGGTCAAAGGTGCCATGGTGTACCCGGCGATCGTGCTGCTGGTCATCTTCGGGGTGATTATCTTTATGCTCACGACGGTTGTACCCCAGATCCAGAACCTGTACGAAAACCTCCACAAAGAACTGCCATTCCTGACGGCCATCATGGTTGCCGCGGCCAATTTCCTGATCAATTTCTGGTGGCTGTTGCTGGCTGCGCTCGTAGCGGCTGGCTACTTCCTGAGACGATGGATCGCGACGACCAACGGACGACGTTCGGTCGACACGCTCAAACTCAACGTCCCTGTCTTTGGGGTGATGTTTCGCAAGCTGTATATGGCGCGACTGACGCGTACTGGTCAGACATTGCTCGAGAGCGGTGTACCGATGCTCGAGATGCTGCGCATCACCAGCAAGGCGATCGGCAACGTCATCGTCGCCGAGGAGATCATGCGTGCTAGCGAAAAGGTCAAGAGTGGTAAATCACTGGCATTTTCACTCAAGAGCGAGCAGTATATCCTCCCGCTCGTGCCGCAGATGATCAGCATCGGCGAGCAGTCCGGCCAAATCGACGGCATGATGGGCAAGGCGGCGACATTTTATGAAAACGAACTCGACAACACCATCCGGTCGATTTCGACGGCGATTGAGCCAATCCTCATGGTTGTCCTTGCGGTCGTTGCCGGTGGTATGGTCGGTGCTATCTTGCTACCGATCTACGGCCTCATCGGTAGCGGCGGAATTAAATAGGTCTGTTTAACACAACATATCAGATATAATCAGTCCTATGGACGACAAATTCCACATGACATTTGCAGAAAACTTGTTTCTCGCCCGTAAGCTATTGGTCGGGAGTATCTACAATACTGCGAAACTCGAGGGCGTGAATACGACCTTTCCAGAGACGCAAGCGATATTAGATGGCGTCAATGTACCCGGGGCAAAGCTGGACGACATACAAGTCATATTGAATTTGCGCGATGCATGGCGAGACGTACTGACTGATCTGTCGACTGTCGCAGTCGGTCTGGATTTCATAAAAAAGATCAATGCCAGTGTCTCGCGCAACGAAAGTTTGGCGTGGGGAGAGCTACGAACGGGACAGATAGGCATATCTGGTACGAGCCACAAGCCTAAGATTCCGAATGAGAAAGAGGTGACGGAGACACTAGACGCGCTATTGTCGGATGCCGCGAAAAGCGCCACAGAGCGAGCGATAGACATCGCGCTGTATATCATGCACGAACAGTTATTTTGGGATGGCAACAAGCGAACGGCAAGCGTGGCCGCCAATGCAGTGCTGATACAGAGTGGCGCGGGTGTATTGAGTATTTCGACAGATAACATCGCAGAATTCAACAAACTTCTGCAATATTATTACGACACAAATGACAGCCGTAGCTTGAAGGCGTTTCTCTATGCGAGCGCAGTGGTAGACTTCGATTCGGTAAATGTCCCTGTAAGTGTCTCTGTAAATGTCCCTGTAAATCCAACCGAGCAAGCGGTCATAGATGTAGTAGTAGCAAATCCGTCTGCTACCTACGATGACATTGCGAGCAAGATAGGTAAGACTCGCAAGACAGTATCGAGAACCATCGCAGCCCTCAAACAAAGGGGTGTCTTGCGCCGCCAGGGGAGCGACAAATCCGGTTCGTGGCGGATACATCAGGATTCCTGAGAAAATCCTATTGTGCATACATAGGGCTTGTGGTTATAATCATTCCATAATGTAAACAGCATCAGCTGTAATCAATTATGAAAGGGTAGGGAAAAGTAAATGAACAATACTACTAAATCTAAAAGCGGTTTCACCATCATCGAGGTGGTACTGGTACTCGCGATTGCCGGACTGATCTTCCTGATCGTCTTCCTGGCTGTTCCTGCTTTGCAGCGCTCACAGCGCGACACGCAGCGCAAAAACGACCTCGGACGCTTCATGTCACAGGTCAGTTCATTCCAGTCAAATGCACGCGGCAATGTGCCTACTGCTGATGCAGCTGGTATCACGACTTCTCCTGGTGGACTGGTGCCGAAGTTCCTTAATGCCGGCGGCGATACGTTCGACGATCCAAAGGGTAGTGCGTATACTTTCGTATATGGTACGGGTGCAGCGCCAACTGCCGATGGTCAGATCCGTTACGCAACCAGCGCTCGTTGTAGTACGACCAGCCCTGGTGACATCGACGCATCTGCGGGTAATACCCGTCACGTAGCAGCTTCGATCAAGCTTGAAGGCGGCGGCGCATACTGCCAGCAGAACTAAAAGCTGACACAGCTAAAAACACCTCTCGCATGAGAGGTGTTTTTTTGTTACGATAGGTCGAGTATGAGCGAGGGGTTCACTATTCTGATTCTTGCTATCCTAGGTGTGAGCCTCGGCAGTTTCGTGAACGCCGCTGTCTGGCGCCTCAAAGTAAAGAAGGACATCGTCCATGATCGCTCAGAGTGCGTCAATTGTCATCACAAGCTTTCGGCTGGCGATCTCATACCGATCGTGAGCTGGCTTGTCCTGAGAGGGAAGTGCCGTTACTGCAGAAAGCCGATCAGCATACAGTATCCGGTCGTGGAAGTAGTCGTCTTGCTCTATTTCGTCGGCTCGTATCTGTTGTGGCCGGTGGATCTGAGCAGTACGTATGCGTGGGTTGATTTCTCCCTGTGGCTGAGCTACGGAGTGGGGCTGGCAATCTTGTTCGTCTATGACCTCAAATGGTACCTATTGCCGGACAAAGTCGTCTGGCCATTGGTTGCACTCGGTGCGATTGATCTGGTCAATAATGCCCTGTGGCATCACTGGTCGATAACGCAGTTTATTGTCGAACTTCTCCTTGCGGTCATGGCTGTCGCCGGTCTCTACTATGCTCTGTATCTGGTTTCAAAAGGCAAGTGGGTTGGATTTGGCGACGTGAAGCTCGGTCTCTTCATGGGGCTGGCACTTGGCTGGCAAGCCGCACTCGTCGCATTGTTGCTCGCAAATGTCATCGGATGCCTGGTTATCATACCCGGCCTCGTCTCGGGCAAACTGAAGCGTGACAGTCGTATTCCATTCGGACCACTGCTCATTGTTGGATTTGTTATCGCTGGTATCTGGGGCCAATTGCTGTTTGACTGGTATTTCAACATTTTCCACATCAGTGCCTAGTACCTGTATTGCTTGTGCTATAATCATGACAAATGGCGAGAACTGATATGGGTAGTCAGAGTGGGGTTACCTGCCAAAAATCTGAAAGATTTTCAGGCGGGTTTACGCTTATTGAAGTGATCTTATTCTTGGCTATCAGCGGTCTCTTGCTCGCGGGAGCTTTGGCAGGGATAAGTACCAATATCAATAATTCTCGGTTCAATGACGCGATTCGCTCGACGACATCGTATCTGCAGAGTCAATATAGCGAAGTTGCGGCCGGCAAGAGTGACCGTGACGCTCTAAAAGGCTGTGATGCAGGCGTTATCAACACGACAACCAGGCCGCTCGGCATGACCGATTGTGTCATCATGGGGCGATATATCAAACTTCAGGGATCGTCGTTGACTGTTCGCTATATCATAGGCTATCGGTCAACATTGCTAGGTATTTCGGCAGATGATACAGCGGCGGTTATGCAGATGTCTCCTCGAGTTGCCGGCGCTGACGCTTACCAATCGCAATATGATGTCCCATGGGATATCGGACTAGTGAAGACAGTCCTCTGGAACGGTGACTCGACAGCGACGGGCTTTGCTATTATTCGCTCACCAACTAGCGGCAATATTCTCTATTACGCCGCTAGCAATGTGACATCCCCAGAGCCTCTGCTAGATAGTTCTTTTATCAAACCCGAAAACCTCAACAAAGACGCGGTATTGTGTTTTGCGGATGACGGTAGCTCACGGACAGGACGCATCAATATACGTAACGGCCGAGGTCAAGAAGTGATCCAGACTGATCTTGCAACGCAGGGAGCCTGCTCATGAGGCACGAGTCTGGCGATACCCTTGTCGAGGTGCTGATCGCGACTGCTATTTTGGGCGCGGCAGTAGCGGCAGGCTTGGGTATCATGAACTTTGGCTTTGGTGTCATCCTCAACTCCATCGAGCGAACTCAGGTGCAGGCAAGTGTGAACTCACAGCTATCGTTGATCCAATATGCCCGCGACGGGTACGTACGAGCCGGGAGAGTGGGGACGGAGCCTGGTGCACCAGCGATTTGGCAGGCGATCTTAGACAATACATCAAGTACATATAGCAAAAATGTCTGCAATAGCGTGGGCCAGCCAGCCACCACTACCGGCAATAAGCCGTTTTATATAAAAGACGACGGAAGCGCCTATACTGCCGGCATGCCGGTGACCGCTACAGCGATACCGACAGCTGGCAACGGACTATGGGTTGAGGCGGTGCGTCCTGCGTCAGATCCGAATTACATCGATTTCTACGTCAAAGCGTGTTGGTCTCCGGCTGCCGGAACAAATTATCAAGAATCGCGATCAGCAATGAGGTTATATGTACCGTAAGTCAAAGCAAGTCGACAATCGTCCAAAATCCGAAGGACTCTCAGCGGGCTTTACGCTGGTCGAGCTCATGCTGGCTATGGTATTTGTGGCGTTTATCTTGGTGTTTATATCACTGACTCTGGTACAGATGTTCCGTATCTACGACAAGGGCAGTTCGATGAAGCAAGTGAACCAAGCCGGTCGCTCTGTCGTGGAAGACATCAGCCAAGCGATTCGCTCGCAGTTGCACACCAGTATTGACACTGATGCGGTTGATGCCGGGGTCTTGTGCATCGATAACGTGATGTATATATGGAACCCGCTCTACGCGTCGGATAGCCTACCAATCGACACCAGTGCAGCCGCCAACAAAGCAGTGATCGGCGATACTATCAATGGAGGTATGATGGCACGCAAGCTATTGCAAGACCCAAGTCTTGGTTGTCCGATAGACCTTGTCGATGCGCTGGCTCGTCCAACGATCACCGCCGATGATACCCAGCTCCTGAGTGGGCAGACCCGAGTATTGCGATCAAAAGTTACCCGAGTCGATACCCGGCTGGTAAAGCTAGAGTTTGTTATCGGTACCTATAGCCGGAGCGAGATAGTCGCGCTCCCTGCGACCACCAAATACATCACACCGACGCGAAACGGTGCGGGTGACATCACCTGCCTGCCGGGAGACGACGGTAACTATTGCTCGTTTGCCGAATTTACTACTGTAGTGTATGTATCAAAGGATCAATAATGAAATTTATATACCCCGAAACCCGCGAACAAGGCATAGTCTCAATCCTGAGTGTTATCTTTTTTATCATCCTCATGTCTATTATCTCCGTCAGTTTCCTGCGGATTGTGACGAACCAGCAGGAGCAGGTGATCCAGGATGATCTCAGCAAAGGCGCGCTCGCCGCCGCTCGCTCTGGAGTAGAGGATGCCAAAAGAGCCTTGTTGCTGTGTCGCACCAAGACGGATCCAGCCCGCCTAGCTTGTTATAGCGAGCTACAGAATTCCACCTGTCCTGGTATTTTTGCGACGCCTACTATGAGGACGGATCTGGGGCTCCAGACAAATGCCGACGGTTCTATCAAAGTAGGCGACCCTGCCAACGACAACAACGAGCGCTATACGTGCGTGACACTGTCGCAGAATACGCCAGATGTCACCGGTATTATGAGAGAGGGGCTGGGTGACTTTATCCCGCTCCGGGGGACGGGGACGTTCAATCAAGTTCGGATCTCGTGGCACAAAACAGCCGATGACCCGGCGGGTGCTATCCCTCCGGCTGGGGCTATATCGCTGGATACCAATCCGCGTCGCACCGAATGGCCATCAGGAGCTGGCGTGCGCTATATCGCTATGCCGCGGATCCAGCTGATGCGGTTTGAGCCGGGACAAACGCTCAGCGCTCAAGCTAACAATACAGTCGGTGCTTTTCTGGTACCGAGTCAAGGAGGTGGCCAGACAGATTGTGGCAATCCCGCTGCTTTCTCTTCTGGTGGTAGCGCCTGTGTGAGCGCGATTGCTCCAAACGGCATGTCGCAACGAACAGCCGTGAACTGTGTCACCCCACTACCGCAGCAAGGCTATCTTTGTACGGCAGTATTGAACCTAAATCTCCCTCCAGCTCAACTGGCCAACTCTCAATTCTTCTTATTCATCAAGTCTTTCTACAGCACACCACACTACAAGGTAGAGCTGTTAAACAACGGCGCGCCGACACTGTTTGCCGATGTTCAGCCAGAAGTTGACTCGACTGGTGCGGCAGCCAATGTCTACAAGCGTATTATCTCGCGTATCCAATACCAAGCCGACACGTTCTTTACCAGTAACTCCATCGAAAGCGGCATGTCAGTCTGCAAAGATTTCTCGGTGACAGGCGAGCTGTTTACGAACCCATGTGCCAGTCTTTTGCCGGCTGGCAGCGGTGTACCCCTGAGCCAGGGCGGCACTCCCGGCACAGCGATACCGTTACCTTAGAACCTGTTCCATATCTCCAATATCGCCGAAATTGCCTGATTCCGTGACAAAATTAATCTGAGGCGACAAGAGCTAGCCATAGCTACCTTGCGAAGTCTCAGATGAATTTTGACCGGAATTCGGGTGATTTTTAGGCTGAACTTGGGAGATATGGAACAGGTTCTTAGCTTAGTCCTCGTCTTTGTGGCTTCGGTGAAACTTCTGATGTACTTCGTGCAGGTGCAGGTCTGTCACGTGGGTATAGACTTGGGTCGTCGATATATTGCTATGACCGAGCATGCTCTGCACAGATCGCAGATCGGCACCGTTCATGAGTAGATCGGTAGCAAATGAATGCCGGAGCGTGTGAGGGCTGACTTTTTTGGTGATGCCGGCGAGTTTGGCATAGTGTTGGACGATACGCTGGACGGAGCGCGGGGTGAGCCGGAAGCTTTCGCCCCGGGCGTCACCCGTCTTGAATCCACTATAGCGGATGAAGAGGGGAATTGCGGCATCGCTACGAGTGTCGAGATAGGTAGCGAGCCATTCGCTTGCCTCTGGGCTGATGAACACGGGGCGATCCTTTTGACCCTTGCCACGCACCATGAATTCACCACGTTTGAGATTGATATGGTCGCGATTGAGATTGACGAGTTCTGACACGCGTAGCCCACTCGAAAACAGGAGCTCCAAGATTGCTCTGTCACGGGTTCCTTGGGGGGTGTCGGTCTCAACTGTTTCGATCAGCCGTTCGGTTTCATCCCCCGAGAGGAAGCCGACTTGTTTACGCTTCACTTTTGGTAGCTCGATCCTTTCTGGGGTCAGTGTCGCGATGTCGCGCTTTGAGCAATAGGCGAGGAAGCTACGAAGTGCGATCAGGTGGTAGCTCTGAGTGATAGGGGAGAGGCTGTCGCCAGCATCGTTTTCGTACCGATTGAGCCAGAGACGGTATTTGCGCACCAGTTCACTGGTGATTTTGTCGACGGTGATATCACCCGCAAACTCAACTACCCGTTGCAAATAAAGATGATAGTTCTCAGCGGTTTTTTGCGCCCGCCCACGCTCCACCTCGAGGTGTTCGATGAAATCGATGATGAGCTCAGAGATATACATGCTCTTATGATAACGCTTGTGCCAATATTTTGCGACACGAGCGAATGGAACCGAGGGTCTCTCATGTGAAATTGATAAAAATATGATAT